>ERZ773076.146-NODE-146-length-39104-cov-8.529361_pt1 | contig 39104 bp, 31 predicted proteins | sample MGYA00580613_ERZ773076 | MGnify/ENA primary metagenome ERZ773076 (study PRJEB29015, sample SAMEA2738005) | human oral metagenome | biome: human oral; feature: human-associated habitat; material: dental | place: China | collected 2057 ...
AAACACTGATGTCTCAAGAACATACACCAATCTTTGTCTATGAAAATGAAGAAGGAAAAATCTTAGGGCACCTTTTTTGTATCATTAAAGAACCAAAAAGCCTCGTGTTGACACCTATCAAAACACTTTTCATTGAAGACCTTTGCGTTGATGAAAGTGCTCGTGGTCAAAAAATTGGTGAGCAGCTTTGCCGTTTTGCAGAAAAATTTGCCCAAGAAATGGACTGTTACAACTTAACCCTTAATGTATGGAATGATAACGCTGGTGCCTTACGGTTTTATGAACATCAAGGTTTTAAACCACAAGAAACTATCATGGAAAAAGTTTTTAAAAAATAGGAAAAGTTCATGAATAAGAGAGAAGAGAAGAAAACGGCGACAAAGCAGAACATTACGAGTTTTTCTTCGGTATCAATATTATCGGGGTTTCAATCATCAGTATGCTTAATCGTCGGTTAGTTGATCGTTTTTCTCTACGAAATCTCTTGCGCATTGCCACTAGCTGTGCTCTTGCTTTTGCTCTTTTACTACTACTGTTTAATATTGGAAATTTTCGTAGTCTTTGGGCAGTCGTCTTTCCTATGCTTCTCATTTTTAGTACCAATGGTATCGTTGCAGCATGTTCAAATGCCGCAGCTCTCAATAGCGCAGAGGATTCGATGACAGGTTCAGCAGCCGCTCTCCTTGGCTCTCTCCAATACGGAAGTGGAATCCTTTCTTCCTAGCTCCTCGCTCTTTTTTCAGATGGCCACTCCTAAAGCCATGGTAGTCATTATTTTTCTAGCCATTCTAGCTTCTACTCTAATGGCTTGGATAGCACGAAAATAAACTATAAAATAATAAGACAGAGGTGATATGATCTCTGTCTTATTATTTTATCAGCAAATCCAACAAATCTTGATAGGACTGAAAATTATAAGTCGGTTTCGCTTGCGTATGATTACTCAAACTTTTAGGGTTATACCAAGCCGTATCAATGCCTGCATTGTTCCCGCCCGCTATGTCTGCTGTCAAAGAATCTCCAATCATTAGAGTTCGATTTTTGTCAAAATTTGGTATTAGCTCTGCTATTTTTTCAAAAAATAGAGCATCGGGTTTTTGCGTGTGGAGTTGCTCAGAGATGAAAATCTGATTAAAATAGGGGGAGATATCCGAGTGAGCCAGTCGACCAGTCTGAATGAAGCCGATACCATTGGTAGCAGCGTAAAGTTCATAATCCGCCTCTGTCAAAACATCCAAGAGCTCACTAGCTCCAGTATAGGTCTGACCATGCTGGGCAATATGCTGCTGGTAATGGAGAGCCAACTCGGCACCGTCCTTATCCATACCAAAGTGGTTAAAGAGACGAGAAAAGCGCGTATTAATCAGTTCAGATTTGGTCAGTTTTTCCTGTTCCAAGTCCCGCCAAAGAGCTTTATTCATAGGAATATAGTAGTCTTTATAAGCCTGAATATCAGCCACACCCTGCTCTTTTAGAAAAGCAGTCAAAGCCAAATCCTCCGCCAAATCAAAATCTAACAAGGTATGGTCAAGATCAAATAGTAGATATTTATAATACAATTTTGTCGTTTTCCTTTCTAGGGGATACAAACTATTTATAATTATTTGGAAAATATTCTTTTCCCAGCTGCCATAAATATTGGTCTATTTGTTTAAGATTGAATTGCTCTAGTCCGTAATAACTTCTAAAGGTCAGAATTAGATTTTTGAATTGCTGGTAATCCTTTAACTCAGCATTCTTAAACTTTGCAAAGTGATCTGTTTTTCTAAAGTACTTCAACACCTTTTCGACATAACTATCGTATATGGGATAGGCTAAAGGATTGTGATGCGAGCAATACTTAGTTGCAAAAGAATAGAATTTTCGCTGCACACCTTCTTTTATGGTTATATTTTGAATTTCATTTACTAGAAAAATATCACCACGCTTCAACCTCTCATCAATGTCAAGTGATAAAATATGTTTTGCTACAGGAAATATTGAAAAAATATTAGTACTATAAAAGTCATTTAGTGTTGCAACCTTTAACAGAATATCTGAAATATCTGTATTTTTCGGGGATAGTTCAAAAAACAAGCGATCTAATGCAGTTTCTTGTAATTTATAGCTTTCAAGGTTAGCCCACTCTTGCAAATACTTTTCAACTTCCATGACAGTTGGTCTAGGCACAAGCATGGTACTTCGAGAAGTCTGTAAAACAGAAAGAACAGAATCTGTTAAAGAATCATAGGTATGTCTATCATCATGACAAATGATAATTTCTTCTGTCTCTAGTTTTTTTAATTCATCTAAGATATTCAATGTGTGATTTTCCTCTCCGTAGATAGATTCAGCAAGTTCACGTTGTTTCATTAACCTACTTTTCAAGAGTTCAATAATTGTTTCCTTTTGTTCCATTGTTATCTTGAACTTCCACATTATTCCTAGTTATAATTTGCTAGACTTATTATATCATACAGTATCAACAAACAGTGTTTTTCATAATCAGCTACTTTATCTTCAAATTTTGGGCTTATTAGAAAAAAGCTGGAACAACACTCTCTTCATTTATAATCTAAATTGATTGGGAATGACAAGTACACAAAGTGTAATGAGCACTGAAAATATTTCTGTAGCTGGGAAAATCGTCAGCGAAAGAATGATTCCTAAAATTTTAATTGCAATGTCCCACTTCATCCAATGCAAACGACTGATATTCAATTGTTCAATTTCTGCTGTTTGATTGACTTCGACCAATGTGTGATAATACCAAAGGACTGAGAATGAAATCAACAGAACAATGACTCCATAAAATACTCGCATAGTAGCATTGTTAAAATTTGAAGCAACTAATTTTGTCATATAAGGGAAAAATGATGAAAAGAAAAGCATGACTATAGCAGCCCAGACTGTTTTTTGACTAATCTTCTCCACTACCTGCGATGAAGAGTGAAAGTTTGTCCACATAGCCCCAAGCCAGAAAAAGGACAATCCATAGGCAAAAAAATTAGTTCTGAGCTCCCACAGACCTTGTAAGTCAAAGGTTTTCGGCTTTTCTAGTTCCAATACCAAAATGGTCATAATAATAGCAATCACCGCATCAATAAAAGCCCTAAACGCTCTTTATCCATTACTTGACGATTCATTTTTCTCTCCTTTTAAATAGTTCTTTAAAATATGTGACATTATACCACTTTTACAGTTGTAAATCAAAAGCATTAAAAAACGGCTTAAGCCGTTTTTTAGTCCTCAACAATTCAATTTGCAGAGAATTTTATGATAAAATTTCTGCTAAATTTGCAATCATATCTTTTAATTGTTTTTCAAGAATTTCAGGGCTAGCAGTAATGCTCATTAGTAAAGTATTTAAAGATTGCTCAAATTGATTAGGAAGAAGGTTCGCATGCGCTGCTGCATATGATATCATTCTCTTCTCGCCGGGGTGGGTCAATTCATTAACTGCAAAAATGATGTCAAAATAGGATTCTAAAAAGGCTGCTACCCGATGATTGACACTGACAAAGTCTTTTCGTTTTGCCGCTTTTAAAATCTGCGTATCATAGGATGGCAAATGCCCGGTTAACAGACTGAAATTTCGTGAAATGATGTTGTCTTTTAATTTTGGAGGAAAAGGAACGTCAAACCGTTTTTTCAATTTTCCGAACTCTCCATTAGCATCATAAAGAATCTTGCAGGTTTTTAAATTGTGCCAAAAGCAAGTGGTGTAGCCATTTCCTGCTTGGTGCTTTTCGACGACATTTTCAATATCTCGCGCAAAATCACGAATATTCCGATAAAGAATATCAATATCAATGTCATTATTTAAGGTACAGTCGTCTTCCAATTCCCAAAATTGATTGCTTATTTCCATATAAGAACAATATTGGGTCAAAATCAACTTCCGACTGTCTTCATCTGGAATGCTCGTGCAGTAAATATATAAATCATAGTCCGAAGTCTCATCATAAGTTTCTCCGCTACGAGATCCGCCTAAGGCAATCGCTGTCACTTCTGGTAAATTGGAAAATGCTTTCCAAAGTTGTGTAAAAACTGTCATTTTCTCCTCCGATATAAAACTTTTCCTTATTATACATTATATTACTACAAGAAAAAAACTCCTAAACTTCAATTTAGGAGCTTTTCATGTCTTACCGCACTTCTGCACCAATCGTTTCTTCAAGAGACTTTTGGATTTTTTCCATATAACGAGCTACTTCCTCATCTTCCAGAGTATCCTCTGGATTTTGGAAAGTCAAGGTATAGGCCATTGACTTCATACCAAGTCCCAGTTTTTCACCTGAGAAGACGTCAAATAATTTGATATCTGTCAAGCGTTTCACACCAGCAGCCTCAATAGCTTCAACGACTTCTTTGTGACTGATTTCTGCTTTCAGAAGCAGTGCTATATCACGTGTTACAGCTGGGAATTTGGTAATTTCTACAAATGGTTTTGCTGGTTGAATAGCTTGTTCAATCGCTGTCAAGTTGATTTCTGCTACATACGTTTCTGGGATATTATAATCCTTAGCAGTTACTGGATGAACTTGACCGACAAAACCAACGACTTGTCCGTCTAGTGAAATAGTCGCTGTACGACCTGGGTGCATACCAGCTAATGCTTGTGTCGCTGTGTACTCTACTTTTAGACCCAGACGGTCAAAAAGTGCTTCCAAAATTCCTTTTGCATAAAAGAAATCAACTGGTACAGCTGGAGTTTGAAAATCCTTTTCAGTAACCAAACCTGTCAAAGCAAAGGCAAAGCTGTTGATTTCAGTTGGCAATTCTTCCTGTGGATTCCCCGTTTGCTCGAAGACTTTTCCGATTTCATACAGAGCCAAGTCCTTATTTTTACGTGCTACATTATAGGCAACAGTATCCAAAATGCCAGCTACCATATTTTGACGAAGAACGCTGCGATCTACTGTCATCGGCCACATCAGCTCTGTCAAGTTACTTGGATTAGTGCTAAATTGCACAGCTTTTTCAGGAGTAGTCAAAGCATAGGTGATAACTTCTGTCAAACCAGCACCTTCTGCAACTGTACGAACTTTGCGACGAAGTTTTTGGGTTTCTGTCAATTGACCAGCTGTTCCGTCACCTTTTGGAAGAGTTGCTGGTAATTTATCATAACCATAGATACGCGCAATTTCCTCATAAAGGTCTGCTTCAATGTGAATGTCCCAACGACGGCGTGGTACGCTGACTGTGAATTTCTCTGCATCGCCAGTAAGACCAAAACCAAGGCGACGGAAAACATCTTCAATATCTGTATAGGTTAATTCCGTCCCAAGTACACGATTGACATCTGATAATGTTGAAACAACTTCAACATCTGATGTGTCTAATTGACCCGCTGAGACGATACCGGCTTGTACCGTTGCACCTGCAAGATCTGCAATCATGCTAGCCGCAGCATCTAGAGCTTCTGTTACTGTCGCTAGGTTAATTCCTTTTTCAAAGCGAGAGGATGATTCTGAACGAAGATTGAGACGTCCGCTCGTCTTACGAATGGAAGTTCCGTCAAAAACTGCTGCTTCAAGCACTACACGCCTTGATTGAGAAGAAATTTCCGTTGCAGCTCCACCCATGACACCAGCAAGAGCGACTGGCTTATCTGCTACCGCAATCACAAGATCGCTCGTTTCTAATTCGCGCTCTTCATCATCAAGAGTTACTAATTTTTCACCCGCACGCGCTTCGCGCACCACAATTTGATTGCCCTCAAAAGTATCTAAATCAAAGGCGTGCATTGGTTGTCCAAAGTAAAGTAGAATATAATTTGTCACATCTACCACATTGTTGATAGGACGAATCCCTGCATTCATAAGCAGATTTTGAAGCCATTGCGGACTTGGAGCAATGGTTACATTTTCCAAAATACGTGCTGCATAAAAAGGAGCCTTGTCCGTTTCAATCGCAACAGAAAGTTGTTCTCCAGCTTGCTCTTGTGTTTCCAACAACGGAAAACCTTTAAAATGAACCGACTTGTCGTAGATAGCTGCTACCTCATACGCTACTCCACGCATTGAAAGCGCATCTGCACGGTTCGGCGTGATAGAAAGCTCAATAATTTCATCATCCAAGTCAAGATAAGGAAAAACGGAATCCCCCGGTACAGCTTCTTCTGGCAAAATTTGAATACCGTCAGAAAATTCTTTTGGAACAACCGAGTCCGAAATGCCTAATTCTCCAAGGGAACAAATCATTCCAAGGGATTCTAACCCACGAATTTTTCCTTTTTTAATCTTGTAATTATCCGCAATACGAGCTCCTGGAAGAGCTACCATAACCTTGATTCCCGTTCGTACATTTGGAGCGCCGCAAACGATTTGTCGAAGCGCTTCTTCGCCAACATTCACTTGACAGACATGTAAGTGCGTCTCAGGTACATCTTCACAGCTAATCACTTCACCAACTACAATTTTTGACAATCCCTCAGCAGGAGAACTGACCCCTTCTACTTCAATCCCTGTCGTTGACATTTTTTCAGCTAATTCTTCACTCAGAACAGTTACGTCAACTAGTTCTTTTAACCATTTATAACTTACTAGCATAATTCATCTATATGAGTGCATAGAAATCTTTGAGAACTACTGTTTCTGCTCAAAAATTTTGCCTCATATTACTTCCTTTCTTTTTGAGGCTGGGACAAGTGCCCAAGCCAAGTGCTTTTTTGCTTATTTTAATTCTTTCCGAATGAGCCAGTCAATATCAACCGTTTCACCAGTCACATATCCATGCTCACTAAAACGTTTAAAACCATATTTAAAGTAAAAGTTTTGTGCCTTAAAATTCTTTTCCCAAACACCTAACCAAACCCACGAAAACTTTCGTTTAGTAGCTTCTTGCATGGCAAAATCAAACATTTCCTTGCCAAAGCCTTGTCCTTGATGAGATTTCAAAACATAAATCCGATGCACCTCAAAAGCATTCTCCATTGAGTGTTCTGCCTCTACGGGCTCAGTCTGTGCTTGCCCCCAGTTTAATTTGAGAAAACCAACAATCTTTTCTTTCTCATCTAGTGCAAAATAAGTCTCCGACTCTACTTGCGCCAAATCCTTCTGAATCTGCTCAAGGGAGAGTTCATGGGTAAAATAATCTTGCATATCTTCCGCTTTGATATAAGGGCCGAAAGTTTCTTGATAGGTTTGCACTTCCAGTTCTCGTAGAACTTCAGCCTGTTCTTCTTTTACTTTTACTAACATAGCATTTATTTAAATTGTTCTGAAAAACGAACATCACCTTGATAGAAGCCACGAATGTCATTGATACCGTAGCGCAACATAGCCACCCGTTCTTGACCCAGCCCAAAAGCAAAACCAGAATAAACATCAGCATCAATGCCACTCATTTCAAGGACGCGTGGGTGTACCATTCCAGCTCCCATAATTTCAATCCAGCCAGTCTTTTTGCAGACATTGCATCCTTGCCCACCGCATTTAAAGCAAGAAACATCCACCTCAACAGACGGCTCTGTAAATGGGAAATAAGACGGACGCAGACGAATACTGCGGTCTTCTCCAAACATTTTTTGCACAATGAGCTGCAATGTTCCTTGAAGGTCTGCCATAGAAATATTTTTCCCGACAACCAAACCTTCAATTTGATGAAATTGATGAGAATGCGTCGCATCGTCCGTATCCCGTCGGAACACACGCCCTGGCGAGATCATTTTCAAAGGGCCTTTAGAAAAATCATGAGCATCCATAGCACGAGCTTGAACTGGGCTGGTGTGAGTACGCAGCAAAATTTCTTCTGTAATGTAAAAAGTATCCTGCATATCACGCGCTGGGTGATCTTTTGGTAAATTCATCCGCTCAAAGTTGTAATAGTCTGTTTCAACTTCAAAACCATCTACGACTTGATAGCCCATGCCAATAAAAATATCTTCAATTTCTTCACTTGTTTGGCTAAGAACATGACGATTCCCAGTAGGAATTTTCCGACCCGGAAGCGTTACATCTATTGACTCCTTAGCCAACTGATTGAGAACTTTTTGTTCTTCCAATAATTTTGCAGATTCTTCAAAAGCAGCAGTCAACACATCTCGTGCTTCATTGACATGTTTCCCGATAATCGGTCGCATATCAGCAGAGACATCTTTCATACCTTTTAAAATTTCTGTTAAAGAGCCTTTCTTTCCAAGGACAGAAACACGCAGATTCTGCATTTCTTTTTCATTTTCAGTTGAAATTTTTTTCAGCGACGCCAGAGTTTCTTCTCTAAGCTTATTTAATTGTTCTTCAATGGTTGACATAATTCCTCCAAATATAAAAAACCGCTTGTCAGACTCCATAAGCGGAGCGTTGACACGCGGTACCATCCGTTTTCATCTGGTTTTCCAGACCTTAATTCTAAATCCTATTGCAAGTGAATTCACCTAGTTTTCATCTAAAGAGTTCTCAGTCTCTGGCTCTTCTCCCTGTCAAACTTCCCCTAAGCTACTAGTCTTGCGGATTCTTATTTAATTAGTTGATATTATACCAAATTTTATAGGACTTGTAAATAGACCTTGTTTAAAAATGCAATTGTATTCGACATACATTATAAACAGTAGTCAATTCTATACTAACTCGCTCAAGTATTCATAGCGCTCATATTTCTCCAAAAGTAAATCGTTTTTACCATCCAACTCTTTTTGGAGTTCAGCGAGCCGACCGAAGTCCGAAGCATATTCCTGCATTTCCCGCTCAATAGCTGCAATGTCCTCCTCAAGTTTCTCTATATCTCCCTCAATAGACTCCCACTCCTGTTTTTCAAAGTAGCTTAAGCGCTTCTTTTCCGCTCGCACTTTAGCTACTTTTTCCTTTTCCGACTTTTGGGAAATGGCAGAGCTCTCTAGCTCAAACGCCTTTTCATCCAGATAATCAGTATAATTACCGAAATATTCTCTGATAGTTCCCTCTTCAAAGGCTAAAATCTTATCTGCTACTTTATCAAGGAAATACCGATCGTGACTAACAGTCATAACTGGGCCGGCAAAGCTTTGCAAAAAGTTTTCCAGCACCGTTAATGTCGCGATATCTAAGTCATTAGTTGGCTCATCCAACAGCAAAACATTCGGCTTTTCCAACAATAACTTGAGAAGATAGAGCCGCTTTTTCTCTCCTCCGGATAATTTTTCAATCAAAGTACCATGAGTGGAACGAGGAAAAAGAAATTGTTCCAAGAGTTCGGCAATTGATGTCGTCCCCGCAGATGTCTTAACTTCTTCTGCGACCTCCTGCAAGAAATTGATAACGCGTTTGGACTCATCCAACCCTTCAATTTGCTGTGAGAAATAAGCCACACGAACCGTCTCACCAATAATCAGTTGACCAGATTGAGGTGCTAATTTCCCAGCAATCAGATTGAGCAAAGTGGATTTTCCAACACCGTTATCCCCCACAATCCCAATCCGATCTTTATTTTGAACTAACAAATTGAAATGAGAAAGAATCTTCTTGTCTTCATAAGCAAAGTCCACATCTTTAAATTCAATCACTTTCTTCCCAATACGACTGGTCTCGAAATTCATTTCTAAGTCTTTCTGAGTCGCTTGATCAGACAAATCCTTTTTCAAATCTTGAAAACGATTGATTCGAGCTTGCTGCTTGGTTGCTCTAGCCTGTGGCTGGCGACGCATCCAGGACAATTCCTGCTTATAAAGCTGCTGCTTTTTATGGAGAATGGCAGCATCTCGCTCGTCTTGTTCTGCTTTCAAACGGACATAATCTTGATAATTTCCTTGATATTCAAGCAAATCTCCGCTGTCCAATTCAAAAATCCGCGTCGAAACATGATCTAGAAAATAGCGGTCATGGGTAATGAAGAGAACCGTTTTTTTGGAATTCTTCAAAAAATTTGTCAGCCATTCGATGCTATCAATATCCAAATGGTTGGTCGGCTCATCAAGGAGCAATAAGTCATCGTCTCCTAACAAGACTTGCGCCAATTGCACGCGGCGTCGCAAACCACCTGACAGGTCGCCGACCTTAGCAGATAAGTCGGTCAAACCCAGCTTAGACAAAACGGTCTTAACTTGACTTTCAATTTCCCATGCTTGAAGAGCATCCATTTCAGCCATAATCTTCTCTAAACGAGATTGATTGCTTTCATCATAGTTAGACAGCAATAACTCATACTCACGAATGAGCTGCATTTCTCGCAGATTGCTTGATAAAACCGTATCTAGTATCGTTTTGTCATCATCAAAGCGTGGTTCTTGGGTTAAGTAACCAATCTTATGGCCCGATTTAGCAGAAAAAGGATTGACATCTCCATCAAATCCAGATTTTCCAGACAGAACATTCAAAAGAGTCGTTTTTCCAGTTCCATTAACCCCAATCAAGCCAATCCGATCCAAACCATGAATAATAAAGGAAATATTTTTAAAAACAGTCTTATCTCCCACCGTTTTAGTCAACTTTTCAACAATAAAGTCACTCATCTTCTCTCCTCTACAAAAGCTAAAATAGCCTCCAGACGGTTGTCCAAGGTACCATTCACAATAGCTGTCTCAATCTCAGTCAAGAGCTGTCCTAAAGCAGGACTCGGCTTAAAGCCAAATTCTTTGATTAACAGACCACCATTGACGACAATTTCATGTTTATCATGAATCGTTAGTGAATCATAAGTAGAATGAATCTTTTCAAAATCAACAGCTAATCCCTGTGCTTGACGAATTTCTTCTGCTTGTATCATCAGGTCCAGTTCAAAACGATAGCATTCTTCCTTATCCAGAAAATGCCTTTGGCGAATATTATAAATCGTGACAATTTGCTCTACGCGCTTTTGAAATTCATTTGAAGTTTTCCAATGCTTGAGGAATTTTTTAACATTTTTTACTTGAAGAGCCATTAAAAGAGCAGCCCAAGCTTGCTCTGAACTCGTAAATTGAAAATCTGCTTTAACATCAAACATCGTTTTCAATTGTGATTGGCTGTTGCGCATGTCAGGTAAATAGTCCGTTGCACCACTGGCAAGCAGACTTTTCAATCCTTTACGCCAATAAGACGCTGTCAGTAGTTTGTCAAATTCAATGAAAGTCCGCTCCACAGAAATTTTTTCTAATAGTGGCGCACACATTTTCATAGCCTGAAATGTATCTGTGTCCAAATCAAACCCTAAAGCTGCCTGAAAACGAAATCCTCGCATAATGCGCAAGGCGTCTTCGTTGAAACGTTCCGAAGGTATTCCTACAGCACGTAAAATCTGATTTTCTAAATCAGCTAACCCTTCAAATAAATCAATCACATTCCTTGCTTCATCCAAAGCCAAAGCATTGATCGTGAAATCGCGCCGTTTTAAATCTTCTTTTAGAGAACGAACAAACGTGACATGGCTAGGTCTGCGATAGTCTACATAGATATCCTCTGTCCGAAAAGTCGTCACTTCATATTCATGATTGTCCTCTAAGACTAAAACTGTCCCATGCTCAATTCCGACATCAATCGTTCGCTCAAAAATACGTTTGGTTTCTTCTGGATAACTAGAACTTGCAATATCCACATCATGAATCGGTCGATTCAATAAAGCATCGCGAACTGAACCGCCAACAAAATACGCCTCAAAACCGGCATTCTTAATCTTCTTTAATACTGGTAAAGCCTCCTGAAATTCAGAAGGCAGATTTTCTAATCTCATAATAAATATTCCAATCCGTAGACAAGCTCTTTTTTCTTGACCACTTCCTTAATACCTAAATTCACCCCCGTCATGAAAGACTTACGATCGTACGAATCATGACGAAGTGTCAGTCCTTCACCTTGACCGCCAAAGATGACTTCTTGATGCGCCACCAAGCCTGGTAAACGAACCGAATGAATACGCATGCCGTCTATTTCTGCACCACGCGCTCCTTGTAATAACTCTTTTTCGTCCATTGCACCTTGATGCTTCTTGGGGCGAACCTTGCTGATCAATTCAGCTGTTTTAATCGCTGTGCCACTCGGCGCATCCTTTTTCTGATCATGATGTAATTCAATGATTTCCACATCTGGAAAATATTTAGCTGCTTGCGTTGCAAATTGCATCAAAAGAACCGCTCCTACAGCAAAATTAGGAGCAATCAAGCCTCCTAGCTCTTTTTGCCGAGAAAACTCAACTAACTCTTTGATTTCATCCGATGTAAATCCAGTCGTTCCAACCACAGGCGCAAAGCCATGCTCTAATGCAAAACGAGTATTTTCATACGCCACTTTAGGAATTGTAAAATCAACCCATACATCCGCTTCTATGCCACTCAAATCTTCTTTCTGATTAAAAACGGGAACACCAGCTACTTCTTTTTCTGGAGTAAGTGGGTCAAGCAATCCAACGAGCTCTAATGCAGGATCTTCTGTCACCATGTTATAAGCAGCTTGTCCCATTTTTCCTTTGAAACCAGCAATAATGACCTTTATACTCATGGAATTCTCCTTAAATAATCGGAATATAGGCTAAGGCAATACTTCCAGCACCCAAGTGAGTCCCAATCACACTGCCAAATGTCGCAATCGGAACCTCTCCGGAAACACCATCTTCTAACAATAATTGATGTAAATGTTCTGCTTTTTCCAGTGCATTTCCATGAATAATCATCACTTGGTAATTTCCTTGTGCAGTTTGCTCTTTGACAATCTCAATCAGGCGTTTCGTAGCTTTTTTCTCGGTACGAATCTTTTCATAAACCTCAATGACGCCCTCGTCATTAAAGTAAAGAATCGGTTTGATACTGAGCAAGTTTCCCAGAATTGCAGCGCCATTCGACAAACGACCGCCTTTCACCAAATGATTTAAGTCATCTACCATGATGAAGGCACCAATTCCCTTGATTTGAACGTCAAGATTGCTCAGAATTTGCTCAAACGCTAACCCTTGTTCAGCCCAGTTTAAAATATGCTCCACCATCATTCCAAGCGGCGCACTTGTGATTTTTGAATCTGGAAAAGCAATTTCTAAACTTGAAAATTCATCTTTCAAATACTGGATATTTTGATAAAAGCCAGAAATGCCGCTCGATAAAAACAGACCAATGACATGAGTATAACCTTGCCCTTCTACTAAAGACAGAGTGTTCACTAAGCTGGCGATACTCGGTTGGCTAGTCTTTGGCAATTCACTAGAGGCTGCCATTTTTTGATAAAATTCGCTAGCAGAAAGATTCTTTCCTTCGATGTACTCAACCCCGTCAATACTAACGGGAATATCTAAGATAAATAAATGCTCATTTTCGATGACTTTGCTATCCAAATATGTTGACGAATCAGTAATTACGGCTAATTTCATGCATTAAAACTCCAAATTGATACCTGGTAAATCCAAGGCGATTTCTGTTACTTCATAGGTCAAACGATTTAATATGGACAAACTTGGACGAGCAAGTTGTTCTACTTCGTCCTGCTCAAATTCACTTGGCTCATTGACAATTTGTCCCATGATATGGTTGACTTGTGAGATTGTTCCACTAATTACAAAAGCATCAAAGACAATCATAAAGCTCACAATTACAACGATAGAAGTTACTTGTCCTTCTTGATCTTGATTTAACAATTGAAAATTGACATCCACTTTTGTTTCTGGGGTTCCGTTTTCTTTTTCCCACTCTAAATTACGTGCGTCATAGTGATATTGACTGACAAATTCTTTTTCGCGTTGTAATTCCATTTCATTTCTCCTCAAAATATGCGTTATTAAAATTATAACATATTTTCCAGCGCCTGACTATTTTAATCAGTATGAAAATCATCTCCTTTCAATGTTTCTTTTAGATTAAAAAAGGAGCTAGAGAATTTTTCTCCAACTCCTAGAACGATGAAACTCATCATTATTTATTCAATGGTTTGCGAAGCGCTCCGAATAACACACCACTTACAATTGCGCCAATCAAGATGAAGATGATATAGAGAAGGGCATTTGAAGTAAGTGCAATAACGAAGATACCTCCGTGTGGTGCCATGAGTTTAATACCAGCCATGCCGACAAGTGCGCCTGCTAAAGCTGAACCAACCATAAAGCTTGGAATGGCACGGGCAGGGTCAGCAGCACCAAATGGAATAGCACCTTCAGTGATGAAGGATAGTCCCATAACAATGTTTGTCAAGCCTGAATTGCGTTCTTCTTCGGTAAATTTATCTTTGAATAAAAGCGTTGCAACAAAGACTGCTAGAGGAGGAACCATACCACCAGCCATAACCGCTGCCATTACAACTGAACCACCTGTTGAAACAGTTGCTGCAAGAGTTCCTGTACCAAAGATATAAGCCGCTTTGTTGAAGGGACCGCCCATATCAATAGCCATCATACCACCTACAACGAGTCCAAGGAGGACAGCTGAACTACCAGATAAGCCTTCTAGGAAACTATTCAAGCCAGTATTGATAGCGGCCATTGGAATATTCACCAACAACATCAAGAAGCCAGTTAGCAAGGTTCCCAACAGTGGATAAAGTAGAATGGACTTGATACCCTCAAGCGACTTTGGAAGACCACTCAAGGCTTTTTTAAGGAAGTTTACAACGTAACCTGCAAGGAAACCACCCACTAGGGCTCCAAGGAAACCAGAAGGTACACCAGCAAGTGCAAGAGTAGCTTTCCCACCTTCTGCAAATGGAATTTTACCAAAAGCAAGACCTGCGGAAGCCATACTACCTGCTACAAAACCTGGCGCTAAACCTGGTTTTTCAGCAATAGAATAAGCGATATAACCAGCAAGTACAGGAAGCATAAAGCCAAAGGCCAAGCCACCAATATTCTTAAACATAGCTGCCAACTCATGATAAGTACCGAGATTTGCCAATTGATCTTTTGGTACTCCCATTGCTTGGTCAATCAAGAATGCCACCGCAATCATGATACCACCGCCAATAACGAATGGAAGCATTTGGCTAACACCACTCATTAAGTGTTTGTAGAAACCGCCTGCTGCATTTGCTGAAGAGGAGGCAGCTTTTTTATTGGCTGCATGATATACTTCTGCTTTTCCTGACAATGCCAAGTTAATCAACTCTTCTGTCTTACGAATACCGTCAGCAACTGGGCGGTTAATCAATGGCTTGCCGTCAAATCGATCCATTTCCACAGCTTTATCAGCCGCAATAATAACCGCTTTTGCTTTTTGAATATCTTCTGCGGTCAGTTTGTTTCCGATACCACTAGCACCGTTGGTCTCAACCTTGATACCAACTCCCATTTCAGCCGCTACCTTTTGAAGAGCTTCTTGCGCCATATAAGTATGTGCAATTCCCGTTGTACATGCTGTTACCGCAACAAGAAAATCACCATCTTTGGTTGCCGGTGCTACCGTTGTAGGTTCTGCTGCTTTTTCAGATGCTTGGTCAAATAATGCAATCACTTCATCTGGTGAAGTTACTTGACGAAGTTTGTCTGCAAATCCATCTTTCATCAGGTACTGTGACAATTCTGCAAGTGCAGCCAAGTGAGTATCGTTCGCTCCTTCTGGTGCAGCAATCATGAAGAACAAATCTGTCGGTTGCCCGTCTAAACTTTCATAATCCACACCTTTGTTTGATTTTGCAAAAAGAACGGTTGCTTCTTTGACTGCCGCATTTTTACTGTGTGGCATGGCAATCCCGTCGCCCAAGCCTGTTGACGTTAAAGCTTCACGAGCCAAGATTCCTTCTTTGAATGTTTCAAAATCTGTCACATAACCGTGGTCAACTAAACTGCGAATCATTTCATCAATAGCAGCTGTTTTTTCAGTTGCTTGTAAATCAAGCAACATCACATCTTTTCTCAGTAAATCCTGAATTTTCATATTTTTTCTACCTCTACTTTTTCATATGTTTCGTTAATAAAAGCGGCTGTTGCCAAATCATCAGAGAAAGTCGTTGCCGTTCCGCAAGCCACTCCCCATTTGAAGGCTTCAACAGCATTTCCTGAACGAACAAATTCGCCAGTAAAGCCTGCAACCATTGAGTCACCAGCTCCAACAGAATTTTTCACGATTCCCTTGATTGGTTTTGCAAAATAAGCTCCGTCCTTTGTTACCAAAAGCGCTCCATCACCTGCCATAGAAATAATGACATGTTGCGCACCCTTGGCTAGAATTTCACGAGCATATTTCTCAATCTCATCCAGCTTTTCCAGCTTCACTCTGAAAATATCACCAAGTTCATGGTTATTCGGCTTAACCAATAATGGCTGAAACTCTAGTGAATCAATAAGTGTTTGTCCCTCGAAATCACAAACGACTTGTGCTCCAGTTTGCCTCGTCAGACTAATTAACTCTTTATAGACGACATTGCCTAGATTTTTATTGCTTGACCCTGCAAAGACAACTGTATCTTTCTCTGAAAGCCCTGAAAGAATATCTTTTAAGGCTGCCAATTGCTCTGGTGAGACAGTCGGACCCGTTCCATTGATTTCTGTCTCAGCGTCTGCTTTAATCTTAACGTTGATACGCGTATCCTCTGACACTTGGACAAATTTAGTCGCAATCGCTTCATTTTCCAAGGTATCAGTAATAAATTTTCCAGTAAAGCCACCGATAAAGCCAGTCGCTGTATTGTCAATTCCCAAACGTTTGAGCACACGACTGACGTTGATGCCTTTTCCACCAGCAAATTTATCATCGCTCTCCATACGATTCACGCTTCCAACATTGACCTTATCCAAACGGACAATATAGTCAATAGAAGGGTTAAGCGTAACAGTATAAATCATACTTCAATAACCTCCGTTTTTTCTTTTATCTTTTCCAATTGCTCATTGGCGCATGCACTCGTAATAATGCTAGCACGTTTGATAGGGGCGACTTTCACGAAAGAGGAATGACCGATTTTTGAAGCATCAGCTAAGATGTAGGTCTGCTTGGCGTTTTCAAGAATCGCTCGTTTGACTGCTCCTTCTTCCATATCAGGCGTTGTATAGAAATTTTCATCAATTCCATTCATACCAATAAAGGCTTTGTTGAAATTCAACTGACCAATTTGATTCAAAGCAACACCACCAATACTAGCATCTGTTGAGCTTTTGACAACTCCTCCGATAATAACCGTTGGAATGTTTTTCTCAACTAACTTTGTAGCATGGTGAATGGAGTTGGTCACAACCGTCATATGTTTGCTTGAAAGCTCATTGATTAACAATTCATTTGTCGTTCCAGCATCAATAAAAATAACATCCTGTTCTTGTATCAATTCCGCCGCTTTTTGAGCAATTCGTAATTTATCTTGAACGTTTTTGATAGATTTTTCTTGATTGCTTTCTTCCTCTTGAAGGAAATGAATGCTTTCTGCTCCACCGTGAATCCGGCGCAGTTTTCTTTCATCTTCCAATTCGTCTAGATCTCTACGAACTGTTGATTCAGACGTATTTAACAAACGAACTAAGCTATCCAGAGAAACAACTTGATGATGATTGATTTCCTCTAAAATTACCTGTTTGCGTTCTGATTTTAAGATAGATCTCACCTCTTCCTGCAATCGTTTACAGATTTATTATACACCAATTCATTTCAGAGTCAAGCATTTTCTTTCAAAAACTATCACTTTTTTAATAAAACAGCAAAATGCAATAAGAAAAGGCTGAAATTCGCATTCAACCTTTTCTTTTCTATACTGTTATACTGTCGCTTTGATTGCTGCTTCAACAGCTGCTTTTTCTTTGTCAATCAAATCAATACGAGCGGAAATTTCTTTGATTCCCATACTAATGTTACGGCTAATTGCCAAATCAGATAATTGTGGTTCAAAGAAGGCTTTGTATTCTGCTAAACGTTCATACGTCTTAAAGGTACTTGCTGGATAAATGACAAATTTGTCAAAACTCATATCTCCACCAAGAGCTGCCTTAATCCAATCCCAATTGTCACGCGCCCAGGTCCAGACAGTTCCTTGTGTGAAATCATGTTGTAAGAAAGTAAAATACCAACTCATTGCTAAATCCTGCGGTTTTACAACATCCTTATTTTTCCATTCTTCTAAAAGATGGGTGAGGGTTGTTTCGTCCTTGGTATAAGAAAGAGCCGAAGCCAATTGACGTTGGAAGTTACCGTCAACCGTTGTAATGTAGGTTGCTAGATATTGATCGGTCAATTCCTTTGTCTCATGGTGTTTGATTTGGTTAATCAAAATTTGCAAACGAGTGGCTGCTGGAAGTTTTTCCAAGTTTTCTTGATGCACTTCAAAGATTTGGCTCGCTTTTTGGCTCGCTTGTTCATCATCAGCTGCAATCATATTTGCCACAACGATTTGACGTACCAATTCATCTTCATCTGTTTCACCGTCTTTCGCTTCAAAACCAAGTCGGTCAAAGTTAGCTTGATTCAGCTTAACGAGTAATTTTTTAAAGGCTGCCTCTGTTTCTGTCCCTTCGTCCACAAAAGTCTTCAAACTAGTTAGCACAGACTTCACTGCAGATACTACAAGATAAGATCTTTCATTGGTCAATTTTTTAACCACTGGAATCAAGTCTGCAAATGAAACGAAACCAGCTTCAGCCAACAAACGACGTTCTTGCACCACTTGCAACTTACTTGTATTATCCAAGTCCGTAATAGTTGCTAAAATATTATCCAACAATTCCCCTTGATAATCAGTAATGTAATGCGCCGTATTTTCTGTATTGAAACGAAGTGCTCCTTCATTTTGCGCTGCCAGAGCTGCATAATTTGGAATTTCAAGCGTTTCGGTTTCTAAAGTATCTGGAATACCAGTCCAATTACTATTCAATGGTACAACCCATAGACGACCTTTTTCTTCTTTTTCACCAATAAAGAATTGTTTTTGAGAAATTTTGAGAGTGTCATTTTCCACAATCGCTGTCAAAACAGGATAACCTGGTTGTTCTAGCCACGAATCCATAAAGGCTGCTACGTCACGTCCTGAAGCTGCACCGAGAGCATTCCACAAGTCGCGACCAATCGTATTACTGTATTGGTGTTTTGCAAAATAAGCATTCAAACCTTTTGCAAAATCTTCATCTCCTAGCCAACGACGAAGCATGTGCATAAGACGACTTCCTTTGGCATAGACAATTGCTGGGTCAAACAAGGTATTGATTTCATCTGGGTGTTTGACTTCCACATGGACAGATTGAACACCGTCAGTTGCATCCCGTTTTAGAGCCAGTGGAACGCCACTTGTTTGGAAGTCCTCAAAAATGTTCCAAGTCGGCTCAATAGCGTTCACACAGACATATTCCATCATATTGGCAAAACTTTCATTGAGCCAAAGGTCATCCCACCATTTCATTGTAACCAAATTACCAAACCATTGGTGAGCCAATTCGTGAGCAATCACAAGAGCTACTTGCTGACGGCTTGTAACAGTTGAATTTTCATCTACTAAAAGATAAACTTCACGATAAGTGACCAATCCCCAATTTTCCATAGCTCCTGCAGAAAAGTCTGGCAAAGCTACATGCAGAGATTGAGGAATCGGATATTTTACTCCGTAGTATTCTTCATAAAAATCAATAGAGCGAACTGCAATATCTAAAGCAAATTCCAAATTTGAAGCAGGGTGAGCTTTGGTAGAGTACACGCCGACCAAGGTACCATTCTTCGTTTTTGCTGTAACACCCTGTAAATCACCAGCCGCGAACGCCAAAAGATAAGACGACATGCGAGGAGTCGTTGCAAACTTCCAGATGCCAGTTGCTTTTCGATTTTCTACATCAACTTCTGGCATGTTTGAAAGTGCGATTTCTCCTGCTTCTTGGTCAAATTTCAAAGAAAGGTCAAATGTAGCTTTTGCTTCTGGCTCATCTACACTTGGAAAGGCTTCACGTGCAAAATGACTTTCAAATTGAGTAGAAAGAACTTCTTTTTTGACTCCATCAACAGTATAGTAAGAAGGATAAATCCCCGTCATATTATCTGTAATTTTACCTGTATAAGTCAGCGTTACTTCAACAACCCCTGCTTGACCAAGCTCAACGTAAACTGCTTCATTTTCATTATCTACAGAGAAAGGACGAGCTTCGCCAGCTACCTCAACGGACTGGATTGTCAAATCCTTCTGATGAAGAGAAATTTTTTCACCTTTTGCTTCTCCGCTAATGCTGACCTTACCTGTGAACATTTTTTGCTCCCGATTCAAATCTAAAAAAATATCATAATGTTCTGGAACAAATGTTTCAATAAAATGTGCAACTGCTTGCATGTATGTCTCCTTAATAATATAATCTGTAACTATTGTAACATAATTCACGTGTCCTAACACAATTTCTCTATCGTTTTCCTCATTTTGTGATAAAATAGAAATACGTTACTATTTTAAGGAGAAATCATGTCTGAAATTTTTGATATTACGATTGTTGGTGGGGGACCTGTGGGTCTTTTTGCTGCTTTTTATGCTCACATGCGTCAAGCAAAAGTGAATTTGATTGATTCGCTGCCTCAGCTCGGTGGACAGCCAGCTATTCTCTATCCTGAAAAGAAAATTCTGGATGTTCCTGGTTTTACCAATCTAACAGGTGAGGAATTGATTGAGCGTTTGATTGATCAAGTAAAAACATTTGAAACAAGCATACATCTCAATGAGACTGTATTAGATATTGAAAAAAAGGATGAATTATTTACCTTAACAACTAGCAATGGGAAGCACATTTCAAGAGCCATTTTGATTGCTATGGGAGGTGGTGCTTTTAAACCACGCCCGCTGGAGCTAGAAAATGTAGACCAATTTGAAAACATTCACTATCACGTGTCAAATATCAATCAATACGCTGGACAAAACATTGTGGTTCTAGGAGGTGGTGATTCTGCAGTGGATTGGGCACTTGCTTTTGATAAAATCGCTCCGACACATATCATCCATCGTCGAGACACCTTCCGTGCTTTAGAACACAGTGTCAATGAACTAAAAGCTTCTACTGTCACGATTAAAACACCATTTATCCCAAGTCAACTTATAGGTGAAGGAAACAAACTCACTCATCTTGAGATTACTAAAGTGAAAAGCAATGAAACAGAGCTCTTGCCGCTTGATCAGCTTTTTGTCAATTATGGCTTCAAATCATCTGTTGGAAACTTAAAAAAATGGGGAATAGAACTCAATCGCCACAAGATTATCGTCAATAGCAAACAAGAAACTTCTGTCGCAGGTATCTATGCTGCTGGAGATTGCTGTAGTTACGACGGAAAGATTGATTTGATAGCCACAGGACTAGGCGAAGCTCCTACAGCTATCAACAACGCCATGAATTATATCTATCCCGACCAAAAAATACAGCCAAAACATTCGACCAGTCTTTAAAAAGCAAAAAGAAGCTGGGGCAAAAGTCCGACCTCAAATATAAAAAGCGAACAAAACTAGTTTTCTGGTAATCAGAATTCTGCTTTGTTCGCTTTTCGCATTTAATTATAGATTTGAAGGGCTTAATAATTAAGATTTTTAAAAATTGAAATCTTTTTGTCCCAAACTCTTTTATATGTGCTTATTTCACACTATCCATTTTTTCTCGGCAAGCCTTTTCGATGAGGTCAAGTTTTTCAACACTTTCCTTTTCATCTTTACCAATTGAATAGATGTATAGTTTGATTTTAGGTTCGGTCCCTGACGGTCTGAGTGCATACCATGAACCATCTTTAAAGTAATATTTCAAACAGTTTTGTTTTGGAAAATCAAGGTAGCCATCTTTAAAGTCAATCACTTTTTCAAGTTCCATTGCTCCAATTGTTGTCAAAGGATGTTCTCTAAATTCTTCCATCATGCGACCAATTCGCTCCTGACCTTCTACACCTTCTAACTCAAGCGAAACTTGTCTTTCATTATAGAAACCAAATTCTGCATAGATATCATTTAAAACATCTAACAAAGTCTTACCCTGTTTCTTAAAGTAAGCAGCCATCTCCACGATCATCATAGAAGCACTGACAGCATCTTTATCTCTAACAAATGTTCCATAACAGAAACCGATACTTTCTTCGTAACCGAAAACATACGTTTTTTCTTTAGTACGATCATACTCGTTGGCTTTGCCACAAATATTTTTAAATCCAGTCAGGGTTTCTACTGTTTCAATACCATATTTCTTCGCAATCGCTCTAGATAAATCACCTGTAACAATAGATTTCACCATGACAGGATTTTCAGGTAAATTATTGAGAGCAGAACGTTGTGAGAAAATATAATAAGAAAGCAAAGCACCGATCTTATTTCCGTTTAAAAAGACATAATCACCGTTTGCATTTCTTACTTCCAGCGCAACACGATCGCAGTCTGGGTCATTAGCAATCAAAATATCACAATCATTTTCTTTTCCAAGTTTTTCAGAATAGGCAAATGCTTTTGGAAATTCTGGATTGGGATAACCAACGGTTGTAAAATCTGGATCAGGAAATTCTTGTTCCTTTACGACATAGATATTTTCAAATCCTCTTCTTTTCAGAATTTCTCTGACAGGAATGTTTCCTGTACCATTCAAAGGCGTATAGCCAACTTTGATAGATTTATCAACATCTTCATTGATTGTTAGATTGAGAACTTCTTGGTAGTAATCTTCTTCAACAGATGCATCAATATAATTTGCAAGACCGCTTTCCAAGGCTTCTTCAAAAGGAATGGACTTAATGTCTTCAAAATTCACAATTTCATCCATATGACCTGCAATTTGTCCTGCAATATCATCTAAAATCTGTGAACCTTCTTCCCAATACGCTTTATAGCCATTGTATTCTTGTGGATTATGGCTAGCTGTCACCATGACTCCTGCTTTACAGTGCAATTTTCTAATTGCATACGAGCACATTGGCGTAGGATGAATCCCATTGTAAATATAGGTTTTGATTCCGTGAGCAGCCATGATAGAGCAGGTCAACTCAGCAAATTCTTTTGATTTATATCTGACATCATAGCTGATTGCAACACCTCTTTTAATCGCTTCTTCACCATGGTCTTTCAAGGTTTCAGCCAATGCCTGGGCTGCTTTTCCTACCATGTATTTATTCATACGGTTGGTACCAGCACCCAATTTCCCACGAAGACCAGCGGTCCCAAATTCAAGACCTTTGTAGAATCGATCTTCGATCTCAGCTTCATCATCCTGAATAGACAACAAATCAGCTTTTGTTTCTTCATCGAAGAAATCATTGTTTAGCCATTGTTCATAAACTTCTTTGTAGTTCATATAACGACTCCTTTTAATATATTATTTCTCAATAATTCCATTCTATACTACCTTTTCGTTTTTATCAATCCTTTTTCCAATTTTTCTTTAAAACGCTTGCATTTTTTGTTTAAAACAGTTATTTATATGTAAACTTCACAGATTTTATCTCTCTGTGGGTGATTGTTGATTAGGTAAATTTTAATCAATAAATTGAATATCATTCTCATCTAATGCAAGAATATCCTGATAAGCAACATCTAGCTTAGATAATAGATCAACAGACTTAACCGTAATGCGCATGTAAAAACAAGACTGCAGGATGAACTTTCTCGAACTCATAGTCTGGTGCCTGCTAAAGCTTGATATCATGGTAGCAATATTACAGGAGACATATTAGAAACTACTTAACTTGTGCTAATTTGTCTTGATAATTTTCTTCAATAGCTTTTGCAATAAAATCTTTTTTTATTTTTGTAATAAATCTAATATCATTAAACAAGTGAAAAATAGTTGAAATATATCCCCCAATATCAACCTTTTTCACCAAATCTCCAGCTCCTCTCTTTACTGCAATAAGTACAATACCAGCATTTACCAAAGACGCTATGCTTTCAGAAATTATAATAACTTTTCTTGTTCTCACTTCATGTAAAGTTACATTTTTCTTTAGTGATTGAAGTAACTGATCTTTAGTTATCGTTTCGTTATTCTTTTTATTTTCTTCGCAAACAATCGTAGTTCTATGAGCAACAGAAATTACGTAATTAATCATCTCTGCTAATGCTGTCTGAACTCCGACTGATCCCAAAAAATCCAATTTCGCATAGTCTATTCCTGACTCACATAATTCCTTGATAATATCCGAATCTACCAACAACTGCAAAAATGGTAAGCTTAATCCTTCTTTCGAATACTCGTCAGATTTAATATGGTAGGCTTGCTTAATAAATGCTAGACCTATTGTTGCCTTTGATTTTTTATATCTTTTTACCGTATATTCAAACATCTTTATCGGATTTGCCTCAGCTATAGCAGCTGACTTACCCGATGTGTCCTTTCCTACATGTAATGTACGAAATGCATTGTCTTTTCCAAGTGACATAGTATTTGTTAAAATATTACAAGTTCCAAATAAATAACCCAACCAAGGATCATGTCCTAATGTCTTGGCTCTATGATTCGTTCCGCTAAGCTTCACATTAAATTTTTTTGTACCACTCACCACATCGTATGGAACATGATTTATATCTGCTATTTCTTGAACTGAGGCATGATAATATCTTGAGTCCTTTGTTTTGTCGCTCTCTGCCTTATTCTTCATGGTACTTGCTTTATCCTTATCATATACAGATTTCTTAGCCTCATCAGCGGTAGTATTGTGTGACGGTCTATTCTTCTTACTTTTGAATGCATCAAAATTAACAGAGGGTTGTAAGAATTGACGAATCATTTGCAATACTACTGCAATAAAAATAAAAAGAACATCTGTTTTATTCAAACCTGTTAGACTTTTGAATTTACTTTCAATATCATCGTATTCTTTCTCAAGTTGAGCCATCCTCCTCAGATAATAAATCTTCCATTCTTAAAATCGTATCATACCCTTGGCTGTTAACATACTCTACTAAAGAGGCATAATTCGATATCTCAGGAAGTATATTAATTGATTCGACAACCGCTTCGCTACCAGTCATCTTCTTATGAGTATCCATACGCTGTTCTGCAAAATCACTAGAATGATCAGCCATAAATTTCATGACCATTATCATCTCTTTTTCTCTATACGAAATCATATTTATGTCTCCTCATTCAAGGCCTTATTGATTACAGATGCTGGACAATTTATAGCATTCAAGAGTTTGACTAAACAATTTATCTGCCTTTCTAACTCTTGTTTTTCAGCATGCATTTTATTATATGCATCAAACAAAAAATCTACGTTTTCTTCCAAGTCTTTTTGTAATTTATACTGCTTCAAAATAACTTCGTTATATTTCAAAATTCTCTTATTTACATCTACATTAAGAAAATCATCAATCTGTATTGAAATATCTTGTGCAAATTTCTTTGTTTTTTCTTTGTATTCAGTGAATTTATTACTCACATCTTTAAGCATTATTTCATCTAATTCTGTTACACGCTGTTGTAAATTAGAAATCCAAATAGTAAGTTTCTTTTTCACATCTTCAAGTTTCTTCTTCTTCTGCCTCATTGATTCTTGGTTATCTTTTTGATATCTTTTTACTTTTGCATTTCTCAACATTTTTAATGCGAATGGCAATGCCAATGCTGGAATAGATACAATATTTAATCCAGTAATCATTCCTAATCCCAGTCCGCCAACTGCCATTGTCCCTCCAGTAGCTAGCCCGCTGGAAAACATTCCTGTGGTAACCGAAGTTCCTACTGCTGCTGCGACCGTTCCCCGACTATGGATGCATAACTCATATATTTTTTTGTAACATCTGATTCCTTATTTTCGAGATTTTTAACCAATGAGGGTAAGGATGATTCTTTTAGTTCCACTGGTTTAGAAATAGAATTAATATAAGATAAAATTTCTGTTGCATCATCATCAGCTTGTTGATACGCCTCTAAAATAGCTTCAATAGTTTCTGTACTCTTTTCCATATTCTCCTCCACATTTTTACTATTACGCTCTAATTACCTTCTAGATAACCTTTTTTATACCCTTTCTCCTAACTATTTTATATCTTCCTTGACTAGCAGAGCAACACACTCCACATGCGAATCTTTGTCCAAACCCATTAATGATTTAATGATAATCCAACTTTCATCACACTTCGAATCAATTCTTTTTATCACTTTTTTTGTAAGAGCCAAATAAATACTATATGGTTCTTTTTGTCACACCTGCCTTTGCAGCCAGTTCATCTGAAGTATATGATGAATCTTCAATGGATAAGGAAATAACTTTCTTTTTTGCGAATATTCCGAGCATTCTTCCCTTTGTAGCTCAACGGACACGGAAGAATCATCCAGTTTAACTAAACTCATCAATAATATCCTCAAGCGATGCCCGTATCTTACTCACAAACAAATTCTCAAGGAAATGGGCTTCTCTGATAATTGGGAGAAAGTTACGGGATACAAAAAACAATCATATCTTTGACGGTTCAAATGTGAACGTTGAAAATGTTTAGTTTCAAAACTATACATGAGCTACTTGTATGGGCAATTATCGTTCCTTAATATCTTCTCGCTTTCATAATATTATACACTTTGTGATTTCGGCTTACTTCATCTTTTTCATTTAAATAATATGTGTAACTAAATTCTGCTCTGCCTGGGAAATCTCTACTAAATCCGCCAGTTATTTTTTGCTTTTCACCCAACACAGTCCATACAATATCCAATTCATTTCGTTTTATAAACTCAAGCAGAAAACTTTTTTTAATATATAAAGCATTATTTTGTCCATTAACGATAACTGTACTACCATTTGCAATATATCCAAATGAACCATTCCATGTCAAATTCATTTGATCCATTAAATATTTTGATGGGAACATATATGAGCTTTCTTCATTAGTGCAAAATGGTGAATCTTTCTCCGCCATATAATCATTTGCTGTCGTAATTAGATAACATGGAGCTGGTGCTTCTTGTCGAAAATCTTGTTCATTCTCTTGCCCTAAATAATTTACCATGGTAGGGCTCCATGGATACTCTCCAATGCAACATTCATACAATTGTCCAAATCCCTCTGGCATCCATCTTCCTTCGAAATCTTTTTTATCAAACCATTTCAGCAAATCATCTTTTTTATCCTTGGAGTATAAATAGGTTCTCACTTGCATCCATACTTCTCGAAATTCCTTTTTTCCTACTTCTTTTGAAGACAAATAACCTTGTAACATATAGTACTCTTCGCCCTCATAAATGCATTGTATTAACCTTGGAATGTAACATTCAACATCATTATTTTTAAACCAAGTTGTATCACCCCATTTACAATATCTATAAAAAGGATATACAAGCTTTGTTCCTATAAAATTATTAAACTTAGGTATTACCGTCAAATCTATATTCCTAAGAGAATTTCCTTGTTCCGGACATACAAGTTCTATATCACTATATCTAAACCTCGGCGAATATTTATAATTATCATAAATATTGCCCAACTCTCTATATAGATATATTTTCTGATATTTCTTACCAATCCTCTCTACTTGCTCATCACGACTTCTCAACGAACCATATGTATAATCAATTCCTTTATCATAGTTTATACATGGTTCATAACCGCTTTTCACTATGTCTTCAAAAATCATAAGTCCTACATCTTTTTTTGCAACTCCATAATCCTCAACTTCTAAAGGAATCGTATATATTGCAAAATCACTTTCTTGACAATTCCAAAATAAACTTGAAAAACGTTCTTTGAATTGTAACGCAAACTTATTATTGACCTCATGCTTTTTGCTTTTATATGGTGGTCTAACCAAAATTACTTCCTCCTCAGTACACCACCCTTTATAATGCGCATATTCAAAAATATTCCTTAAATAGTCACGTATCAAAACATTTTGTGGCCAAATGCCACATGAAATAATGCTATTTTTTATATATTCCAAAATCGGCATTACATATATTTGTTCATCTAATATCACAAGAGAAGAATACACAGCTTGCCAAATTCTTTCATGAATATAATCATCATTAATATCTTTAAACATATTAATGACTGTCAACATATCCAAAGGATACAATCTAAATAGATTTGTCAATCCTTTACTAGCTTTATCCCTTAACTTAATATCATTACTCCCTGTCCCCCAACACAATATAGTCTTCCATAGCAAAATACTCTCCGCTGCAAAAGTGTGATGTTTTAATGCAATTGCTCTTTCGCATGTATCCGAAATAATTTTAACTTGATCATACTGTTTTAAAAGAAATAAACTCAAAATTAAATCTCTCCGATACGAAGCCATATTACTCAACTTTTTATGTATATAATGTGCATTAATAGCACACCCTTTCTTTGTAGAAATGGCTATTAAACCCAATATTACTCGTCTTATATCAGATTCATTTGATGAAGATAGTAATTTTTCAATCTCAGCAATTGTTTTCTCATTAATCTCATTTGCATTTCTCCAATATAATCCACTCATGAAAGTTTCAACTACTTCGGCATGTATCTTATCATCAATTCTACTTATGAACTCTTCCTTTGTATTTCGAAAAAACAATATTTGTATCATCTCAAGCGTTCCAAGAGTTATTTTTTTCTCCTCAACCGCCTCTACTATTATTTCAACCTCCACATCCACATATTTTTGAGCATATAAGTATTCATAAAATTTTTGATATGCAAATGTAATCTCTGTTTCCTTTTCATCCGCCTCTCTTAACAAATTTTCAGATATTAATAACTTAATAAACCCTGCCGCTTTTTCTTTTATTCCAAATTTATCTAATACCTTAGAAATAACTGCTCTAAGTTCAAACCAAGTCATACTATATCTGTCATTGTCAGCCATAAACTGTGTTACAGCACTTAATACTAATGAAACTATTTTATCTTTAACAGAAAAATACTCCAAGTAATTCTTAGATATTATCTTATTTTTTATATCAAAGAACTCTTCCATTAATGTCTGAATATCTTCTACCACAACGGTCTTATCTTCTTTTCCTATTGCAATTTCACAAAGCATTTTTAGAAAAAGTGGATTCATAAATTCCGGAATGCATGTTGTATCATAATTGATATTCACTCCGTAATACTCACAAAAACTACCAAGAACCTCAACTTCCATTTCATCAAAACCGCTATGTGAAATCTGTAACATTTCTCCTATTTTTTCCTCGTCGAGATATTCCTCTAAATATATGCTTCTGCAACTAACAATTATCTTTATGTTAGAATAAGCCTCAGCTTTTGCAATAATTAATGGAAGATTACTATTCCAATATGAAGTATCATCCACCTCATTAATAGCATCTATACATATTGGTACATACACATTATTTTGTTTACCATATTCATTTAACCATGCAAAAAAATTCTCTATTGTTTCTCCTTTTTGAAACCAATTTATAATCACATTATCAACAGTATCTTTTCCCTTAAACATGTCTCCTAACAATAATACTGCTGGAATGCCTTTATCAATAAAGTCATGCACAATATCACATAATAAATGCGTTTTCCCTATACCACCTTTCCCTGTAATTATAATTGCTCGATTACCTGCATTATTTATCAAACTTATATCAAATAATCTCGCAATTAAAGGAAGGATTGAAATCCCGTCACATAATTCATCTAAATATTGTGTTGGAAACGTACACATATAGGAAGCCATAAATCCTCTCCAACTTTTGTTATTATATGTTCCAATCCCATTTTTTTCCTCAAAACGCTTCTTTTCAACTTCAAATATCTTTATCAAATTTTGTTCGCATTCTTTTATATTTTTTAATATCTGTATTAGTTTATTTTCATCGCATGAACCAGAATCTAAGATAATACTATCTGTTTGTAACTGCTCAACAATATCAGTTATTCTTTTTCTGCTATCTGCTAAAATTAAATCCTCCTCATCTTGATTATATGAATCAAATGAGAGTAACTTCCTTATACAATCCTTCATTTGTGAACTGATATCTTGTAGTCGTTCTGCTATTCCATCCTTTTTCAACATAAAACTTAAATTACTATATGTCCCCGTTTTTACATTGAGCTCCTTGCTATATCTAGGACCCACCATTGAAATTACTTGCTCTACTTTTTCCGTTAAACTTCTTAAACTAAATGTTTCCTCCGAAATACTAATAGGAATTTCCTTTTTTTTAATTGAAATTTTTTCACATTTTAAAACTTTATTAATATATTTTATAGGTAAAGCTTCAAGTCTCTTACTATTTTCTTGCTTTATAATTACACCTATAATATTTCCTAATACTATTACAGGTGCTCCTGAAACACCTTCATAATTCTTTAATTGATTTTCCGTTTTTATATTGACTATCAGTCTTTTTTCTTGTGTATTTGTTATAGTAGCTAACATAGTTGTTTTTTGAGAGGTAAGTTTCGGGAATCCTATTATTTGACATCCAACCCCTGCAATTTCATTTTTAACATCAATCAACTCATACATTTCTGTTTCGGATAGCACTTCATTCAACCTAATGAATACGCAATCAATCCCTTTTTCTATCGCCTCTAGCAAATTAATTGTTTTTCCAACAACTTCATCATTGTCTTCTATACGAAACACAATTTCTTTTTCCTCGAATTCATCTGTAATTAGTTCATCCGCTGTAACAACATTATGTTTAACAGTCATTACAATATCTGGCTTTACAAGGAACCCTGTTCCCATAACTTTTCCATCTCGAAATATTTGACCTATAACTATTTTTCTCATTCAAAAATCCTTTCCACAATGGTTTTTCCATCGCCAATGATAATCTCATAATTGTATTTTTCTTTCCATTCTTCTTTATTAAGAAAATATGCTTTATCTATAGGGTAATTGAATATCAGTTTTTTGAATTTTGAATCTTTACAAAGTATCGTAGCAAGTACTTCCAAATCAGGATGACCATACTTTATGGAATTTGTCAAACAATAATATTCATCAGCACTATATCGACTAATAAAATCATGTGTGATGTTATAACGACTTCCATGATGGGGTAATTTTATTGCTGAAAAGCGATATTCAAATCCCACCACATTTTCAATATTTTTTAATATTGTTTTATCAATTACTGTATCACCTAAAAATAAGTACTTTCTTTTATTATACTCAAGAATAAAGGAAATCGAACTTCTATTAACTATAGATTTATCTCTTTCTGATAAATCTCCAATATATTTCGTCAAATCCTCATTCTCACAAATTTTAAAACTTTCATTGGTGTATATAGATTTAATACGTTCTATTTGGTATTCAAATGCTTCGGTTAATTTTATCTTGTCAGATACTCTAAACATATAATTTCTAGAAACCATATCCTTCTTCCAGTTGTCTTCCAATTCTATGATATTGTTTTTTGATGGTCCTAAAACTGTAATAAATATATTCGTGGCAATTTCATATCTATTTTCAACTAATTCTGAACATATTGCTCGTCCTTCAACAACTAAATTTAAAGGTATTTTACTTTCCTCTATTAATACCCCTAAGGACATTCCCTCATTTATTCCAATTTCTTGCTCTGAGTCCGATACCACTCCTTGGGAAATGATTTCATCTAAAATTTTATTATCTCTATCCGTAAAACAATTTTCTTTTTGAGAATAAAAACGGCTATTAACAATTTGAAAGAATCCATTATACCAAACATTGTCTATAAAATCAGGATTTGTTTCTTTTAAAACTTGAATAAGTCCACATATATGATCATTGTCCATATGTGTGCATACTAACAAACCAATTTTTTGCCTCTTCTCTTTTATATGCTGTATTTCGGATTTTATATATTTTTGATAAGTCTTTGATAAGCCACCATCGATTAATATATTATATTGGTTTTCTTTTCCTATAGACAACATAATACAATCTCCATATTCTGCAGGAAACAGCTTAATGCTCATCATTTATTTCTTACCTCACTTGTCATAAATTGTTTGTTTTATACATGTGCACAAAAATACACAATTACATAAACTTCTTATACTACACGTTACTATTCCGTGCTTTTCCCATACTCAATCTTTCCGTCCCACTCATTTTGGCATTAAAACTATGTCAATATGACATTAAGCTTTCGTCCTTACATATATGAGAACTATTTTCATCTATGAAATCAGTCCATGAATACAACATGGATACGTCTCTTTCAGCCCTATTCTACAAACCATATTTCGTCAGGTTGTAGCACTTGGTTAGACAACTGCCATGTATCATAAATTGTAAATACAAAATGTATGTGATTTGTGTTAATTCTCGGATTTAAGAATGTAAGCACGAAATTCCTAACAATTAACAAAGCGGAAAAGCATTTAATTCATCCATAAAGAGTACGATTCCCTTCTCCAACTCTTCTTGCAATTCCAGATATACTGCAAACATCTTTAAGATTGCAGCAGATTCCAGTCCCAAAAGGATTTCTGCCATTTCTTCAGAATCAATCATTTTGTAAAGTGCGTTAATCCTGTATTACTCTTCCTTAGCCTAAATCTCACAAGGAACCTTTCAAGTCTAAAATTCTTGATATGTTCATTAAAGAATATAGATTCTTTTCTATACTCATCTAAGCATCATTGCATACTAAATCATTTGAAAATGCATAAAAGCATCTTTAAATTGATTCTTCTTTTTCTATTGGACAAACTGGTTGTTTTGAATCAATACTTTTAGATTTGTTATAAATTTCCCTTTCTTTAATTCCACACTTTTCTTTTACTTGTGCTATATATAAATTTGATACCTTAAACCCAAACTTTTCCAAAATATAATTTTGAATCTCTTTATAGGTTGCTTTACTCTCAGCACTTGTTAAGTCCATATCATCTATAGGAAGTTCTACACTTATATGATTCTTTGAGTCCAGTTTGGAAAGCAACACGATTGCTTCAACTTGCTCATCATTGTCCAAACCAGTCTTAATAACATCTCCAACATCCATAATATTTTTTAAACCTTAAATAAGATTTAGATAAATTTATTTGTAGGTTAAACCATCATGAAATGTCAATTCACAGATAGTTTTACTTATATATTTATACAGTCTTTTTGTATTTATAAATCATCCTCTTAAAATCTCGTCTATCTGCTCCGCTTCGATTTGTTTTTGTAAATCATCAATTTTTGTTTCAATATAGTTTTTATGTTTTATCCACTTTAAACCTATAAAATTTGGTAACAATGATTCGAGAAATTCAATCCAAGCTGAATACATAGGTACTACACTACCTGACCAACTCCAAGAAGTAGGTGTTAATGGTATTTTTTCAAAGTCTTCAAACAACGGATTATTCTCAAGAAAGAGCAAGATATACTCTTTTTTTCTTTTGATCTCTAATTTTGACACAACTGAAAATAGGCAATACATTTTTGCTTTATCATTGCAGAATCGTTGAATACATTGTCGAATCCACATATCTTGTCTTTCTAACAGCTTTTTCTCATTTTGCTTTGGCAATAATAAAGATTCTAAAAAATACGGTACTGACAACCTAGAATATTGACGGTTTCTTATCAACTGCTCAAAGATTTTATTATATATTTCTACAAAATCGTCCAAATCAAAAAAGCAACAATGCTTTTCTTGATGGTCGCTAAAGGAGTCACTATTTATTAAATAATCTATATACTTGTCCAGTATAGAAGGTCTAACCGAATATATTTCCTTCAAAAATTGTCCGTCATAATCATGATGTTTATCATATGACAACATAGCATAGTATATTTCTTCAAGCAATTCTAAATTGCAATTAAATTTTTGAATCACTTCCCTTGGTGTATTATGATGATAATTAAATAACAAGCCAAAATAAATATCCACGATAAAAGAGGAATACTCTTTTTTATCCAAAATAATTTTGCAACCTTCTATTAATGCTAATTCATCTATTGCATTATACTTATCCAGAAAATCTACATCACGCATTGATGATGAGGTAATATATCTGTCAGAAGTATCTTTCAAAAAATCATAAAGCCCTTGTAAATGTTTTTCTGTAATTAATCCCGGCGGTAATTCATGATAATATGCATATGTCCAAGCATTTTTCTGACTATATTCTTCACTAATAATAATTTCATACACTTCTGAATCGGATAATAATGAAAATAAATTGTCTACTAGATGGTATGGATGTAAATTGTTTGGTGTATCGTTTTTGATATAATATTTAATTGCATCAACATACCAATCTGCTTTATCGGAAATAGCATCAAAGGCAATGCCTAATCCTTCACCGACCTCCCAATATGAATGGTTATCTAGCTCAGAAATACCGTTGCAAACATCAATTAACTTCTTAAATATCTGTAAATCACAATTCAAAGTGTAATGATTAATTGATTGCTGCTTTTGTTTTCTATTTTCTTCATAACCAGTTTCTTTATAATCTGGTCCTTTAAGAAGACAATATAATTGAAAGCCCTCTCCTTCAAAATATTCAGAAAACAAGGATTCACAAGAATAATTCATTCTGCTAAAAACTTGCACTATTTTGTCTGCTAAAAGGCAATTTGCCAATTTATCTGGTGGAAAATTTAACTTCAAAATTAATTCAATATATTTTAAATCAAATTGTAAAACAGGAATGCTTATATCGTCAATAATGCCACCATAAGAACTAAGAATTCCCCTAACTTTTTCTCTATACTTTTCAATTTTACTCAAAGAAGTTAACGATTCCCAAATGAACTCACGATATTTTTCAACACCTTTAGATATAGTTAGTGGAATCTGATATATGGTTATTGCATTATTTCGTCCTTCCTCCGCTGGAGAAAAATTTAACTTCAGAAATTCTTCTGCTATCTGCAAAAAAATTATTACAATAAATTCTTGTTTCCAATCATTTGAATATTCTATTATTTTTTCAAAAAAAGTTATTTGAGTATAAAAACTATTACGAAAAGAAGCCCTCTGAATACCAAAATATATATTAACTGCATGATAAAATTCCATAAATAAATCTGGTCGCTTTAGATAATATTGAAAAAACAAATCACAAGCGGTTGGCAAATCAGTCATATCTGCAAATCCACCAAGAATTTTAATGATATCATTTTCCACATGTTGATAATTTTTTCTTTTTTCAGTATCTATATCGATCCATTCACAAATCACTCTTTCTTCAGATTCAATTTCATTTTGCAAAAGCAAAAGTGTTTCCGTAGGATTAATGCGAAAAAAGACTTTTACAAATTCAAAGAAGATTGGCGATTTTTCTGTTGATAATTCATCCCATAATAACTTTATTTCTTTCTCAGCAAAATTTAAAAGTGCCTTATTTTTAAAAATATTAAGTAACGTATTAACAGAAGATACAGTTCTCTCTCTGTAACTTGAAAAGCAAGCTTTAATCATCTTCGACAAACTAAGTAATTTTTTGTCAAAGAAAATATATTTTAACAAATAATTAGACAAACATTGATCAGAAAAACGAACAGCTTTATCATTACAAATATCGACAATCTCCCGCTCGTGAAGCATACGGATATTTTCAATGAAACTATCTCGATTTAACCCTTTTTCCTGTAAAATTGGTAAAAGTGCATCAATATAATCTAAATGAATTGCTTCAAGAAAAGCAATTATACCAGAAGTTATACACAGATTTTTGTCTATAAAAAATTGATTATTTTCTAAATTAGAACCATAATAGTCTTCATATAATTGTGACACATCATCAATAGACTCCAAACGATTTGAACTGCATGCTACTTTCCCAGCAAGTATAGCAATACGAGCATTTCCTTCTGCAATTCTTATAATTCGTTCTTGATAGTCTGAATTCAAAATGCCCAATGAAGTTTCAAGTAATTCCTTAATCTCATTCTCTGAAAATACATTTATATTCACAATTTCATAAGAAGTGATTGCTCGAACATCGTTTATCACTTTTTGAAGTGCATAATCCCTTACTGTAATAAGTATTTTTACATTATATCCCTCTGGTTTCATACTAACGTATCGGATAATATGCTGCAGTCCTGACAATTGATTGGCATCATCAATAAAAAGAAAATAATCTCCTGGTTTATCTAAAAAAAGTTTTAAATCCTCGTATATTGGTAATGCATTACTATGAATACAGTAAGTCTTTTCATTCTTAGCATCTGCATGATTTTTTACATAATGCAAAGCTAAACGTGTTTTTCCCGTACCTGATGAACCACTAAGTATAACAACATCCACTTTAAGATAAGCATTGATGATATCTTGAAATTCTTTTTCTCTGAATAGAAATTTAGTGTCAATTGGAGCAGCCATTCTATTTGCATTGTAACTATTAATAAATTCATCATATGATTGAATTTGATCTGTACTTATTGATATTCCCAAAAAATCACGTGAAAGATTATGATGGAAAAGATATATATCTTCTGCAAGCTTATCAATTCCGATAATTACAAGCTTAACTCCAACATCTTCACACAGTTTTTTTACTTCACTATCTTGAAAGGGTGTAAGGTTTGATGAAGTATGACAATAAATAATTTCAGAGATTTTGTCATATGGAACACCTGTCTTTGCTGTATCAAGACATTTTTCAAGGTCATCCCTAATTTTTGCAAATAAGTTTGTCCTTTGAGTTGTGTATTCAACAAAAACATACTTTTCATTTGATGCAATAAAATATGTATCAGGTGTACCTAAAGTGGTCTTTCGTGTACCTGCTTCTCCACCAAGAGATACTATACTCGGATAGCCCGTTTTATATAAATAAGAATCACAAAGATTTTGAAATGAACCTGCATCCAGTTGTAGTATTTTTTGTTTAATACTTTCAATATTAGCCACTGTCTATAATCCCCCCTATTGTTTTAATATTACAACATCTTAAAGTGCTTCAACGCATCCAAAATAGCTTCTTCCTTTTCAATTGAGCACTGTAGAACTTTCTGGTTCTCGTTCTTTGAAATATTATAGTGTTCCCTAACTTCTAAACTATGCTTTTTCTTAACTTGTGCAATGTACAGAGTAGATACTTTAACCCCAAACTTTTCCAAAACATAGTTTTGAATTTGTTTATATGTTGCCTTACTTTCAGCACTTGTTAAATCCATATCATCCATCGGAAGTTCTACACTAATATATTTCTTAGAATCTAGTTTTGAAAGCAACACAATTGTCTCCACATGATGCGTCATTGGAAACAAATCCACGGGCTGAACTTTTGTGAGTTTATAGCCTAGTTCTTGATAGAGCTTGATGTCACGTGCCATGGTGGCGGCATTGCAGGAAATATAGACGATTTTCTTTGGATTCATACTGACGCTTGATTTGATAAAACTTTCAGTCAAGCCTTTACGTGGTGGGTCGACCATGATGATACTAGGTTTTATACCTTGGTTCAGCCATTTTTTGATAGCATTTTCTGCTGAATCACAAATATAATGGGCATTGCTAATACCGTTTAGCTCAGCATTCTTTTTGCTATTTTCAACTGCTTGGGGGATGACCTCCACGCCATAGACTTCTTTGACATGTTTCGCAACTGACAATCCAATGGTGCCAATCCCCGAATAGGCATCCACTACAATATCCTCTGTACTTAACTCAGCGAAATCAATCGCCGTTTGATACAGCTTCTCTGCCATCTCTGTATTGACTTGGTAAAATGCTGGGGCAGCAATTTGAAAGTGATTCTCTAGCATGCGGTCAGTAATATAATCTTGTCCATACAGTACACGAAATTCCTTCCCCAAAATCGCATTACCTGGCTGGTTGTTAATATTTTGCATGACAGACTTAATAGCCGAAAATTGCGCAACTAATCGCTCTATCAACTGATCAATACGGAAAATTTTGGGACGAGTTGTCACTAAAATAACCATGATTTCACCAGAGTAATGTCCACGACGAACCACAATATTACGAATCAGACCAGATTGCTCTTTCTCATCGTAAGGTTTCAGGTCAAAACGACGCAACAAATCCCGCACTGCCAAAACGACTTGGTCAATAACTGGATCCTGAATATAAAAATCCTCAATTGGCATTAAATCGTGCGAATTTTTTCGGAAAAATCCCGTTTCCAGTTGTTCATTGACACGGCGAACAGGAACCTGCGCTTTGTTTCGATAATGTAGTGGGTGCTCCATACCAAGGGTTGGTGCCACTTCGATATCTGCAATTCCAGCAATCTTGTAAAGACTATCTCTAACTTTCTTGGTTTTAAACTTCAGTTGCTCACTATATTTTAGATGCCCAAGGTCAGCAATACCTGTCCTCAGATAAGCCACATCAACATCTTCGTTTCGATAAGGGGATTTCGTCAGATAGGCTTCTACCTTGCCAAAACCAATTTTTTTATTGACTTTCAGTATGCGCATACGGATACGTTCCGTAGGCAGAGCATTCTCTACAAAGAAAACCAACCCCTCTGCCTTAGCCACTCCTGCACCGTCATGGCTCAAATCCACAATTTCAACTTCTATCACATCATTCTTTTTTAACATATATTTCTCTTTCTATCAGCTCTGCCATTTCCCAAAAAAAGAAAGCGACCGCATCATCACTTTCTATTATATCATTTATCTGAGTCCTAATTGTGCTAATTTTGCTTTATAGGCTTCAAAATCAACTAGTAAGCCTTGACCGCCATACATATCATAGGCATCTATCCAATCTCCATTTTCAGGAATGGTCACCTTTTCAACACCATTACGAGCGTTGGTAAGAGAAGACAAGCCGTGCGTTAGTAAAAAACTATACGGAACATTGGTTGAGGTTAAAGCAAATACTTTTCCAAGCGCTTCAGAGCCTGTAAAAAGCTTCGTTGGGTCTTTGACTTGCTGAATAATCGCGCTCATCACCTCTTGTTGGCGACGTGTTCGGCCAAAATCTCCTTCGTCATCTTTACGGAAACGCGCATAATTCAAAAGCGTGCGTCCGTCCATTCGCTGTTTGCCAACCTTAATCGTCTGCTCTGGGACCACGCCGTCTTTCATATTGAGGTCATCTGGCACCTGAACTTCACTCACTTTTTCGCCATTGATAGTCGAGAAATTCGCATTCATTTCAACACCATTTGGGAAAAGGGTATCAATAGCTGTCGCAAAAGTTGAAAAATCAACCAAGGCATAATATTTAATGTCAATATCAAAATTGTCTTTCAGCACTTGACGTACTAATTCAGCGCCTTGATTGTTATTCTGCTCCCCAATGGCATATGCTACATTTAGCTTTTGATCATAACCTGATCCTTGACTCACTCCATCAATGTGAACGAGCGTATCTCTCATGAAACTGACGAGTTTCATTTTTTTATTTTTTCCACCAACATTTAAGACCATGATTGAATCGGTCCGCGTTTCAGAAGAAGATTGACCAATTCGTCCATCTGTACCCAAAATAAGTATATTTACGCCGTCTTTGGTATCTTTCCCATTAAAGACTTCTGTTTGGGCAGCTTTGGC
>ERZ773076.147-NODE-147-length-39037-cov-6.793520_pt1 | contig 39037 bp, 33 predicted proteins | sample MGYA00580613_ERZ773076 | MGnify/ENA primary metagenome ERZ773076 (study PRJEB29015, sample SAMEA2738005) | human oral metagenome | biome: human oral; feature: human-associated habitat; material: dental | place: China | collected 2057 ...
TTAGATATTTTCTCTAAATTCTGTTAATAATTCAATAAATTTTTTAGGTTTAAAATCGTGAATTGCATAATTAGTAGAAACTTTTTTATATGTAATTTGTGGATCTAATGAAATTACATTTTTTATTCATAATATAAAAAATATAAGCACTTAATTTATATTATAAATCTTATGTAAATAAATCTACTTCATAATTAAATAGATAAGTTTATTTATCCTTTGGATTATTAATTTTGTTAAGTTCAGAAATATAATCTAGTCCAAAAATTTCTATTTCGTTCAAAACTTTCTGAAATTTAGTACCTAATGTACTTAAAGAGTATTCAACATGAGGGGGTACTTCAGCAAAAACTTTTCTTGTGATTAATTTATCTTGTTCTAATTGACGCAGTTGCCTTGTTAAAACAGTTCGAGTAACTTCAGGAATTAATCTTTCAAGCTCATTAAATCTTTTAGTACCGGTACTTAAATGATATAAAACTACAATTGCCCATTTTCCTTGTAAAACCTTCTGAGTAGTAACATAAGGACATTTGTCATAAATAGTTGACATAAAACCTCCTTAAGCTGTGTAATAGTATCTTATTAGATACTATGTATTATAAATGTTCGTACTTTTAAAGTCAAGACTTAAAAAGTATAATAATAGTAAGAGGAAAATCAATCCTCAAAAAGAAAGGAGATTAGCTATGAAAAGTGAAATTATGAAAGTATATAATGCTTATACAGAAGCATTATTGAAGGGAGATTTTAAGTCTGTTTTTGAAACAATGTCTGATAATATTGTATGGCATATGGGAGGAGAAGGTCCACTTTCAGGAATTGTTAAAGGAAAAGAGGCATTAGGAGAACGTTTAGGAGAATTTATCAAAAGAAGCAATGGGACATTTAGAGTAATTACAAATTGGGCTGCAAGTAATGATTGTTTTGTTGTTGCAAGTGTTGTTTCTTTAGCTGAAAAAGAAGATCAAAAACTAAATGACCCTGGTATTGATTTATTTAGAATAGAGAATGGAAAAATACAAGAAGTATGGACTTTTGCAGAACAACAAGAGAAAGAAGATAAATTTTGGGAGTAGGTGAATTTATTTTTATAACAAAATGTAAGAGATATATAAAACAAAATAATGAATGTCAAATTTTTAAAAAGAGAAGATTTATATCAAAAAATATAAGTCTTCTTTTCTGTTGTGAAACAAAAAGGTTCTCGGATACCCACTCAACGTGAAGCATTGAGGAAGAGTGGGTCGTATTATTTTAAAAACGGAAAAATTGAAAAGAGTTTAGAGTTGGATAAAGAAGATATTTTAATCGTTGAGATATAAAAAAAGATTCTGAAATTTAGAAAAAGAGCTGACTAGAGATTTTAAATCTAAAATCAGCTCTTTTTTCTTTTGCAATAGTTAGATATTTTCTCTAAATTCTGTTAATAATTCAATAAATTTTTTAGGTTTAAAAGCGTGAATTACATGATTACCAGAAACTTTTTTATATATAATTTGTGGGGCTAATGAAATTGCAAGTTTAGCATCATCTTCATCAAATGCTCCTACAAGTCCAAAATTTTCATATCTTTTCCAGTCAGCGTGAATAAGCATTATTGGACATTTTGTTTTTTTAAAGGCTTCTTCGTGGTTAATCCCATCATAAAATCTTCCATCAACAAAAGCTCTAGCAAAATCGGGATCAAACATAGATAATGATTTGATAAGAAGTCGTAAACTATCTGGAAAGCCTACTGCAATGGGTTTATTGGGGTATTTATTTTGAAATTTCTTTATCTTTCTTGATAGCCAATTGGCGAACCAATTTGGAATTTTTTTAATTCTCTTATCAGATGCGGGCATTTCCATATCTCTAAAATAATCCGCCAAATCTCTGTCTTCAATATTTCCAATTTTGTCAACAAGATGTTTTAATCCATTGTAAACAAATCTATCTTGTTCTTTAAATCTTGGCATCTCCGCAGAAAAGATTGGGGCATCCTCGAGAACAATTCCAGAAACATATTCAGGAATATTAACTGCACACCATAAGGCAAGAATACCCCCAGATGAATTTCCACTTATAATTACTTTTTCTTTTATTACATTTTCTATAAACATTTTTAAGTCTCCACCTACAATTTTCCAAGAATAATAACCCGGTGTCCAAGTAGATTTTCCATGTCCTCTTATATCTATAGAATAAACTTTAAAAATTTTAGATAAGGGTATTAGTACTTTTTTATAACTCTCCCACATTCCCATTTGAGCAGGAATTAGCAACAAACTTGGTCCGTTTTTGGGACCAACTACATAGTTAAGTTTAACAGTACCTGTGTCATAAGTTTTTTCTGAAAAACCAGCATTAATTAGCTTTTTATTTTCAAGTTTTCCAGATAAGTATTCATAAGGATTATTATAAGACATTTTATCCTCCTATCTTAAACAATCTGTATTAAGAAATCCATTAAGCATTAAACCTAGATATTTTCTAATACTATTTTTAAATTCATCATAATTATCGAATAAATCCATTGGATTATCTTGATATTGATTGAGATGTTTTATTACAATCGCATCAATATATAAAGATAAAGCATCCACAACTAATTCATGATCAATATCTTTTCTTAAGTTAAATATTTTAATAGAATTAGAGATTTGTATTTTTAATTTTTCATTTGATTTTTTGTGATATTGACTAAAAATATCCTTAATTTCTTTTTCAACTTCTTTGCTTGTTTCCTTAGAAGCCATATTTAAAAATTTAGTTTCATTAGGATATTTTTTTATTAAATTACATTTTTTATCCATAATACTAAAAATGTTATCGAAAAAATCATAATATGTCTTACATTCTAAATTCTGTGTCAATAAATCTACTGCATAATTAAGTAGGTATAAATAAAAATTCTTTTTATTATCAAAATAGTAAAATAATAAACCCTTAGAAATACCAGCTTCCTTAACTATTAAATCAGTTTTTGCCTCCACAAATGAAAACTCTGAGAAAATTTTTATCCCTTTATTTATTATCATTTGTTTTTTATCTTCTGAAATTTTTTCAAAATTTTTAGTAGTCATAAATACCTCCATTATTGACTCAATAGTCAATTTTGTTTAATAAAATTATATCATCATTTGACTAATTAGTCAATACTAATTAAACTAAATTAAAAATTTTTAAAATTTGTATAATTAAATCCCTTCAAAAGATTTATTAAAAAAATTATAAAAATATCTTGACTTCAAATATAATTATATAATATAATTTAAACGATATTGCAAATCAATATATATATAAATTTGGAGGATTATATGAAGAAAAAAATTTCGGCAATTGTTTTAAGTCTTTCTATGTGTTTAATTCCTATCAGTCAGATGCAAGTTTTAAATGCGAAAACGGAAGCTAAAGAACAAAAAGAGGAAATTTCTTTTAAATTTATTAAAAGCGGATTTGGTTTAGATGATAAATATGAAATCATGCCCAAAGATAAATTAAAGGAAATATCAAAAATTTTTGTAAATAATGATGAATACGAAAGAAAAAACTATAAAGTTGCAGTATTCGGAAAAGCATTTTTTGTTGATTTATCAAATAACTATTTATACCTTGGTCAATATCTAAAGGATAATGAAGTAATAAAAATTGAGTTTAAGGATAATAGTAGTATTTCATTTAAAAAAGTGGGAAATGATTTTATTAAAGTAGAAGAAAAAAATAACGAAACTCCTTCTACACCTAGTGAAAATCCTAATAACAATGAACAAAAAGAATTTTCATTAAAAGCAATTAATGAATTATCTTTTGAAAATAAATATTCTTTTGAACCAAAAGATAAGATTGGTAAGATTAAACAAATATTCTTAAATAATAAAGAATATAGAAAAACAAGTAGTAAGGCTGCAGTTTTTGGAGAAAATTATTTTATAGATGAAGCAAATAAAGTTTTATATCTTGGACAAAAAGTGCCGGACGGACATATAGTTAAATTTGTTTTTGACGATAATTCTTCAGTTTCTTTTGAGAGAAAGGGAAAAGAATTTGTTAAGAAAGAGAGTAATTATTCTAAAAAATATCATTTAAGAATAGTTGGTTCTTTTGAAGCTGCAATTATAGGTCAACAAAAATATGACGCTGTTTCCTCTGCTACCGGTGGTGGAGTAAATTCAAATAAAAATAGTAATGTAAAATTACAAATTGCTTATACAGATAAAGAAACTCCTTCTGATTCAGATTTTAAGGATGCAAAAGATGTAGCAAATGATTTGCAATTAGAAGCAAAAATTATTTCTGGTGATTCCGGTATGCAAGCAAAATATTCTAAAATAGATAACAGTATTAGATTATCAGGAATTCCTTCTAAAAAAGGAACTTATAAAGTTTTTGTACAATCAAAAGATGGAAAATTAAAATCAAATGAATTAGATTTTGAAGTATTTGATTCAAATGAAGTTACTCTTGAAGAAAGATTGGTTGAGAGTGAATTTAGAGCTTTAAAAAATCCTGAAACAAAAAAAGAATGGGATATGAAGCCTTGGGTAATCAAAAAGTTTGGAAAAGATAAGGAAGAAGTAACAGTTCCGAAAAATTTAAAACTTTGGTTCGGTTCAAGGGAAAGTGGAAAGTATTCAGAACTAGGCTATCCGATTGACGAAAACAAACCTACTACTCAAACTTTAGTTGTAACAGGAGAACTTTACCTTATAAATATGAAAATTTTAAGTTCTGTAAATATCGTAGTAAAAGACGGTGGTAAACTTAATCTTTCAGATTCATCACTATATGGTAAAATAACTGTTGAAAATGGGGGAACTCTTGAAGTAAATTATGATGATTATCATAAGAGTTTTGCAAGCGGATCTTCTATAAATGGTCAAATAATTTTAAAAGATGGTGCAACATTACAAAACTCTGTTATTTATTCAAATGCTAATTATTTAACTGATGGAAAAACTGCAAAACATATACAAACTCCAGTTGTAAGTGTTCAAGGAAATGCAACAATAAAAGGTAATGTATTTATACGTGGAGACGAAGCTCCTACAGGTGAACAATATAAAGGGCAAGGAGCAATGGAGATTGCAAAAGGTAAAACATTAACTATTGAAAAAGATGCAAAACTTGGACTTTTTGCAGGTGGTCGCTATGCTCTTACAAGTAATGGAGGAGACGCTTTAAAGTTAGAGGGAACGGTAACAGGAAAAGGAACTTTAATTGCTGTTGGAGGAAATGGTCGATTTTCGGGCAAAGGTGGAAATGGAGTTTCAGGTAATGGAACAATCTCTGTTGACAATGCATATTTGCGTGGCGGAAATAGTTATATGAGTAAAAATGAAGGTGGAAAAGCTGTTCTTGACTCAATAACTATTGAAAAAAATACAAAAGGTTATACAGTAGATGGCAAAAATTCTACAAATTCGATTGAAGACTCTAAACTTCAAAATGAAACACCGAATTGGAATGGATATACTGCTCCGAATAAAGACTTATTGGATAAATTAAGTACAGAAAACACTCCGTCAATAGTTGGAGAAAAAGAAAAACAAAAACTTGAAAAAGATTTAGAAAAGACTAAAAAAGAGCTTGAAAAAATCAAAGAAGAACTTGAAAAAATTAAGCAAGAACTCGAAAAATCTAAACAAGATTCAGAAAAAATTAAAAAAGAACTTGAAAAAATCAAACAAGAACTTGAAAAAGCTAAGCAAGAGTTAGAAAAGGCAAAACAATCCGGAAGTAAAAAACAAAATGAAATTGATGAGCTTAACAAAAGAATAAAAGAACTTGAAGAAAAGGTAAATTCTCTAAAAGCTAAGCTTGAAAAAGGAAAGAATAATAATTCATCAGATAAACAAAATAACAACAATCCTAAGATAATTGAATTTTTATATGGTAAAAATCAAACTGTAACAAAAAATGATGGTCATAAATTATTCTTTAGATTAGATGAAGATGTTAAAAACTTTGAAAATGTATATTTAGATGGCAAGCTTGTTGACCCATCAATGTTCACTGTAAAATCAGGTAGTACAATCGTAGAGTTTACTAATGAATTTAAAAATTCTTTAACAGAAGGAAATCATAATCTTGAGTTTAAATTTAAAAATGGTTATGCAAAAACACAAATTCATGTTTTAAATAAGAAGGAAGATTCTAAAAAAGATAAAAATAATAATAAGGAAGACAAAAATAATAACAATGTAGTAAATAATAAAAAATTAAAAAATACAAATAAAAACAATCTTCCAAAGACTAACATTTCAAATTCAACTATGTTATTAGCAATAACAAGTTTAGCTGGTTTTCTTTATTCAAAAAAGAAAAATAAATAGACAATAAAATACGAATATATTTCGATGAAAATCCCTAAATACTTATAAAAGATTTAGGGATTTTTTATGTTGGAAAGAGATTAGAATTAATAAAAGCAAATAAGCAGGCAGTAAATTTTGAAAAAATAGTAATTGGAGATAGCTAGGGAGATCTACTACTATCAAAATACAGTTAATGAAGTTCAAGAAATTGCTTATGATATTAAATTCGGAATACATGAGATTATTATCAGTAATCATTTATGGGGTTAAAAATATACTAAGTAAAAGATAATATAATCTTTAAATAACAATATTATTACTTAATGACATAAAAAAACAGATAGAAACTAAAATTATCTGTTTTTTTTTCATTTTTCTATTAATTTTCTTAAATCTATTGTTAAGTGCTTATATTTTGTGTTACAATTATTGTGCATCTCATTGAGGTTCCTTTCTTTAGTTTTTGGCTTAACTATTATTTTACCTCTTTGAGATGTTTTTTTCTATATGTGGCTAACTTAATTTTACAATATACGATAATTCGGGATTTATGAAATTTACTTAAAATTTGGAACAAAAGGTAGACTTTTTGTTACATATATGATATACTCAATTTTGATTAAAAATAGAGACATTTCTAACTTAAAAATAAGATAATCTTAGTGTAACAAAAAGTCTGAAATATTATACAGGAAAAAATGTTACATATAAAGATTTGGTTATTTTATCATAATTTAATTTGAAATGTAGAGTAGGAAAGGAGCATTATATGAAAGAAAATTCTAATAAGAGAATGTTGTCTTTATTGTTAGTATTTTTTATGTTATTAAATTTGTTTGTGCCTATTATTGGTGTACATGCAGAAAATACTTATACGAATAAAGATAAAAATGTAGAAAAAACTGTAACTAGCAGTAAAACTGAAACTGATTCAAATTCTATCAAAAAAGAATCAATCAAAGAAGCTGATGATTCAAATGCTGAAAAGAGCAAAAAAATTAAAGAGAGTGATGATTCAAACAGTGAGAATGGCAAATCAATCAGCGAGATTGATAAGCTAAATACAGAAAAAAGTAAATTAGGTAAAGAAGATAAGTTGAAACCTGAAGGTTTGAAGTCTTCAAGTCGTTTATCAGATCAAATTGAAAATCTTAAAGTGGAACTTAAGTATAAGTCACAAACACAATATTATACGATTGACCAGATAAGCACAAGTATTCATATTGATGCTTCAGGAATTACTGGAGAAATTGATGGAATGTATATGGATATTGAACTTCCGACTAAGGAATACAAAAATGAAGGATGGAGTAATTCAGCAGATAAATATGTTGATAATTTTTCATTACCCTCATTATCAGAAGTAAAATTCATAAAAAATGCTGAAAAAATTAATGGTTCGAATTCTACAATTTACAGAGTCCATTTCAATAAAATTGATTCAACAACTGTTTTGGAGTTACCATATATTTTCAGTTTTACAGACGGATTAGTTCCTTCTGATTATAAATTACAACCGAAGGTTAAATTCTACAATAGTCAAGGAACTATGATTAAAGAATTAAAGGATCAGGAATATACACCTAAGTATCCCAATTATTTGTCAAAAAAATTAATTGCAGGCGATGCAGGCAATGGTCAAACGGTATATGGCGGATTATCAAATCCTAATGATAAAAATAGAGTAAGTGCTGATAAAACAGAACCTGTTCCGTTTACATTTAGCTTTCTTAAAGATCCGAATACACCAAGATCGACAGAGAGAAAATTGGATACTATTGTGATTAAAGATGTTCTGCCGACATATGAAAATAGTAAGGGAGAAACCGTAAGGGCAAAATTCGATCCATCAATTAATCCTGGCTGGACAGATAATCATGACGGTACTATAAGCTATACTTACAAAGTTACATCACAAGACAGTGAACACAACAAGTTAAATGAAAAAGTAATTTTATATTTATCTTTTCCGGATGCAAAATTTAAGGAAGGGAAGCAAAATATTTCTTTCAAAAATAAAGTTGAAATGACAGGAATACCGTATAATAAAGCAAATAATGAGAAGTATGAGTCTAAAAGTGAAATAGATTTCTACATTACAGCTGATGATTTTTCCGGTATGGGAATTTTGGCAAAAAGAGTCGGATGGGGACAAAGTTCGATTCCTTTTGATAAATATGGATTATGGTCTGAAAATGTCAAGTATGATGTAAAGATAGCAAATAAATTTTCTAAACCGATAAAAGAAATTGTATTGGTAGAAGATGCTAAAGATTTTGATCCCAGACTCTATGTTAGATCAATAGAAGGAGTTTTCGAGAGAGCTCCTGCAGTTAAGCCTTTAACTGATCGTGTAGAAATCAGAGCTTATAAAGAAGATGGCGGATATGACATATTTAAGCCTGGAGATGCTGTCAATTCAAAAACAGAAGCTGAACTTGCAGATACTGCAAATAGGGTAATCCATGGTGAAATTCCTATAGAAAATACAAAACCTGCAAAAGTTGTATATAATAAAATATCCATTGTTATTAAAGATTATGAGTTACCTCCAGGTGGAGTAATAGATTTTTCCGTATATATGGGATTTAAAGATCCTTTTAATTTAAAATATTCAGATAAAAAGGATATACTAAATACTATATCTCTTAATGCTAAGAGAGTTTTATGGGATAATACTGAAAGTGATATTCAAGTAAAAGACAGTGCAAGTACAGGATTTACCCCATTAAAGGAAGAAGCAGGACTTCATAAAGGGACGATTAATAATAATACGGGAATTGAAGGAGAAGAAGTAAGATTCTGGATAACTGCCGAATTGAATAAAATGTCTAAAGGAAGATATCTAAAAAATCCTACAATGATTGATTTACTTCCGGAAGGATTAAGTGCAACTTCAGATACAACTGTTTCCGGAGTTTATAATACTCAATCACTTATTCAAAAGTGGGAAATTATTAAAAATTATAATAATACCGGCAGAGATGCAATAAAAATTGAATTTAAGTCTGATCTTTTAGCAAATTTACAAGGTGGAAATGATAAAAAAACAGATTTTAATATTGTTATAGAAAAGGTAAAAATTAATAAAAATATTATTTCAAGTAAAGCTGAAACAGAAGACAATAATAATGATAATGAAGTGTATTTTTCCTATGGAGATAGCGGATTTCCGGAAGAGGTAGAATCAGCACAAAAGGTAAAGGATATTTTAGATATTAATCAAAATAAACGAACTGACGATTTTGTTTTAAAATCTAAATCAAAAGTATTAGGAACTGTTGTTGATAGTATTCAATCAAGGAAATATATAAGAAGTTTGGAACCTGATGAAGGACAGACAGGTCTAAATTACAATAGGACATTTGTAGATGAAATTACTACAAAGTTTTCTGATGATAGTGGAGTATCAGGACGATTTCAATATAAATTAAGTGTTAGAAATTATTTTAATTCAGACTTAAGGAAATTGGAAATTTATGATGTTTTGCCCAACGATAAAGATATTAGAGGTAGTAAATTTAGAAATATTTTACAGAGCCCTGTATTAATTAAGCTGAAAGGTGTGGACAAAACAAATGATTTCAACATTTATTATCGTACAGATACTTATCCATCAGATAATGTACAAAGTGAAATGTCAAGTGATAAGTGGACACTTACACCTTCAAATTATAATGATGTAACGGCTATAAAAATCGTAAGTAAAAATGGTACAGTTATTCCTCCTTATACAATTCTTGATATATTTTTAGAGATGAAAGCACCTTTATACAATGAAAATTTAAGTGGAAAAAGTTCTGTTAATAATTTTAAAGTAAAGTACAATGATGGTTCAGATTTCGGTACATCCAATAATGTAAAAAACAAGTTGGAAGAACGTACGAAAGTAGTCGTAAGTAAAGAGTGGGAAGATGATTATAAAGGTAGTATGGTATCAAGTTTAGATATTCCTTTTGCAGGAAAAAATTTATTAGATAGTTATGGAATACCTATTCCGGCTCCGGTAAACAGTATTGAAGTAGAATTGTATGCGGATGGTGTATCCACAGGAATCAAAAAAGAATTAAATGATAGAAATGGCTGGAAAGCAGTTTTTGATAACTTACCAGTATCCAAAACTTTAGGTGGAAAGCCTATTGAGTACACAGTAAAAGAAGTAGGAGGAGAGACAGGAAGTATAAAAATTGATGGAAGTTGGTATAAAATTGTAATTGAAGGAAGCATGAAAGAGGGCTTTAAGATAACAAATAAAAAGCTACCACCGTTGACACCATTAATTCCACCAACAAGAGATATCAAAGTTAAAAAGGAATGGAAAGACAGTAAAGGAAATGTTTTAGATGCTCCTGTAGAAAAGATAGAAGTTGAATTATACAAAGACGGAACAGCTACAGGAATCAAGAAGGAATTAAACAAAGACAATAACTGGACAGCTACATTTGAAAAGTTGAAGGTATATGACTCCGTAGCAAACCCTAAAGAATATGAATATACCATAAAAGAAGTAGGGGGAGAAACAGGAAATATAAAACTTTCAGAAAACTGGTACAAGGTTACAGTTGAAGGAAGTATGAAAGAGGGCTTTAAGATAACAAATAAAAAGCTACCACCGTTGACACCATTAATTCCACCAACAAGAGATATCAAAGTTAAAAAGGAATGGAAAGACAGTAAAGGAAATGTTTTAGATGCTCCTGTAGAAAAGATAGAAGTTGAATTATACAAAGACGGAACAGCTACAGGAATCAAGAAGGAATTAAACAAAGACAATAACTGGACAGCTACATTTGAAAAATTACCTGTTTCAGCAACTTTAGGGGGAACAAATCATAACTATACAGTTAAAGAAGTTGGAGAAAGCGGTTCAGCAATTCAACTAAATAACAAATGGTATGGAGTTGCTTATGCCGGTACAATGAAAGATGGCTTTACAATAACAAACAAAGAAAAGTTGCCATGGACACCGATGATACCGCCGACAAGAGATATTAAAGTAACAAAAGAGTGGAAAGATATTAAAGGTAATATTATTGAAGCACCTGTTGAAAAGATAGAAGTTGAATTGTACAAAGACGGAGTTGCTACAGGAAAGAAAGTAGAACTTACAAAAGCAAATAATTGGACAGCTACATTTGAAAAACTTGAAGTGGCAGATAAACTTGGAAGTACAAACTACTATCAATACACAGTTAAAGAAGTTGGAGAAAGCGGTTCAGCAATTCAACTAAATAACAAATGGTATGGAGTTGCTTATGCCGGTACAATGAAAGATGGCTTTACAATAATTAATAAGGAAAAAATGCCTTGGACACCGATGATACCGCCGACAAGAGATATCAAAGTAACAAAAGAGTGGAAAGATATTAAAGGTAATATTATTGAAGCACCTGTTGAAAAGATAGAAGTTGAATTGTACAAAGACGGAGTTGCTACAGGAAAGAAAGTAGAACTTACAAAAGCAAATAATTGGACAGTAACTTTTGAAAAACTTGAAGTGGCAGATAAACTTGGAAGTACAAACTACTATAAATACACAGTTAAAGAAGTTGGAGAAAGTGGAAATGCAATTCAACTAAATAACAAATGGTATGGAGTTAGTTATGGCGGAACAATGAAAGACGGCTTTACAATAACAAACAAAGAAAAGTTGCCGTGGACACCGATGATACCGCCAACGAGAGATATCAAAGTAACAAAAGAGTGGAAAGATATTAAAGGTAATATTATTGAAGCACCTGTTGAAAAGATAGAAGTTGAATTGTACAAAGACGGAGTTGCTACAGGAAAGAAAGTAGAACTTACAAAAGCAAATAATTGGACAGCTACATTTGAAAAACTTGAAGTGGCAGATAAACTTGGAAGTACAAACTACTATCAATACACAGTTAAGGAAGTTGGAGAAAGTGAAAATGCTATTAAATTTGGTAGTAATTCATACAATGTAAGTTACAGCGGAAGTATGAAAGATGGTTTCACTATCATTAACCGAAAGGGAGAAATTCCAAAACCGCTTAACCCTAGCACAAAACTACCTAAAACAGGAAGTACAAGTGACTTATCTCTATACACTTACTGCATACTAACATCAGTAACATTATTGGGATTAATCGTTTATAGACGAAAAAATATACTAAGTAAATGATAATATAATCTGTAAATAGATTAGAAATCAAACAAACAATGAAAGCAGATAGGAAATAAAACTATCTGCTTTTTTTATAAAATTTTCGTACTAGTATGAATATGCCTTTTTGTGATATAATAACTATAAAATAATTAAAAATTTGGAGGAAATTATGACGAAAGAAGAACGTGCTGAAAAATGGTTTAAGAATATTCCAAATTCAGAAAATATAAATATGGAGAAGAAAGTTGAAATATGCAATGTTGCTGCAAAATGGACAGCTCTTATATTTATAGCATTAGTTATAGTAGAGTTTGTTTTGTTATCAATGGTAAATAATGGATCAATTTTAAATTATTTTGCAGATTCTTTGAACGGAATGAAGAAGGATTTACATGGTAGAAGTCAATATAAAACTTTAGCTATTGCAGGAGTTGCTTTTTGTCTACCTCTTATAATTTTACCACTAGCTATAGCTGTTACTTTTAGAAATAAATATATTAAATCTAAAGCAGAAAATTATTTGTATAGAAAATAAAAATTATAATAAAATTGAGGTTTTATATGGATATTAAATTTGAAAGAGGATTAAGAAAAGAAAATGCCATTCTATTATGTGAATGGTCAAATGAAAGGGGAGAGGCTTTTCAAGAACAATGGATGGGACTAAAAATTTCATATCCATTGACTTATGATAAAATTAGAGAAATGGAAAATGTATTTTCTATATTTGATGAAGATGAATTTTTGGGAATGATTCAGCAAATAAGAATTGAAAAAGATAATATACATATAGGTAGATTTATGATAAATCCCAAAAAGCAAGGAATGGGTTTTGGAAAAGAGGCAATAAGAGTTTTTATAGATTTGATTTTTAACGATGAAAGTATAAAAAGTATTTCTTTAAATGTTTTTGATTCTAATAAAAATGCAAAAAATCTTTATACTAAAGTTGGTTTTGAAATTGATGAAGTTATTGAAACGCCAAAACTTAAGTATATAATGAAAAAATATAGATAAATTTTATTGTGAAACTTTTTTAACAGCAATTCAAAAGATTTGCTGTTTTTCTTTGTCAAAATTAAATTTTCAACGCATTTATTTATAATCGGAAATATGGTATAATAAAAGTGTCTTTATACCTTAAGATAAAGATAATTTTGTTACAAGACATTAAAGAATAATTTATTAGAGAATGTTATTGATATAGAGGTATAATATGCAAAATAAAAAAATATTTTTATATTATTTTTTGACTGTAGGAATGGTTATGTTTCCTATTCTCAATTTATTGAGTTTTATTCCTATGGTAATTTTATACAAGAAATCGAACTTTAGAACTTATATTTTATCAGCAGGAATGTTTTTTGTATTGTCATTATTTATTTTAGGAAATTTCACTTCACTTATCCCTGTATTTATTTCTTTTATAATTATAAAAGGGATGGATAGCAGTACAGATGGTTATAAAGTTCTGCTTGGAAGCGCACTGGTTATGACTGTTTTACTTGTAAGTGATTTTATGATTTTAAAAGTAAATGCGAAGTCTTATGAATTATTGATAAATAATATGACTGAATTTTTTAATAATTTTGAAAATTATAAAGAGATTTTGAATATAAAAAATGCAGAAGATTTTATTAATAAAATGTCAAATATTTATCCTTCATCTTCTTTTATAATTTCTTATGTATTCTGTGCTATAGGATATTTATTTTTATCTAAAAGAATTTATAAAATTGATAGGGATTCAGATAATATTATAATACCATTCGATATTAAATTTTTGTTTTTCAGCATAGCGGTTATAGCTGTAATGATTTTTGTAAATATCAATGGTGTAAAAAACTTTTATGAAGTTTATTTGATTTGCTTAAATTTACTTATAGCATTTGTAGGAATAATGACAATTCAAGGTTTTATAAAGTCTAATGTATTTTTAAGTGCAAGGATGAATAAAATAGTGGCAAATATATTCAGTTTTATTTCAATATTTTTTGCTATCATTTATGTAGTTTATTTTATTTATGGAATTTATAGTTCAGTTAAGCGAGGTGTGAAATGGGAAAAAAATTAATTAAATTATCAGATTTTTATGTTTTATTTTTATTTATGGTTTTAATCTCTGCTTTTGTGCTTTATTTTCAATTTATATTTGGAATTGTGTCCTTTATACTAACTTTTATTTCATTTATTTTAGTTTTGTATTATATAAAGAATAAAAATATTGAATATGAAGAAGATATAAGGAAGTACAAAGATTCATTGGATAATATTGCCAGTGAGGTGGTTTACAAAATGCCTTTCCCTGTTGCTGTACTTAACAACAAAGGTAGAGTTAAATGGTACAGTCCGGAATTTTCAGAACTTTTTTCAGGAAGTGATATTGTTGGGATTGATATTAATTCGGAAATTTCAAGTTTTAATATTACTGAAGTTTTGAAAAAAGGTTATGGGAAAGTAAATTGGGAAACGAAAAAGTTTAATTATTTAGTTTATTATAATGTAGTAAAAGATGAGGATAATGGAGATGTTAACGTAATTATTTATTTGATAGACAACCTGGCATATTCAAAACTTAAAAAGCAATATGAAGAAGAAACTTTAAATTCTATTGTGATATACATTGATAATTACGAAGACGTTAGAAACAATGTCAAAGAAGACTTTAAAGCTATATTAATTGCTGAAATGGATAAAATTATTATAAATTATTTTTCAAGTTTAGGTGCAATTATTAGAAAGTATGATTCGGGAAAATATATTGTTATATCAAATGATATAATTTTACAAAAGATTAAACATGATAAATTCAGTATTATTGAAAAATTAAAAGCAATAGAGATTTCAGGTAATATAAAACCGACTTTAAGTATCGGTGTAGGTCTTGGTGGAAAAAATCCTTTTGAAAAATATAAAGAAGCTCAAACTGCTCTTGATATGGCTTTAGGTCGTGGAGGAGCACAAATTGTTTTCAAAAATGGAGAAGATTTGGACTTTTATGGTGGAAAAAATAATAAAGGTGTTGAAAGAAATAAAGTAAAGGCGAGAGTTATTTCTCAAGCACTTGAAAACATAATAAGAGAATCTTCAGAAGTTTTTGTAATGGGACATAAAAATCCAGATATGGATTGTTTTGGAGCGGCACTTGGCGTTATGGCAATTTGTAAAGAATTGAAAAAAGATTGTTATATGGTTTTAGAAGACGTTCCCGTTACAATTAGAAATATTTATGATAGAGTTAGAGTGGGAGAACCTGATTATGTAGATATGATGATTCCTCCGGAAAAAGCGTATGATATTTGTAGAGATACAAGCTCGGTTATATTGGTAGATAATTCTAGAACACTCTCAACGGAAGCACCATATCTGTTAGATGTTACTTCAAAAATTGTTGTAATTGATCATCACAGAATAGGAAAAGATTTTGTTGAAAATCCAATGTTGACTTATCTTGAACCTTATGCATCATCTGCCTGTGAACTCGTAACTGAAATAATTTATTATATGTTTGAAAAAATTGATTTGGATAAATTAATTGCAGAATCTTTACTTGCAGGGATTGTCGTAGATACAAAAAATTTCTATTATCAAACAGGAGTAAGGACTTTTGAAATGGCATCCTATTTGAAGAGATTTGGAGCGGATAGTATTGCAGTAAAACAACTTTTTAAAGATAATTTCAATACAATAAAATTAAAATCAAATGTTTTATCAAATGCAATTTCATATAGGAATTATATTTGTATTGGAGTCTTTCCGGAAGAAATTGAGGAGTCTATGTTGATTGCCGCACAGGCTGCTGATGAATTGCTTGGGGTTTTGGATATAGAATGCAGTTTTGTTTTAACTATTGTTTCAGGTCAAATCCATATAAGCGGAAGAAGTCTCGGTAAAATTTCAGTTCAATTAATTTTAGAAAAACTTGGTGGTGGTGGACATTACACTTCAGCAGGAGCAAGGCTTGATTGTTCGATGGAAGAAGCAATAGAGAAATTGAAGAAAGCTATAGATGAATATTTATTGGAGGAAGGTATAGATGAAAGTAATTTTAATTAAAGATGTAAAAAGTTTTGGAAAAGCGGGAGAACTCGTTAATGCGAAGACCGGGTATGCAAGAAACTTTTTAATTCCAAACGGATTAGCTAAAGAAGCAACTAAGGAAAATCTTGAAATTTGGGAAAAAGAACAAGCTGAATTAAAGAGAATTGAAGCTGAAAATATAAAAAATGCAAAAGAATTAAAAGAAACTTTAGAAAAATTGGAAGTAGTTATAAGGACTAAAACAGGAAACGGAGATAAACTTTTCGGCTCAATAACTTCTCAAGATATTAGCGATGCTTTAAAAAAACAACATAAAATAGAAATTGATAAAAGAAAAATAGAATTAAAAGAAAATATAAAATCACTTTGCACTTTGACAGTTCCTGTAAGAGTATATCCTGAAATAGTCGCAACTGTTAAGGTTTCTATTGAAAAGGAGTAATTTATGCATAATATTTACGACTTGGAAGCTGAAAAATGCGTCTTGTCGATAATGATTACAGAGCCAAATAAAAGAGAATATGTTTTTGAAAAATTAAAAAGAAAAGATTTTTATTTAGGTTGGCATAAAGATATATTCAGTGCGATTTTGGAATTATCAAGAGAAAATACGAACGTAGATCCGATTACAGTAATTAATAAAATGGAAGCAATGGGCTTTGATACGGAATCTAATAACGGTATTGTTGGAGTTGTTGAAATTGTAAATGCCGTTGCTTTTCCTTCAAATATTGAAAATTATTGTAAGATTGTAAAGGATAAATCAGATACGAGAAATTTACTTTTTATTCTTGACAATATAAAAGATAGAGCATACAAAAATGAAGATTATGACAAAGTTTTAGAGTCTATTGAAGGACAAATTTTTGAATTATCACAAAACGAAAATAGAACAGGACTTACACATATAAAAGATACTCTTACAGAGCTTATCGAGATACTTGATGATAGAAGTAAAAACAAAGGTTCGGTAACCGGAATTCCTACAGGTTTTTCAGATTTGGACAGAATTCTGCTTGGAATGCAAAGAAAAGATTTGATTTTACTTGCTGCAAGACCGTCTGTAGGGAAAACAGCTTTGGCTGTAAATATTGCCTTAAATGCTGCAAAAAGTGGAAGTAAAGTTGCAATATTTTCTTTGGAAATGAGTAAAACGCAATTGGCACAAAGAATGTTAAGCTCTCTTTCACTAGTTAATTTAAAACAATTAATTAGCGGAGATATAACTGAATGGGAAGATATCTTTGAAGCGAGTTCTATTATAGCCGGAAATTCAATTTATATGGATGACACCGCAGGAATTTCCATAACGGAGCTTAGGAGTAAATGTAGAAGACTTAAGGCTGATAGCGGTCTTGATTTCATTATGATAGACTATTTACAACTTATGACTTCTGAAGGCAGAAATGAAAATAGACAACAAGAAATATCTACTATTTCAAGAAATTTAAAAGCATTGGCTAAAGAGTTGGACGTTCCTATTTTGGCATTGAGTCAGTTATCTCGTGATAGCGAAAAAAGTGGTAGAAAGCCAAAACTTAGTGACCTAAGAGAATCAGGAGCAATTGAACAGGATGCTGACGTTGTAATTTTACTTTATAGAGAAGATTACCAAAATGAAGAAGCGGAAGTTAAAAACCAAATAGAATTGATTATAGCAAAACATAGAAACGGAGAAACAGGAAGTGTTGAACTTAACTTTATTAAGGAGTGTACAAGATTTGTAGATCTTCAAACTGAAAGAGACAAGGAGCTTTTTAATGGATAATTTTTTAATTGAAGATGATGATATTAAGATTAAAAAATTTGAAAAGAGTTATTTTAAGTACTTCAAAAATTTTTCCCCTTATGATGATATATTACTAACCGATTATAATCTTTGTTTTTTGACTGAATCGGAGATTAAAAATTGGGAAAAGAGAATAAAGTCAAAAAAGAATAATTATTTTGCGATTTTTTTTAAGGATATTTTAATAGGATATATTTCTATCAGTAGGATAAGTTTTTTAAACAGTAATTTTGAACTGTCTTTATGTTTAGATGAAAAGTTTTGTTCAAAAGGATACGGTTTTAAATCGCTTAAACTGTTTTTAGAATATTATTTTGAAAATTTTGACAAGTATTCAATTTGGCTAAATGTAAATGCTTTTAATCAAAGAGCGATACATCTATATGAAAAAATCGGCTTTGAAAAAATAAGCGAATTTCTTGGAGATTTTGAAGTTCAAAAAATGCAAAAATTAAAGAGGTATGAAGAAGCGAAGGAATATTTTGAAGAAAAAAACGATATAATTTATTCCAAAATTTTCACGATGAAATTAGATAGATTAAAATTTTTAGAAAGGTGGGATAGGAGTGGAAATAAGTTTTAAAAAGTCAATAATTCAACCCGGAGTAACTCCTATTGAAAATATGTTTTTGGATAACTACTTATCGATAGTTGATGAAATTTCCTTAAAAGTATATTTATTTTTATATAAAAGACTTTTTGGATCTTATAAAAGTGAATTGTCGATAAAATTCATAGCAGAAGAGCTTAAATTTTCTGAAGTTCAGGTTATGAATGCACTAAAATATTGGAAAAATAATCAATTATTGGACTATTCTTTGAACGAAGATGGATGTGTAGAAAAAATAGAATTTGTAAATAATTTTGCTCTTTATGCAGGTGGAGTCTATGACGACAATGTAGAAAAAGAAAAAGAAAAACCAATGATTGATAATAAAGAATATTTCAATAAAATTGAAAAACTTACAGGTTTAAGTTTAAAGCCTCATGAAATAAATGAAATTATTTCACATATTGAAGAAACGGGACATGAAATGGCATTAGTTTATAAGGCTTATGAATATGCAAAAGACACAGGAAAAAGCATGTCCGTACAGTATGTTATCGGGATTTTAAGAGCTTGGAAAAGAGATAATAATATTTCCAATGTTGAAGATTTGAAATATTTTCTTGAAAATAAAGACAAAAATAAAATTAAAAGATATAGTAAAAAGACTAAAAAATATATTGAAAAAGAACATATTTTAACAGAAGAAGAAAAAATAGAAAAAATTAAAAACGACAATAATTCGGCAACATCAGAATTACTCGATAGGTATTGATTATGAATTTAGATGAATTAGTTTTAAAAAGCCTTAATAAGAGACCGTTATTAAGGGAAAAAATCAAAGAGGAAAGGAAAAATAAAATTTATTCCTCCATTGAAAATATTGAAAATTTAATGTCGAAGAGAAATAATTTAGCCACAAAAATTATGAAGTCCACACTTTTAAACTTTGATTGTTCAGAAGACAGAAAAGAATTTAAAAAATTAGAAAAAAGTATTGATGAGTTACTTGTAAAAAATGGCTTTTCGAAAGACTATTTGAATAAAATTTATGTCTGTGAAAAATGCAAAGATACAGGATACTTTAATAATTCTGTTTGTAGTTGTATAATGAGCGATTTAGTTGAGGATAGAGTTTTGGAAAGTGGCTTTTCAAATAAGAAAAGAGAACAAAATTTTGCTAATTTTGAATTTTCTCTTTTTGACGGAAACTTCGAACATGCAAATAGACTTGTAAATTCCAGAGAATATATAGAAAAACTTATATCTTTTTCAAAAGAATATTGTGATAACTTTAAAATTAAGGATTATGGAATATTCTTTTATGGAAGGAGTGGAGCTGGAAAAACTTATTTTGCATCAGCAATGGTAAATTATATGTTAGATAGGGGAAAGCGTGCTTGTTTTATAACTGCAACAGAATTTTTTGAACTTATGTCAAATTATAGTTACAGCTTTTATAGAGATAAAAAAGAATTACAGGATAGAATTGATTTTATAAGAAATGTTGATTTTCTGGTTATTGATGATCTTGGGAACGAAATTTTGAGTAAGAACAATAATAGCTTTTTAAGCTCGCTTTTGGATTATAGGATTGAAAGAGGTTTAAATACAATTATAACTTCAAATCTTTCAGAATATGATTTAGCTGAATGTTATGACTCAAGAGTTGCGAGTAGAATAAGAGGAAATTTTAAGTTTTTTGTTTTTCCACCTTTTGACTTGAGAGAAAAAATTGGTAAAAATATAAAATTATAGGAGGTAGTTATGAAATTTAATTGGGAACAAAAGAATACAGTAAATGTTATAACGGGTGTCTTGATATTTACTATTTCAATACTTTGTTATTTTATATTTTCCAATATGAAATCCATAATTTCATATACTGCGAATATAAGATATGTTTTGATGCCCTTTATAGTAGGCGGGGCAATAGCTTATATTTTAAACTTTTTTGTAAAATTTTTTGAAAATTGTTTTTTAAGATTTGAGTTTTTTAAAAAGGTAAAATATAAATATATTAGAATGTCGGCAATAATTATAACTTATTTTATATTTTTTACATTTATAATTTTACTTTTAAAATATATTATTCCACAATTTTATTCAAATATAAAGATGTTTGTAGATAGGACTCCGATATTTATAGATATGGGAGTGGAAAAAGCAAAATATATGTTGCAAAACGTTGAGTTAAGCTCTGAAATTAGATCTTTTATCAATGGTAAATTAACTGAATTTGCAACTTTTTCAACAACATTCTTAACAGATATGATTCCTTGGGTTGCTACCTTTGCAACTAGAGTAGTATCCTTGTTTTTAAATATAATTTTAGCTATAATAATATCAGGATATTTGTTGTATGATAAAGAAAATTTTTCAAGAATTTTAAAAAAATTTATGATAGCTGTTTTTCCTGAAAAAGCAAATAGAATTACTTTTAAAATTGTAAAAAGATTTGACTATACTTTAAAATCATATCTTTTAGCTAAAGGAATTGGGGCAATAATTGTCGGAATAACTTTTTATATAATTTTATTATTTATGAAGATTGATTATGCACTTTTGTTTGCATTTATACTCGGTTTTACAAACTTAATACCATGGTTTGGCTGTTATCTTGGAGCTATACCGATAGCAATAGTATTGCTTTTCACTTCAACTTTTAATACAGTTTTATGGTTTATGATAATCGTAGTGATTGTTTCGATGATAGATGCAAATGTAATATCTCCTAGAGTTTCAGGAAAGAGTTTAGGAATAAGTTCATTTTGGGTTATTTTTGCACTTGTACTGGGAGGTAGTTTATTTGGAATTATAGGATTTTTACTTTCCGTACCGGTTTTTGTTGTCATATATACAACATTAAAGGAATATATAGAAGCGAGACTGACAAAAAAAGGATATTCCTTAAAAAATCCGGCAGAAGAATTTGAAAAGAAAGAGGTTTAATTATGCTAGATATAAAGAGAATTAGAACTAACAAAGAAGAAGTTATCGAAAGTTTAAATTCAAGATTTGGAAATTATAATATTGATAAAGTTCTGGAGCTTGATGAAAAGAGAAGAGAAATAATTTTTGAAGTTGAAAATAAAAAAGCGAGACAAAATGAAGTTTCAAAACAAGTTCCAAAATTAAAAAAAGAGGGAGTAGATGTTTCAGAGCTTTTTAAGGAAATGAAAGCACTTTCAGATGAAATTAAAGAACTTGACGTTAAAGTTAAAGACTTGGACGAAGAAATCAGAAAAGAACTTCTAAGTATTCCAAATACACCAAATAAAGATATTCCAATTGGAAAAAGTGATGAAGATAATGTTGAAATCAGAAAATTTTTAGAACCTAAAAAATTTGATTTTGAAGTTAAAGCTCATTGGGATTTAGGTGTAGATTTAGATATTTTAGATTTTGAAAGAGCGGTTAAAATATCCGGTTCAAGATTTTCAGTTTTTAAGGGATTAGGTGCAAAACTTGAAAGAGCATTAATAAACTTTATGCTTGATTTACATAGTGGACAAGGCTATGAAGAAGTTGGAGTTCCTGTTTTGATTAACAGAAATTCAATGTATGGAACAGGACAACTACCTAAGTTTGAAGATGATATGTTTTATGTTCCTTCAAAGGATTTATTTTTAGCACCAACTGCTGAAGTTCCTGTTACTAATCTTTTAGCAAATGAAATTTTAGAATTTGAAAAACTTCCAACTTATTATACAGCTTTTACTTATTGTTTTAGACAAGAAGCGGGCTCCGCAGGTAGAGATACAAGAGGTTTAATCAGAAATCATCAATTTGATAAAGTTGAAATGGTTAAATTTGTAAATCCTGAAAATAGTTATGATGAATTGGAAAAACTTACAAATGATGCTGAGGAAATTTTAAAACTCTTAGAAATTCCATACAGAGTAGTTTGTTTATGTACTGGAGATATTGGTTTTACAAGTGCAAAGACTTATGATATAGAAGTTTGGATGCCAAGTTATGGAAGATATGTAGAAATTTCTTCTTGCTCAAACTTTGAAGATTTCCAAGCTAGACGTGCAAATATTAGGTATAGAGATACAGATGGCAAAGTTAAATTTGTTCATACTTTGAATGGTTCTGGATTAGCTGTTGGAAGAACTTTTGCAGCAGTTTTGGAAAACTATCAAAGAGAAGATGGAAGTATAGAAATTCCGTATGTTTTAAGAAAATATATGGGTTTGGATGAGATAAGAAAATAGGGGAGTATTATGAAATTTAAAAGAGCATTACTTAGTTTAGCATTAATTTTTTCGATTTGTTTTCTCGGAACTGCAAAGTCTTATGCAATATTTGGAATTGAAAAGAAAACTACTGCATCTTTAATCGGAGATGCAAAATCAGGAGCTTTGTTTGTTGCAGAAAATATAGATGAACCTTTATCAATAGCAAGTATTTCAAAACTTATGACTTATTATTTAGTTAAAGAAAAAATAGCTGAAGGTAAGCTTAAAATGGAAGATAAAGTTAAAATATCTATAAATGCAAGCAGAGAAGAAGGTTCAAGTTTAAATTTGAAGGCAGGAGAACAAATCAGCATTAAAGATTTGCTTGATGGACTTATGGTCGTTTCCGGAAATGATTCGGCAGTTGCACTTGCAGAGGTTGTTGCTGAAAGTGAAAGTAAATTTGTAACGATGATGAATGAAAAAGCAAAGGAGCTTGGACTTCAAAATGCAACTTTTACAAATGCATCAGGACTTACTAAAAACGGTCAGGATAATAAAATGTCAACAAGAGATATATTTACTCTTTCAAAGGCAATAATTGAAAAATATCCTGAAGTTTTAGAATATGCAAAGACTACAGTTTTAGAACAACCTTCAAGAAACTTCAAAAAAGAGAGCACGATTCCTCTAGTTGGACAAGTTGAAGGAGTTGACGGTTTAAAGACAGGACATACTGACGAAGCCGGATACTGTTTAGTTTCTACTATGAAAATAAAAAAAGGTGAAACTGAATTTAGAGTAATTTCCGTTTTGATGGGTGCAAAAACTAAAGCTGACAGAGCTCAATATATGAAAGATATGCTCAATTATGCAAAACAAAATATAGAAACCAGAAAAATTGTAGATTCCGAAAAATTTGTAAAAAAAGTTGAAACAAAATCAGCAAGTCAAGGTTTTATTGAATTAGTTCCTAAAGAAAATCTTGAAAGAGCTTCAATGAAAGGCATAAATTACGAAACTGAAGTAACTGTGGATGATGTTAAATTGCCATTGAAAAAAGGGGATAAGGTTGGAGAAATAAAAATCAAGAATTCTAAAGAAGTGATTGCGACTGTTGACTTGGTAGCTAAAGAAGACTATTCAAAGGTGGGATTTGTTAGAAGAATTGGAAGATTTTTCAAAACAGTATTTGAAGTGGTTGAAACAATTTTACCATAGAAGGTTTTTAGATATGATAAAAATCCGACTTTAAGGTCGGATTTTTTTGTAAAGAAAAGCTACTTATATGTTATCTTAAGAAGTAGATCTGTTCTTAACTTTTGATATATTATTAATAGTTTAATAATTTTCAACTTTTTACTATCTCGATAAAGTTGTGTATTGTATGTTCAATGTATTAAATGATATAATAGTATCGTGATGATTATTTACCATAATTTTATTGGAGGATTTATGGAAACTATTTTACAAAATATGTGTATGATTTATGATAGAGATAATGATAAAATTTTAATTTTGGATAAAGTAAAAAAATATGGCTGGGAGGGACTTACCTTTGTTGGAGGACATGTTGAAAAAGGGGAAGTCTTATATGATTCTTGCGTTAGAGAAGTTTTTGAAGAAACCGGATTAACTGTAGAAAATTTAAAATTAAAAGGAACTGTCAGCTGGATTGATGAAATTAATGACAAAAGAGAATTGGGATTTTTATATTATACAGAAGATTTTTCTGGAGAATTAATTGAAAACAATGTTGAAGGAAAACTCTTTTGGATGGGAATTGATGAGTTTAAAAATGCTGATGGAAAGAGTTATAGCATAGATAAGATATTTGATTTATATTTAGATGATAATTATACTGAATTGATGATAAAATGGGGTCGAAACGACGAAGTTGTATCTGAAATATTTTTTTAAGAAAATATAAAGTTAGGAGGTAGTTATGAATTTTATTAAGGGTATTATCTTTACAATTATTTCTGCATTTGTTTTCGGCTTTACGCCAATTCTTGCAAAACTTACATATGACGGAGGGAACAATGCCATTACTCTTACATTTTTAAGAGCGTTATTGGGACTACCGTTTTTATATGCAGGAATGAGAAAAAATCACACTCCTATGAAGATTACTAAAAGAGAATTTTTCCATTTTATTGTACTTTCTTTTTTAGGTATAGGAATCACCACAACAGCACTTTATGCATCATATAATTACATTTCTGTTGGAATGGCAACTACTATACATTTCATCTATCCTTGTGTTGTTTATTTTATTTGCATCTTATTTTTTAAAGAAAAAATTACTTTAAAAAAATTATCTGCACTTATTTTTTCAATGATAGGAATTGTACTGTTAGTCGATGAAGTTACCGGAGGAAGTGCTTTAGGGATATTTTTAGCTGCGTTATCAGGCATAACTTATAGTTTATTTTTAGTATATTTGGATAAAAGCGGTTTTAAACATATGGACCCGTTCAAATGTACTCTCTACATAAGTTTATTTAATATCGTAGGACTTTTTGTGCTTGGTAAAGTTAGTGGACAACTTACTTTTGCACTTACGCCAATGGCTTGGGGACTTACAATTTTAATTTCATTTTTAACTTCAATTTTTGGAAATGCATTTTTGCAACTTGGAGTTAAGTATTGTGGAGCCACAACAGCTTCAATTTTGTGTACATTTGAACCGATAACAAGTGTAATTTTGGGTATATTCTTCCTTAATGAATCTATGACAATTTTTAAAATTATAGGTTGTGGATTGATAGTTTTAGCAGTGTTGTTATTGTCTATAAACAAAGATTTGAGAAGGAGAAGAAAATAATGAGCGCGTTTTTAGCACCGATACATTTTTGGATGTATGATAAGATTTTAATTGCACAAAAATTGACTTTTGCAGTAGAAGAAAAATTTTTAAATAAAGAAGAAAGAGACGAAGCAGAAAGTCTATTTCCTGCATTGATTTCAGAAGACTTAGAAGAAGTAATCGATCAAAGTAATATTCATGGATGGTTACATACAGCAGTTTCAAATGTTGAAATAAGATTTGCCTATGTTATAAAAAAACTTTTAGACAAAGGAATTTCGCTTGAAGATATTAAAAAAGTTGCTTTTGAATATGGAACGACTTTTCCGAAATATGAAATTTCATCCCTACAAGATGCTTATGAATTACTAATGGACATTTTACTTGATGGTCTTCCTTGTGATGTTTCAATTTCTGTAATTAGAGAAGAAGAAAACGAATTGGAATTCGTACTATATAATGATATTCACAAACAATATTTTAATGAATTTGATATGGAAGCTTCTGTATATCACGAACTCAGAGAGGCTTTTGTAAATGGTCTTTTTGAAAAATATTCATTAAAATATAAAAATATTATTGATAGCAATAAGCTAATTTCAAGATAAAATGAAGATTAGAATTGATAGATTTCTTTGTCATATGGGAATTGGTTCAAGAAGTGAGATAAAGAAATATTTGAAAACTTGTCGAGTTAAGCTGAATGGAAAGTTTGAGAAGAATTCAAATACACAGGTTGACATTGAAAAAGATGAAATTTTGTTTGATGATGAAATTGTAATTTATAAGGAATTTACTTATTTGATGTTGAATAAGCCAAAGGACTTTATCAGTGCAACCTTTGATACAAAACTTCCTACTGTTTTAGACTTGCTTGAATTTCCATACTCCAATATGGAATTATTTCCAGTTGGACGACTTGACATAGATACGACAGGATTTTTGATTTTAACAAATGACGGCAAATTTTCCTACAATGTAACAAATCCAAAGAAAAAAGTAAATAAAAAATATTTTGTAACTTTAAGAGATGAAATTATAAGTGAACAAATCGAAAAACTTGAAAATGGAATTTACTTTGAAAAAGAAGATTTTACAACAGAAAATGCAAAGGTTGAAAAAATTTCGGAAAAAGAAATTAACCTTACAATTTCCGAAGGAAAATTTCATCAAGTAAAAAGAATGTTGGAATATGTGGAAAATGAAGTTGTCGAACTAAAAAGAGTGTGCATTGGAAATTTGAATTTAGACGATAGTCTTAAACTTGGAGAGTATCGAGAAATTACTAATAGTGAGTTAGAAGAAATATTTAGATAAAGTTTTGATTGTTGTCAAAACTTTTTTTATTGTTATTTTTGTGATAAAATAATTGTAAGATATTTATTTTTAGGAGTTTTTATGAAAAGTTTAGAAAATGTTAGTAATAATCATAGAAAAGAAGATTTGAAATTACTTTTTTATGGAATTTTGGTTGGGATAGCTGCAGGAGGACTTTCAAGTTTCTATCGTTATATTATTCATGGGATAGAAGGAATTATAGGAGGAATCGTAAATATAAGTAGAAGTCATTTTTACATTTATCCGATTATTTTTATTGCACTTATATTTATTTCTTTTTTAGTTACAAAGATTAAGAAAATGTCAAGATTTTGTGGAGGTTCCGGAATACCACAAGTTGAAGCGGAAATAAAGGGATATATTAATCCTAATCCTGTGAAAGTATTATTAGCAAAAATTTTCGGGGGAGCTTTAACTGCTTTGGCAGGTTTTTCAGTTGGTCGTGAAGGTCCATCAATTCAAATTGGAGCAATGAGTGGAAAATTAGTTTCAAGAAAACTAAAGAAAAATAAAACTGTTGAAAAGTTTTTGATAACTTGTGGAGCAAGTGCCGGACTTGCTGCCGCATTTAATGCTCCTGTTGCAGGAATTTTATTTGCAGTTGAAGAAGTACATCGCCACATTAGTAAAAAACTTTTGGTAGTTTGTATGGCAGCTACAATAACTGCTGATTTGGTTTCAAAAATATTGTATGGAACAGAAACGGTTTTTAATTTTAGTATGGCTGAAAAATTACCGTTGGTAAATTATTGGACTTTGATTTTATTTGCAGTTGTATTATCCGTTTTAGGAGTTCTCTATATATTTTTAATGGAATTTTTTATGAAAATTCAAGATGGATTAAACCTAAAAAAAGAATTTAAATTGATTCCATATTTTTTACTACCTATAGTAATTTTAATATTTACACCTAATTTATTAGGTGGTGGCGGCTTTTTGATGAAAGAGTTACAAACTGTTGATTTTCCAATTTATATGTTAATTTTACTTTTTATAGTAAAATTATTATTTTCAATAATTTGTTTCAGTTCAGGAGTTCCTGGTGGAATTTTCTTTCCGATATTAGTTTTAGGAGCAACTGTTGGAACAATTTTTGGGAAAATTATAGACCCGATTTATATAAATAGTTTTATTATTCTTGGAATGGCAGGATATTTAACTGCAATAGTTAGAGCACCACTTACTTCAATAATTTTAATCTTTGAAATGACTGGTAATCTTTCCTATTTATTGCCTCTTTCAATAGTTTGTCTTATAACTTATTCCATACCGAATTATTTAAAATCACTACCTATTTACGAATATCTTTTAGAAAGATTAATGGAAAGAGAACATATTGCTACTTCAAAAGATGGAGAAAAAATGACTATGAGTATAGTTGTTGAGATTGGAAGTGAGATAGAAAATAAGAAAATAAAAGAAGTAGAATTTCCAAAGGGAATGTTAATTATAAATATTGACAGAGGAGTCGAAGAAATAATACCAAATGGGGAAACTACAATAATAAATGGGGATGTTATAAATGTACTCGTAAGTGAAAATAAATTATTTGATACATTTAACGCATTACAAAAAATTTGCCAAAATAATTAAATTATTTAGGATGATAAATTTTTGAATTTTTTTATATTTAGAATTATTGATTAATAAGCGGGGGTGATTTTATGATTAAAATGTTAACTTTAGATGAAATAGAAAAGTATAAAGGAGAAATGGCAAAGATATACAAAGAAGTTTTTAAAACTGATGATTTTTCTGCTAATTTTTTAATTACCAGAATTGACGGTAGTTTAAAAAATAATATAAAAATTGTTGGAGCTTTTGAAAATGAAAAGTTAATCGGTTTTGTATATGGCTTTGATTTTTTAAAAGAAAATTGGTGGGCAATGCAAGTGGATTCACAGTTACCAAGTGGAATTGATTGGTATAAAGGCACTTTTGAACTTAATGAATTGGCAGTTATTGAAAAATATCAAGGTAAAGGATATGGGAAAAAATTGATGAAATGTCTAATTGAAAATTTTGAAGGAGATAAAATTTTATTATCCACTAAGAAATTTAATAATGATAAAATAATTAATTTTTATCATAAACTAGGATTTAAAGATTTAATAAATCCATTTGAATATCCTAATGGAGATTATGAAACATCAATTATACTATGTTTAAGTAAATAGTTTTTTAATGGTTAGATTAAGGTCTAATCATTTTTTTTTGTTGTTAAACAACAAGGTTTTCTGAATTTTATTTGATATAAAGTATCATAAAAGAGTTGAATTATCATATAATAATATAAATATAGATATTTACTATCAAATGTATTGACAACGATTGCCTATAATGGTAAAATAAAATAAATAAGAAACAACTATCAAAAATGTTTTTTGTTTTTTCTTATTGAAAATATATTTTAGGAGGGTTTTTTATGATTACAGATGGATTTCAATTTATTGCTCTGTTATTTTTTGTTTCAGGTATAGTTATTTACTTGGAAAAGAAGTTTAAAAATGGAATATTTTTTAAATATATTCCTGCGTTGGTTATAATTTATTTCGGCGCTATGATTTTATCTACATTAGGCGTATGGGATATGAATGTGGAAAGTGTATCTAAAGCCAGAAGTGTTTTAAAAGATGCAATATTGCCGTCAATGATATTTTTAATGCTATTAAGGGCTGACCTTAGAGATATAGCAAAATTAGGTCCTAGAATGATAATTTCATTCTTTACTGCAACATTTACTATAATGATTGGTTTTGTTGTGGCATTTCTTATCTTCAAAGGAAGTCTTGCATCCAATGCACCTTTAACTTTTGGAGCACTAGCAGGAAGTTGGGTTGGAGGAACACAAAATATGGTTGCGGTACAACAAGCAGTAGGACTTGAAGGCTCAGGAATGGGTTATACACTATTGATTGACTCAATAGACTATTCAATATGGATAATGTTCTTATTATTCTTAGTTCCATTTGCAAACAAGTTTAACAAGTGGACAAAGGCTGACACATCAAAAATTGATAATATAAATGAACATTTAACTGCAAAATTTTCAACAATAAGTAAAGAGATAACTTTCCAAGATATATTTTTCTTATTAAGTGTTTCACTTGGAGTTACAGCGGTTACAGGAATAATGGGAAATGAATTGGTAAAAGTTCCTGCACTTGCATTTATGGGAGCAACAGGTTGGACAATAATCATAACTACAATTTTAGGAGTTATTTTTGCAATGACACCACTTGCAAGAATTCCGGGATCTCCTGAAGTTTCAAATGTACTATTATATATGCTAATAGGCTTAATCGCATCAAATGCAAACTTTATGGAACTTACTCAAGCTCCGGCATATATTTTAGCAGGCTTTGTAATTCTTATAATTCATGGAGTTTTAATGGCTATTATCGGAAAAGTATTCAAACTTGATTTATTCACTTGTGGTATAGCTTCTCTTTCAAATATAGGTGGTGTTGCTTCATCTCCTGTACTTGCAGCGGCGTATTCACAATCATTAGTACCTATAGCTGTATTAATGGCTTTAATCGGAGTTATTACCGGAACGTTTTTTGGAATTGGAGTGGCAAAATTCCTGACACTTTTAGCTTAAAAAATTTTAATTAGAATGGTTGATTTTATTAACCATTCTTTTTTTATGCAAATTATAAATTGTAAAAACTTGTAAAATAAATATTTTTGTTATATACTATTTTGTGAAGATTTTAAAAGGAGTTTTGTATATGAAAAAAGTAATGCAAATGTCTGAATCTATTGAAGTTGCAATTTTTTTAGCCTTAAGTGGTGGACTAATGGATGCATATTCATATCTTTTAAGAGGAGAAGTTTTTGCGAATGCACAAACCGGAAATATGTTATTGTTAGGCATATATGCTTCTCAAGGTAATTGGGCAATGTGTTTGAAATATGCTTTTCCAATATCGTTTTTTACTCTTGGAATTTTTTTAGCTGATTTATTTAGAAAAAAAGGTGATTTTAAATTACATTGGCGACAAAATGCATTAATTTTTGAAATATTTTTACTTATTTGTGTAGCTTTTATTCCCGAAAATATGAATGAAACAGCAAATGCAATTACATCTTTTGCCTGTGGAATACAAGTTCAAAGTTTTAAAAAAGTTTGTGGTATAGATTTTTCTACAACAATGTGTATTGGAAATTTAAGAGGTGGAACTCATAATTTGGCAGAGTATTTTTACACAAAAAATAAAAAGTTTTTAGAATACAGTTTAATGTACTTTGCAGTTATATTATGCTTTATTATCGGAGCGATTATAGGAAGTAAATTTAGTGAATTTTTTGGGTTAAAGACAATTTTGTTAAGTGCTATTTCACTTGTTATTTGTGTATTTATTATGTTTATAGATAGAGAAAAAAAGGAGAGAGATTTTGTTTAATATAGTTTTATTAGAACCGGAAATTCCTTTCAATACCGGGGCTATTGGAAGGACTTGTGTCGCAACAGACACTAAATTACATTTGATAAAACCATTAGGTTTTTCGCTTGATGATAAAATGGTAAAGAGATCAGGTCTTGATTATTGGGATAAGTTAAAACTTTTTGTCTATGAAAATATTGAAGATTTTTATGAAAAAAATCCAAATGCAAATATCTATTTTGCAACTACAAAGGCAAAAAGAACTTACGATAAGGTTGATTATTCTCCGAATGATTATATAATGTTTGGGAAAGAGAGTAAGGGAATACCTGAAGAAATTCTAGTTAAAAATGAAGAACATTGTGTAAGAATACCGATGTGGGGAGAAATTCGTTCTCTTAATCTTTCAAATTCGGTATCAATAGTATTATATGAAGCACTAAGACAACAAGATTTTTCAGAACTTGAAAAGTTTGGGAATTTACATAGATTACATTGGAGTGAATAATGGACGAAGAATTATATGAATTATTAAAACAAAAAAGAAAAATAGAAGCTGTAAAGTACGTTAGAAACAAATACGATATAGATTTTAAAAGAGCAAAAGAAACAGTTGATAATTTAACTGAAAAAGTAGCTTATTTTGAAGGAAAAAATCTTGGATTATACTCAGAAGATTTTTCTGATAATAAAAATTTAGATACTTCTGAAATATCTGATGACAATTTATATGCTTTGATAAAAGAAAATAGAAAAGTAGAAGCTATAAAATATGTAAGAGAAAAATATAATTTTGATTTAAAAACGGCAAAAAATATAGTTGATAGTTTAGATATAAATAATCTAATGGCATTTACAGAAAAAAATATTGTTTCTGCATCAAAAACTGATTTTTCTAAATGTGGAAGTGGTTATAGAAACGAAAGTTATTCCTATGAAATGATTGATGGAAAACAACATTTCTTTGCATATAAAGATGGAGAAAAAAGAGAAGTCGGTAGGACTGCAATTCCTAGTGAAATATTGAAATGGTTTGAAAAAGCTGGAGAAAAAGCTTCAGATGAATATGAAGATAAAGAATATAGGAAAAAAAATATCTTTTGGGGAATTTTGCTAGTAGCATTAATAGTTGGAATTTATTTCTACTTTAATTAAAATTTGACATTTTAAAGAAATCGGATTTTTGACTATTGGGGTTAGTTAAAATTTTTTGTCTATAAAAATATTGAATATTTTTCAGAATTTAAAGATTTACACATTATATTGGAGTGAGCAATGGACGAAGAATTATATGATTTATTAAAACAGAAAAGAAAAGAAGAAGCTGTAAAGCATGTTAAAAATAAATATAATATGGATTTTAAAGACGCAAAAGAAACAATTGATAAGATGACAAAAACCTTGGAATTTTTTGAAGGTAAAAACCGTGGTTTATCAAAAACTGATTTTTCCGATATGTTTAAAAATTCAATAATATCAAGGATATATGATAATGATTTATATGCACTGATAAGAGAAAATAGAAAAATAGAAGCTGTAAAATATGTAAAAGACAAATATAATTTTGATTTAGAAAAGGCAAAAGCTATGGTTGATACTTTAGAGCCGGAGATGTTTACAGAAAAAAGTATTATTTCCACATCAAATTCTAATTCGTCTAATTTTGAAAGTGGTTATAGTATTGGAAACTATTCCTATAAAATGATTGATGGAGAACAACTTTACTATACTTATAAAGACGGAGAAAAAAAAGAAGTAAATAGGGTTTCAATTCCAAAAGATATACTTAAAGATTTTGAAGAATCTGCAGATGAATACGAAGATAAAAGAATAAAAAGAAAAAATATTCTTTTAGGAATACTTTTAGTGATTATAATAACTGGAATACTTATTTACTTTAATTAAAATTTGACACTTTAATTTGTTTGTGTTACAATTTAAGTGATGTAGAAATATATCAAAAATTAATAAAAAATTCAGGAGGAAGGAATGTTAATTAGATAACTATTATGAGACAGAAATTTAATAGCTTTTTAGAGCTTAGTTTTTTGTTGCCATTTTAGTTATACATTCCTTTTTGTGTTCTTTTTAGAACTCCTTTTTGAGTTGCAAAGTGAATGTTGAAATGGCAATAAGTGGATTGCCATTTTTTTGTGGCTTAATTTAGGAGGATATATGCTTAGTATAAAAAATTTATCAATATATTTAGTGAATGATTTAAGAACGGTAATTGAAAGTTTCAGCTTTTCTTTAGAAAGAGGAATGAAGGTTTGTATAATTGGAGAAGAGGGAAACGGAAAGTCCAGCATTTTAAAGGCGATAGTAGATGATGAGGGATTGAAAGAATATGCTGAAATAAGTGGAGATATAAATAAGCAAAATGAAGTTATAGGATATTTACCACAGATTTTAGAATCAAAGATTTTAAATTTTTCAACAAAGGAATATCTTGAAAATAAAATTAAAGAGGAATTTTTTGACTACAATTTATTTTACAAATTATTAAAGGAGTTAAATTTTGATGAAAATTTAATAAATGAAAAACAAAAGATAAGTGAATTATCAGGTGGAGAAAGAATTAAATTTATTTTACTTTGTGAACTTATGAAAGAGCCGACTTGTCTTTTATTGGACGAGCCTAGTAATGATTTGGATATAAATTCTATTGAATGGATTAAGAATTTTATAAAAAACATTGATATTCCAATAATATTTATTTCTCATGATGAGGATTTAATTGAAAATTGTGCAAATGTAATTATTCATATTGAACAGCTTATGAGAAAACAAAAACCGAAGATTTCGATTGAAAAGTTGGATTATGAAAATTATGTTGAGAATAGAGGAAATACTATTGAAAGACAGGAGAGAATTGCAAAAAAACAAAGAGAAGAATTTGATAAGAAACAAAGAAAATATCAGAAAATATATGAAAGAGTGCAACATGAAATCAGAAGTACAAAAAATGATTTTTGGGGGACAGAGCTGAAAATAAAAATGCATACTGTAAAATCTATCGGTAGAAAACTTGAAAAAGAAAAGGAGAATTTACTTGATTTTCCCGATTATGAAGAATCTATTTTTGTAAAATTTGATGAAGCTGTTAATTATTCTTCAAAAAAGGAAATTTTGGATTTGAATTTGCAAAAACTTGTCATCGGTTCTAAAATTTTGAGTGAAAATATAGAGTTAAAGCTATTTGGTACTGATAAAATCTGTATAATCGGAGAAAATGGAATAGGAAAGACAACTCTTTTAAAGATAATTTTGGAAAATATAAAGAAAAATGTAAAGATTGCTTATATGCCACAGAATTATGACGATAAGATGAATGTTGATATGAGCATTATAGATTATTTGAGTAAGACTTACGAAAAGGAAGAGACTACAAAAATCAGAACATTTTTAGGGTCAATGAAGTTTACTTCTGATGAGATGTTTCATAATTTAAAATCACTTTCCGGAGGACAAAAGGCGAAAATTTACTTTTTAAAAATGATTTTAGAAAATCCTGAAGTTTTGATTTTAGATGAACCTACAAGAAATTTATCTCCTTTTTCGTCAGTAGAAATCAGAAAATTATTAAAATCATATAAAGGAGCGATAATTTCGGTTTCCCACGATAAAAAATATATTAATGAAGTTTGTGATAAGGTTTATAGACTTAATAAAAATGGATTGGAACTTGTGATTTGAAAATAGGATGTAGTTTAGCTTAAATTTTGACTACTTTTTGTATTTATGGTAAAATAAAAGTTAGTAAATTAGGATTTTAACATAAAAACGGAGGATATATGGATAAAATTTTTGATATTTTGGAAGGTATTTTTTCAGTTGAAACCTTTGGAAATTTAAAGCTATACGACTTGATGGCGATTATTTTTAAATATATTTTTGTAATTATTATCTATTATTTTATTTACAATATAATTAAGATGATATACTTTGATATAAGTACAACAAGTGAAATGACTGAGGTTTCCAATACCTATCTGAAACTTATAAACAGAAAAGAGAGCCTTCCTTTTAAGGTTCATGAACATTATTATATAACTGATGAAACTACATTGGGTCGTGGAGATTCTAATGATATTGTAATAAATGATAAATTCATTTCTAAAAATCATATGAGAATTATTAAAGATGACGGAATTTATTTTATTGAAGATTTAGGTTCTGCAAATGGGACTTTGCTAAATGGAGAACCTATTACAGAGGCTATTGAACTTAAAGATAAGGATTTAATTGACGTTGGTCGAATTGAGTTCTTATTTGTAAATGAGGAAGTTGATGATGATTAGTAAAGTATTGAAGTCAAGATTTAGAACTATAAATGTAAATTCCTATGTCAGTACAAAGAGTATTCAAGGTCTTTTACTATTCTTTCAAATTTTAGGACTATTTCTAATAATGGCTAGGGATTTTGCTAATTTTGACAAAACTAAATTATTTTTTATGGTTGCCTTAATTGGTTTTGTATATATTTCAGGGAAATTGGTACAAAAGTTTACAAGGGGCGATTATTATATAATGCTTATTGCAAATATGTTATTTTCCATTGGAATTTTAGAGATTTACAGGCTGAATAACAAATTGGCATATAGACAAATTATCTGGTTTTGTATAGGAATTGTAGCCTTTTGGATTGTATATTTAATTTTAAAATATATAAAAATTTGGAGTAAAATGTATTACTTTTATGCCGGAATTTCTTATCTTTTATTTATTGCAACTATTCTATTCGGTAGAAGAATTAATGGTGCAAAGAACTGGATAAGATTAGGTTCGAATTTTGCTTTCCAACCATCCGAGCTAATAAAGATTGCATTTGTTTTCCTTATTGCAGCTTTTTATAAAAATAGGGATAAGTTTGAAAAAGATATTTTGAAGAGATATAGTCTTCATTTCTTTTTCTATACTTTTTTAGGATTTTTATTTTTACAAAAGGACTTGGGTACTGTACTTGTGTTTTCAGGAGTCTTTATCTTTGCACAGTATATGTATGAACCGCATAGAAAATATATGTTTATAAACCTTATAATTCTTTCTTTTGGAGCTGTTTTAGGATACATTTTATTTACTCATGTTAAGGTAAGAGTAAAAATATGGCTGGATCCTTTTAAATATGCCGACGGAATGGGTTACCAAATTATTCAAGGTTTCTATGCTATAGCAAGTGGGGGATTTTTCGGAAAAGGTCTTGGACTTGGCAGACCTGATTATATTCCTTTTGCGGAAAGTGACTATATATTTGCAAGTATTTGTGAAGAAATGGGAATTTTAATGGGAATGGGAGTAGTTATGTTGTTTTTAATCCTAACTTATAGGGGAATAAAAACTTCTATGGAACAACATAATAAATTCTACAAATATGTAGCTTTCTGCCTTTCATTAATTTTCGCTTTTCAGTCATTGATTATGTTTGGTGGGATTTTAAAACTTATTCCGCTTACGGGAATTACAATTCCTTTTGTTAGCTATGGAGGTTCTTCAATTCTTTCAAGTTTCATTGCTTTGGGAATTTTACAATATGCCTCTGAAGAAAATATATAGGAGAATAATATGGTTGAAATTAAAAGATATAAAAGAGTTTTAACATTTATAAGTTTATTATTCATTTTAATTCTTGGATATATGACATATTTTCAAGTTATAAAAGCTGATAAACTTAAAAACTCTGAAGACAATAAAAGAAATTGGGTTGATGATAATAAATTAAAAAGAGGAAATATTTTAGATTCTGAAGGAAATATTTTAGCTGAAACTAAAACTGACGAAAAGGGTGATAAATATAGATATTTTCCATACGGAGAAGCCTATGCCCATATAGTTGGATATAACAGCAAAAAATATGGAAAGACAGGAATTGAGAAAAAATTTAATACAACTCTTTTAAATAAACAGGATAAAACTCCTATCGGTGAATTAAAGAAAATTTTGATAGATCAAAAAGAGGGTAACTCAGTAAAATTGACTACAAATTCTGAATTGCAAAAATATGCTTCTTCACTTTTAGAAGGACATAAAGGCTCTATGATTTTGATGAATCCACAAACCGGTTCAATAATTACAATGGCGGACAGACCGACCTTTGACCCAAATACAATAGAAGCTAATTGGAAAAATATTATCGCCGATGAAGAAAATGCACCTCTTTTATCAAGAAGTATTGCAGGACTTTTTCCACCGGGATCTGTTTATAAATTAATAACAGGAACTGCATTGCTTGAAAAACTAAGTGGTAGCGACTTGAATTATAATGATAAAGGTTCAACAACTATTGACCATTACAAAATAAACAACTACGCAAAGGAAGCAAATGGAAATATAGATTTGAGAAAAGCATTAGTTAAATCTTCAAACACATATTTTGCTGATCAGGTACAAAAAATAGGTGTTGATGCAATGATTGATGTTAGTAAAAGATTTATGTTCGGTCAAGAGATTCCTTTCGAATTAAAAACTGCTATTTCTCCAATTCCATATAATGATAAAACTACTGCTTTGGAACTTGCAACCGGAGCATTCGGACAGGGAAAAGACTTAGTTACTCCATTACATGTAGCAATGTTTACAAGTGCAATTGCAAATGGCGGAAATATGATGAAACCTTATATTGTAGGAGAAATTTTAGATCCGAACGGAAGAATAATCGAAAAAACTACACCTGAAGTTTTATCAAAAGTTGCTGATAAACAAGTAATGGATACAATGAAAGATTATTTAAAATCTTCAGGAGATAAAAACTTTGTTGGATTTATCAAAGGGAAGAAAGTTGCAGGTAAAACCGGTACCGCTGAAAAAACAAAAGATAAAATTCACTCTTGGGTAACTCTTTTTTATCCTGTAGATAATCCTACAATTGTATGTACAGCATTTTTTGAAGAGGAAAATAAATTAGCGGCTGAAATGATTCCACTAGTAAAAAAACTAGTTAATAAGGCAATAGAACTTGGATATTAGGAGATTTTATGAATTATAAAGTGCTATTTAGAATTGAAAGATTAAAACTCATAGATAAATTAAAAGCAAAAATTGTAAATTACAGAAGATATTGCGAAGAAACGGGAGATACTTGTGAAATAGAAATTGTATGTGCAGGTAATGTCGTTACACATTTTTTAGAAGAAGATGAGTTTTTTAAGGATGAAAGTTTACAAGTTAAATTATGTAAAAATGCTTTAAACGGATTAAAACCGAATTATGAGCAAAGAAATATTCAAATAGTATCAGCCGGAATAGGAGAAATTATTAAAAGAAAATCTGAGGGCTGGATTGAATATACAATAGATTAAAATATTTAAAAAAGAATGTGCAGACATTCTTTTTTTTATAAAAAATTACAAATGTTTAGAGATTAAAATTTATAAAAAAATTTTTTATCCGTAAAATTAAAAAATATTTAGAAATTTTTATATATTATGGTAAATTTTTATATAGATTATATTAAAAAAATTTTATCAAATAAATCTATATAAAACTTGACAAATATACATATATGTATATATA
>ERZ773076.151-NODE-151-length-38618-cov-3.357700_pt1 | contig 38618 bp, 27 predicted proteins | sample MGYA00580613_ERZ773076 | MGnify/ENA primary metagenome ERZ773076 (study PRJEB29015, sample SAMEA2738005) | human oral metagenome | biome: human oral; feature: human-associated habitat; material: dental | place: China | collected 2057 ...
GGAACGCCGTCCTGTCCCCTGCTCATGCGGTTCGGCTCCGCTCCCCCGCCTTGGCAGCCGATCGAAGTGTGCCCGATCCTGCCTGGTAGCTGGGCTTTCCTGTTCCCCGCACGGCATCGGCGTCGACGACGACGCGCCCGACCTCGGGTAGGGAGGGGACCTCGAACATGGCCTGCCCCAGAACTTCCTCCACGATGGAGGTCAGTCCTCGGGCGCCGGTCTTGCGCTCCAGGGCGAGGGAGGCCACCGCTTCGATGGCGGCGTCGGTCAGCTCGAGCTCGACGCCGTCGAGGCTGAAGAGATACTGGTACTGGGAGACCAGGGCGTTCTTGGGCTCGGTCATGACGCGCACGAGCTCGCGCACGCCCAGATCCTGAACGGTGGCGATAACGGGCAGACGGCCGATGAACTCCGGGATGAGGCCGAACTTGTGAAGATCCTCAGGGCGCACCGGGGAGGTGAAGACGTCCTTGGACCCCGTGCCACCAACCAGCTGGGCGCCGAAGCCCACCATCTGGGCGCCGGACTCCTTGCGCTGGCGTTGGCGCACGATCTCCTCGATCCCGGCGAAGGCTCCGGCGGCGATGAAGAGGATGTTGGTGGTATCGATCTCCAGGAACTCCTGGTGAGGGTGCTTGCGCCCGCCCCCCGGGGGCACCGACGCCGTAGTGCCCTCGATGATCTTGAGCAGCGCCTGCTGGACGCCCTCGCCGGAGACGTCTCGAGTAATGGAGGGGTTCTCCGCCTTACGACCGATCTTGTCGATCTCGTCGATGTAGATGATGCCCTTCTCGGCGCGCTTGACGTCGCCGTCGGCGGCCTGGATGAGCTTGAGGAGGATGTTTTCAACGTCCTCGCCCACGTAACCCGCTTCGGTCAGGGCGGTGGCGTCCGCGATGGCGAAGGGCACGTCCAGGCATTTGGCCAGGGTTTGCGCGAGCAGGGTTTTGCCGGAGCCGGTCGAGCCGATGAACGCGACCGTCTGACCTTTTGCGGCTTTGAAGCTGATGCCTTCCAGCATGGCCTCGCGCGAATCCGGGTAGGTGAAGCTCACGTTGCGGAATTCGATGTCGCCTTCCATGCCGGACTTTCCCGCAGTCCGGCTTCCATCTACGACCATCGGCTCGGTGTCGATCACTTCAAGCACGCGCTGCGCGGATACGTCGGCGCGCGGCCACAGCACGAATACCATGCTCATTAGCAGGAAGCTCATGATCACCTGCACGGAATAGCTGGAGAACACCACCATGTTCGCGAAGGTGGTGAGTTTGTCGGTGGCGTCGGCCGCTTCGATCAGGTATGCGCCGATCCAGTAGACGGCGAGCATCAGGCCGTTCATGATGGTGTTCATCAGCGGCATCATGACCGCCATGGCACGGTTGGTGAACAGCTGGGTTTCGGTCAGTTCCTTGTTGGCCTGCGTGAATTTCGATTCCTGATAGTCTTCGGCGTTGTAGGCACGCACCACGCGCAGGCCGGTCAGGTTTTCGCGCGCCACCAGGTTGATGTTGTCCGTCAGACGCTGCATGGACTTGAATTTCGGCATGACCAGCGCCATCAGAATGCCGATCGCGACCAGCAGTACCGCCACGGCGATGCCAGTGGCGAGTGTCCATTCGAATCCGTCGCCCGCAATCTTGCATACTGCCCACACGGCCATGATTGGCGACTTGACGATCATCATCAGGCCCATGGTGATAAACATCTGGATCTGCGTGATGTCGTTCGTGGAGCGGGTGATGAGCGACGCGGTGGAGAAGCGGTTCATTTCCGCCGGTCCGAAGCTTTCGACCTTGTTGAACTCCAGCGAGCGTAGCCTTTGGCTGAATGAGGCGCCCACGCGTGCAGCGATGTAGCCGGTCACGACGGCGCAGGCCGCGGATCCCAGTGAGATGGCGAGCATTTTGCCGCCGGCCACCCAGATGTCGGACATGCTGCTGCCCGGAGTTTCAACGAGTTCGGTGATGTTGGACATGTAGTCCGGCAGGGTCAGATCAAGCCAGATCTGACCGATGATGCTGACCAACGCTATGAGCATCTGGCCTATCTCCGCTTTGGAGAGGTATCGCATGATGCGAAGCATGCTCGGTTCCTTCTCTGTGGTGATTACTTTATGATGTCAATTACTTACAGTGTAAGATATTACGCCCGTTTCTGTGTATTCCCTGAGAGCGATTTGCGATTGCATGGTTTGCCGCTGTTGGTTGCGGCGCATCCGCGAACGATCGGCACACACTGCCGCCCGCGGCTGCAGGGCCGACTGGATGCGATTGCTTGACCGGACGCGACATTGCGCGCGCCGAAACAGAATGCCGCCCGCCACGGTATTGCCACGGATTGTCCCGCGCCGGGATGGCCCGCGCACGCCGTCAGCTTGCTGCGCCGTCGGAGCCACCTGTCGAGCCGAAGGCCTGCCTGACCTGCTCCGGAGTGGGACGTGACTTGCCCGGCATGCACAAGGACATGTAGGTGGTAAATTCGACGGCGAGGTCCACGAACTCACGGGTGCGCCGCTCACCCATCTGCGAAAAGATCCAGCAGATCGCCTCTCGCATGTCCTCACGCTGCTTTTCGGCACGCCGTTCGCCTGCTTCGGTAAGACTCACATGCACGATTCTGCGATCATTCGGGTCGGTTTCGCGCGTAATCTGCCCCTTCTTTTCCAACGCGGACAGCAACGTGGAGACCCTACCGGTAGTGGCACGCATCGCCGCGGCCAGCTGCGTCGGCGTCTGCGGACCTTTCCGCGAAAGCTCCTGCACGATGAACGGCTCGCCTTTCGCACCTTTTGACATCTCCTCCTGCATTCGGGATCTCTTGCCCCAAATATTCGACATCAACTTGCGGAACGCTTCCTGTTCATAGCCCACACGCACCCTCCTTCCCGTATGATCAACCGATATTTTATCTTACACTGCAAACTGTTTATCTCCTGATCACGCTACGCGTGCCGCACACAGCGCAATTCGTCTTCGCTCACCGCGAACCGTTGAATCTCCCCACGCAAAAGAGGCGACAGCGTGCGGTCCGATGGAGACTAGCTATTCAGGAATCCAAGCTCCTCATCGGCAAGCGTAAGTTCGGTAGCGGCGAACGAATCCTGAATCTCATGCGGATTGCGGGCACTCGGGATGGTGAACAGCCGGTCGTAGCGGCTCAACTCCCAAGCCAATACCACACGCTGGTAGGAGCAGCCACGCTTATCGGCAATCACGCGGAACGCATCGTACGCGCGTTGGTCGAACGCGTCGAGGAATCCCCCCAATGGCGACCAACAGACGAACGCAAGTCCTAGCTTTTCACAGTGCTCCAGCGTATGTTCGGGGTCGGGGTATGACGGTGAGAACTGATTCTGCACGGCAACCAAGCCATCTCCCAAAATCTCACGGGCGAGGTCAATCTGCTCGTTGTTCACGCGCGAAATGCCGGCGTTCCTGATCACCCCCTCGTCAAGCAGTCGCTTGAGCGCACCGATCTGATCCGCATAATCCACCGTAGGATCCGGGCCATGCGAATACAGCAAATCGAGCGCCTCCACACCGAGGTGCATGGCCGACTCCTTCGCATCGCGAATCATCGTTTCGGGCCGCGAATCCGCCATCCAACCGTATCGACTGCCAACGGCCTGCAGATGCTGACGTTCCGCAGATTGGTCAGAACGCATAGCAGGTGTTACGGAATCGTCATCGCGTGCCGCGGAATATGCACGCGGGGCTGCCGAATCGTCAGTGTCCGATTCTGGTGAATCGGACACTCGCACGGAAGGCTCCATCGTGCGACGGTAACCGGTCTTCGTGGCGACAAGCACCTCATCGCGCGGACCATCCCAGGTCGCCAACGCATCACGCACCAGTTTCTCGCCATAGCCCAGATCCTCCGGGGTTCCGGTACCGGGCCGGCTCGGCAGGTAGTACGACCATGCGGTATCCAGATATCGCACGCCGGCATTCAGACCGGCATGAATCGCGTGGATTGCCGTGTCACGATCCGGCCGGCCCTCGATCGCCAGCGCCATCGTTCCCATGCCAAGCCGAGGAATCGTAAATCCTGCCAGTTCGCCCATCACTGCACCTGGCACTGCGTCCGTTGCTGAATCCTTCAACGCCATCTCCTTCTCGTACCCTGATTTCATTCTCACATACCCACTGACTGGCTCGGGAATCCTTAGGGCAGCAGCCATGGGGCATACGCCGCGAGAATCGGCCTGTTGCTCGACGGTGACGGCCCCAAATCGGTCTGGGAACGGCTCCTACCGTTGAGGAACGGAGCGATTCTCGCGGTTTGCAACCCCAAACACACGGACTCGAGGGCGCCGTCGTTGGGCAACAGGCCGATTCTCGCAGTCCAGAACCCGAGCTACACGGACTTAAGGACGCCACCGTCGAGCAACAGGCCGATTCTCGCAACTCAGAGGCGAATCTTCAGGTAGTGCGCCAATCCATCACCTGATTCCGACGATCTTGTCGGGCGGCTGAGGGAAGATAGGGGCACAACCGAACGGGAGCCGAAAGGCTGAGAGGGAGTCGCAAGACTTCGACCGAGGACTTGATGCGGGTAATGCCGCCGTAAGGAGACGGGTTGTTCGCGCTGCAAGGCGCATCTCAATCTTCCGTTCGCGATAACCGAATATCGCGTGAATCAGGGTCACGGAGGGGCGCACCACCTCACAGGGTACGGTTCCTTCGGAGACCCTTTTTTCGTATCGGAACCTCGGTACGGAATCCCATCAACGCGCCGCCCGCCGGTACAGCCTGCAGGTTTCGTGGATGTCCGATTCGTCAGAATCAGACATTCCGGACAATCTACGGGCGCCACGAGTGTCCGATTCACCAGAATCGGACATCCACGCGAATGGCAAGGTTGCGGCACGGCGGTGGATTCCGTTGCATGCCAACGGTTCCGAACCGCACAACAGAAGGGATCGAACATGATCATCAATGGCAAGGAAGAGCACATCGCCACGCCGATCACCGTGGCCGAACTGATTGAGCAACGCGGACTGCGTGCCGAACGTGTGGCCGTCGAACTCAATGGCGAAATCGTGCCGCGCGCACTGCGTGCACAGACTCAGCTCAAAGGCACCGACACCTTGGAAATCGTCACCTTCGTACAGGGCGGCTGAACCCACACCAAGCGAGTCGCGAACAGGCACGCCTGAGTCAAACGTGAGGCTCGGCCAATCACACCGGAGAACCGGGACCGCCGCGAACGTTCCACGGAATCCGCCTGTACGCGGCAGATACCGGCTGGCCACGAATGTGAGGCCGGGCGGGGAGACGGAAGCCGCCTGTATGCGGCGGACACGGTACATGCCGGGCCGCGCACGCCCGCACCCAATCACACGCAAACGAACGGAAACAAGACACGACCATGACCTTTGAACCATCCGCAACCCCCGAGCAAATCCAAGCACGCCAAACCGCATTCAACAACCTCCCCGATCCGGCAACGCTCGTAAGTCGCGAGGAGATCCGCGCCGCCCTACTCGACCGCCATACCGCGGCCACCCAAGATAAACTGGATGCCGCACGCGTGGCCATCTGCGGTTGCGGCGGCCTCGGCTCGACGATCGCCGTGGCGCTCACCCGCATCGGCGTCGGCCACCTGCATCTGATTGACTTCGACCGCGTAGACATGACGAACCTCAATCGCCAGCAGTATTTCCTCAAGGATCTCGGCCAGTACAAAACTGAGGCGCTGCGCAGCAACCTGCGCCAGATCAATCCGTTCATCGACATCACCGTCGACACCGTCAAGGTGACCGATGAGAACGTGCCGACGCTCTTCGAACACGAAGACATCATCTGCGAGGCGTTTGACGTGCCGGAGAACAAAACCATGCTGGTCAACGCGGTACTGGAGAACCTGCCAAGCAAGAAGCTCGTGAGCGCCTCCGGCATGGCCGGATTCCGCAGTTCCAATCTGGTGAGCACACGACGCGTCTCAAAGAATTTCTATTTCTGCGGCGACGGCGAAACCGCTCCGGTGCCGGGTGCCGGCCTGATGGCCCCGCGCGTGGGCGTGGTCGCCTGCCATGAAGCGAATATGATCACCCGCCTGATTCTCGGCGAAGAAGACGCCTAAGCACAAACTCAATCAACCGAAAGGACCCGACGATGAGTACCGAAAACACCGTAACCACAGCCGAAAAGGATTTTGCGACCGCGCCGAACGCCACGCTCGACGAGCTGGTCGGCACCACCACGAATACCGCGATTCTGCCGGAACCGGATGCGCACGCATACGACGAAATCGCCACCGGCAGCGCAGACCCCCTGATTCTCGGCGGACATGAGTTCACCAGCCGATTCATTCTCGGCTCCGGCCGTTACGATCTGAACCTCATCAAGGCCACGATCGAGAACGCCGGCACGCAGATCGTCACCATGGCGTTGCGCCGTTGCCGCACCACCGAAAACAACCTGCTCGACTACATTCCCAAAGGGATCACCATGCTGCCGAACACGTCGGGCGCGCGCAATGCCGAGGAGGCGGTGCGCATCGCCCGCTTGGCGCGCGAGGTGTGCCAGACGGACTTCGTGAAGGTGGAGATCGAGCACGAGGCGAAGTATCTGCTGCCCGATAACGAGGAGACCATCAAGGCCACGGCGATGCTCGCCAAGGAAGGTTTCGTGGTCATGCCGTACATGTTCCCCGATCCGATCGCAGCCAAACGCCTCGAAGATGCCGGTGCCGCCTGTGTGATGCCGCTCGGCGCGATGATCGGCTCGAACAAGGGCCTGCGTGCACGCGACTTCATCGAAGTGATTATCAGGAATGCCAATGTTCCGGTGATTATCGACGCCGGCATCGGCCGGCCGAGTCAGGCCGCAGAAGCCATGGAAATGGGCGCCGACGCGGTGATGGCGTACACTGCAATCGCCTCCGCCGGCAACATTCCGCTGATGGCCCGCGCCTTCAAGAAGGCGATTGAAGCCGGCCGTGAGGCGTATCTGTCCGGCTTGGGCAAGGTTACGGAAGACCACGCCGTGCCGTCCAGCCCGACGAACGAAGCCGACTATATCGGCTGACGCGCATAACCGTCATATAACCGTCGCATAGCCCCATATATCTAGCAAAAACCGGCTGATTCCCAGCATATAGTGTGGAAAATCAGCCGGTTTCCGTGTATTTAGGCCGGTTTCCGCCCGCCGCATCTTCATTTACGCAACGAGTCCTTCAGATCACGGTTCTGGTAGCGTTCATGCAACAGACAGTAGCCGCCGAACGCCACCAACCAGACCACACCGGCAATCGCGGAGCCGATGGTGTCGGCCGACAGGAACAACGTGCCGTATACGAACACGAAGAATGCGATCGCAATCCAATCCGTCACCTTCCAAGCCGGCATCAGGAAGCCGCCGGCAAGAAAGTCGGCGCTCTTTCGGTAGCCGCGGTGCGCGAACATCGTCAGCACGTAGATGAAGATCACCACGGCGCTGGCGGCCGATGAGAACAGCACGAATGCGCTGGAGATGCCGGGCAGCGCGTTGATGATCGGTGACAGCAGGATCATACAGCCGGACACCACGATCGCCTTCGCGGGCACCTTGCGGTCCGACACTTCCGCCAAGCGTGACATCGCAGGCGAGTCGGAATCCTGCGCCAGCTGATACAGGTGACGACCGGCCGAATACAGCAGCGAATTCAACGACGAGGCGGCCGCGGTAATCACCACGAAGAACACGAGCGCAGCGGCCCAGTCAAGGCCGGCATACTTGAACACCATGATGAACGGCGAGCCGAACGAGCCGTCGGCGTTCTGATGGAAATTACGCCACGGCACAATGCACATGATGGCCACCAACGCGCCCACGTAGAAGATCAGAATGCGCATGATGATTTCGTTCACGGCTTTCGGCAGCACCTTGCGCGGATTCTGCGTTTCCGACACCGTAACGCCCACGAATTCGATGAGCAGGTAGGCGAAGAACACCATTTGGAAGCTCATGAAGAAGCTCATCCAACCGTTTGGCGCGATCTGGAAGCCGTTGACCAGATTGCGCAGACTCACCGTCGCGCCCGCAATAGTGCCGTCAACGCCCTCGATGTGCGTGGCCGGGTAATGGAAGCCGATGACGAGCATCACCACGGCGGTGGCGATCAGGCCCACAATCAGCGTGATCTTGATCATGGAGAACCAGAATTCCGCTTCGCCGAACACTTTCACGGCAATCAGGTTGACGCATGTGAGCGCCACGAGGAAGCACAGTTCGATCAGCCATTTCCACGCTTTGAGATTGATGTCGAACATGCCGAAGAACGTGACGAAATACGTGCTGACAGCTGTGATTTCGGTCATGCCGGTCAGGATGAGCACGATCCAGTACGTCCAGCCGGCGAATTTGCCCCATCCGCGGCCGAGATAGCGGGTGATGAAGTTGATGAAGGTGTGTTGGCTGGGGTCGCGGTACATCATTTCGCCGATGGCGCGCATCAGCAGGAACATGATCAGACCGACGCCGATGTACACGAAGATGATGCTCGGACCGGTCAGTGCGATCGACTTGCCGGAACCGAGGAACAGTCCTGTGCCGATGGTGCCGCCGATGGCGATGAACTGCACATGGCGATTGTTGAGGCCTCGGGCCATCTCGTTGCCTTTATCGAGCGACTCGACGGGTTCGGCGGTTGCCGGCGTCGCGGCCTGGGCGGCTCGCATGTCGGCAGGCGAGGTTTCGGATTGCATACCGCCCTGGCCGGCGGAGTTCGGATTCTCGTAAGTCATAATGATTTCCACCCTACCCCGCGCATCGCACATCCGTCCCGCAATTAGGCGGGCTGCCGAATTCTGCCCACTGCTTACTTATCGCATGCCTGGTTCGCTCGGGGCGTGAGATTCATGCGTTTCGGGTTCCGTTACGCATTCCACCGACTGCACTCGCGTACACTCGCGAATTTAGGCGACGTGCGCAACCAAGACTTAGGCGACGTGCGCGGCCTGTTCGCGGAGCGCTTCATTGGCTTTCTCCAATTCGTCGATGCGCCTGGCTTGCTGTTTGATGATGATGCTGGCCGTCTCGGCATCGATCGCGTCCGTCCCCGTATCGGCAGTCTGTGGGCTGGATGGCTGCATGGCTTTCAAAGAAACTTCGGCATTGGTGGCGGCCATGCTCGCATCGGATTCCATGCCGATGATGTTCTCCGCAATGCTGTCAAGATTCTTCCGTGTTACCAGCGCACGCCTGTACCGATCAACGAGCTGAGCGATGATCTCACCATCGCTCATGCTGTCGCTGCCGTTCACGGATTTGATGGCGGCCGCTTTCCAGCGCGCCACGCTGCGTTCGATGCGCTTGTAGCCGACGAGGTCCGGCGGCAGGCCCGCTTCTCGAAAGATTTTGGTCGGCGACTCCCCCACCAGGTAACGAATGGTGCATACCTGTTTGAAGGTATCGGAGTAGGTGATGCGATCCTGCGTGACGTTGGCGACCGCCGGCAATCCTCGCAATAGTTGGATTTCCTCGCTACTGAACGATCCGCCGCCCCGTGCCATCGTCGTTCCGCCTTTCTCGCTGCATTGCCCTTCACATATCTGTTTGGTGAATTCGCTAGCGATTGTATGGCTCGCTTTCCGCGCAATACCCTCGTTTTCCTCCCCTCTCCGTCAACCCCCGTAAAACCTTCCTTCCGCATACCCTCGCCATTTCGCCGACCCAAGCCCCCGTAAATCGCACTCCATAACCCCCGAAAAAGAGCATCGCCCATGAGAGGCTTTCGCATCTCAAAACCCTTCTTATCCCAACAAACGAAGGGTGACTGCGATGATGTTCTCGCAGTCACCCTTCGAGGGTTCAGCCTATCGATTCAGTCTGATGAGAATCAGGCCTTGGCGTTCTTGGAACGAGCCTTGAGCACCACGGTCGCGCCGGCACCGGCCAATAGCAGGGCCATGACGGTGAACAGGATGGTTCCGGCAGCACCGGTGAGCGGCAGCTGATTGACGGACTTCACGTTCTTCACGGTCTTGTCGGCGGTGTTGACCAGGCCCCACGGATCGATGGTCCTGCTCAGAACAGCCTCGTGATCATTGTTGAAGTTGACGGTGAACGACGGCTTGAGGTCCAGATACTGTCCGGTGGCGACCTTGGTTTCGCTCACGGTGTAGGCCTTCGTTGCGTCAAGACCGGTGACCTTCACGGTGCCATCAGCCGCAGACACGAGGGTATCAGTGGCACCCTCGGTGTCCTCGGAAGCGGCCTTCTTGTAGGAGCCGTCATCCTGCTTGACGAAGTACAGCGCAACGCGTCCATCCAGAATCTGGAATTCGGCACCTTCGATGCCCTTGTTGTCGGAATCAATCTTCTTGAAGTCGAAGCCGACGAACTTGGTGGTGACCTCAATAGGGGTGCCATAGTTGTCGAGATCGTTCACAACACCATCTTCAACAACGGCTTTGTCATTCACCAGAGCTTGGAACACGACCTTGATGGTCTGACCAGCGTACTTGGACGGATCGTTCACGGTGATATCGAAGGAAGTCTCACCATCGCCGGTCACATCCGCTTTAGGGAAAGTGAAATCGGTGGACGGAGCCTCGATGTCTCCATCGGCTCCGACCGTGTAGAACTTGTAGGTTCCAGCCTTGACGGTCAGGCCAACGCCCGGGGTATCGGTGAATGCGAAGGCAGCCGGAGCCGGGTTGGCAACAGTACCGGTCAGGGTGTAGGTCAGAGTGTCACCAATAGCGGCGTAAGCCTTGTCGACGGTCTTGTTCTTCTCAGTATTCTTGGTGTTCTTCATGTTGACGGTGTTATCGCCGTTCACCGGGTCAGTCAACGCATCGTTTTCCACGGTACCGGAAGCAACGATCATCGGAATGGCCACAGTGACCTTGTCGACGGTAGAAGTATTGGTGTCTAGGAACAGATAGATACCCGCGGGGAGCGTGACGGTAGCCTCATAGCCGTCCTCATCGGAACCGGTCGGATCAAGAGTACCAATCTCCTTGCCTGCCTGCAGATCTTCCTTAGCAAGCGCGTCGGCAAAAGCACGGGAAGTGCTGGCCACATCGTCCGCGGTGGTGTTCCACGGGCGGGTAGCGGAGATGTCAAGCTTGCCTTCGTTCAGCGCGGCGGCCAGATTGTCCTGATCATCCGTGACGAAATCGGTGAAAACGCTAGCCAGAGCGTTGTCAACGGCAGTCTTATTGGCCTCGTTCGTGGTCACGCCATAAGTTTGGGTCGTGCCATACTGAACGTAGTCGCCGATCTTGTAGGCAACCAGTTTGGCGTTCTTCAGCTGCTCTGCGCTATCGGCGGTAAACGTGAACGTGGCATCGTCGTTAACGGTGGTCTCTGCCGCCGAAGCGCTGGTAGCGCCCACAGCCAGACCACCCAGCAGCGTCGCCGCGGCGGCGATGCCGGCGAAAAGTTTCCTCATCTTCATGAGTTAGCCCCTCTTCCTTTTTTTCTATTGCTGTTGGGTTTTCAATCACGAAAAAATGGGCCCAACATATCCCAAAAATCCGTAAATCTTGATGTGTTCCGTCGGGCCATCCGCGCTGTTGGGACGGCCCGACTTGGCCGGATTCCGACCGAATGTCAGACGAGGCGTTTCCTGCCGCGCCAGATTCCGGCCGCGCCGATCATCAGCATCGCCATTCCGGCGATTCCGCCACCGATCATCAGCCACTGACGATCCGTCGTGCCACCGGTCAGCGGCAACGAAGCCACCGCGATGTAGCGGTTGGTGAAGGTGACCTCCGCCGGGGAAGCTACGGCGGTCCACTTCTTCTGCGTTTCGTCGTAGCTCACCGTTACCGTTAACGTCTGCTCAGAATCGTCGTACTTCCAGCCAGTAGTGTCGGTTGGCTTGTCTTCCGTCACTTGGAAGGTGTACGTCGCGTTGGCGGCGGGGAACGTGAGCTCATCGCCGAATGTGGCGGACTTTACCTGGGTCTGGGAAACCTGGCTGATGGTCACGTTGGACTTGGATTGGTCCGTTCTGGGCCAAGTGACCTTGCCCGCATTATCACCAGTCGCAATCATGGTGAAGTTGAAATCATGCCCCGTATTGGTTCCGACAACTTTCTTATTCACAGTGATGGAATCTGCTGGCAACGTCACCAAAGCTTGCTTATTGGTGACGATTACCGTCGCGGTCTGTGATGTCGCGGATTGCGGAACTGTCACTGCATTGCCATCAGCGAGATTTCCGTCGCCGACTTTGTGCTGATAGGATACGTTTCATTGGTTGCCGGGATCGTTTTCCGTAACGGTGTAGGTCTTCGACTCGCCCGCCGGAATGATCACGTCAGTTGACCAGTTGCCGTTGTCGTCGGGTGTCAGCGTGACCGTCTTGTAGTCGCTATTGCCTTGTTTGATAGTCACATTGATGCTTGCCGGCTTTTCACCGTCGCCGCTCCACTGCTTCTCGATATGCAGGGTGGAGGAGACCACCTGAATCACAGGATGCGGGTATAGATTGTCGGAGCAAACGTGTTTCTTACCGTTGGCCGTGTAAGCCAGGCACGCGGACTCGTTCGAGTGGAAGCCAGGCTGTCCGGACGACGTGGTGTTGCCGTTAAGATCGGTGTCTACATCACCCACAGTGTCACCATAGCTGCCGTCATTGGCCGCATACTCGTCGTATGCTTTCTGGGTTGGTTTCACGTTGTAGGAGAGCGTGTAAGTAACACCATCCTGCAACATGTTCTGGAACACGACCGTGAACTTCTTGGCGGATTCATCGTAGGTCAACGTGTAGTCCGTACCCTCTTCGAGAGTGACTTCGTTGCCGTTGGCGTCCTTCGCCGTCACCGCATAGTTCTTGTCGGAAAGTTCGACATACCCGGAAAGCGTATCTTCGATGCTCACACCGGTGAAACCGTAAGTGGTGGTTTCTTCCTTCTGGATTTCGTCGAAGATCTTGTCCAATGCGTCGGCATCGGCAGCGGCCCTGAAGTAGCCGTTGTCTCCGCCTTCGCCCAAGTCGAACGTCGTGACGTACTTCCGGCTCCACCCTTGCTGCTTGTATTCAGCTGTGGCATTCGGGTAGTTGCTGGAAACCGCGTTCAGGAACTTGTTGATATCCAACTTCGTGGTATCCGACGGATCGGCTCCGGAAACCACGCCAATGCTGTAGATCGTCTTCCCTGAAGCCTTGAGTTCCTTCGCTACAGTTACCGCGTCCTGCGCGCACTCATCTTCGAACGGCGAGTTGTGCTTGGTCGGACCGCCATCCGTAAAGAAGATGACCACCTGCTTGGCGTCGGAACGAGTTCCGGTGACCTGCTTTACCGTTTCCAAGCCAAGATCCGCACGGGTGGCTCCATCAGCACTCAGCTGGTTCACCTTCGTCTTCACCGAATCGAAATCATCGGTAAGATTCGCTCGCAAGTATGCATTGCTCGCAAATGAGATCAACGACACCTGCACCATCGAGGAGCCCGACTGCTCATTGACTTTCGCAGCGCTGTCGAGGAAGTTGTTCACCGAATCCTTCAGCGCCTCGATTTTCTTCACACCATTAATCAATTCGCTCATGGAACCGGAGGTATCGAGCACCAACGTGAAGTCGACCGGTTCGCTGGTCACGATGGTGCCACCGGCCTGAGCGCCGGTCACGTCGACGTTCACCGTGTAGGTGTTGTCGTCGTTCTTCTTGATCCTCTTATGCTTTTCAGGTGCGCCGAGCGGCTTGATCACCTTGATCGTCACACTGGCTTCAGGGGAAGTCACAATATTGCCGTCGGCGTCCGTACCTGTAGCCGTGGCGGTGTTCGTGAAGTGGCCTTCGCTGTCCACCATGTCTTCGGTAAGGGTCAACGTTCCGGAGCACGTGGTCTGCTGGTTTGAGGCAAGTTCGGTGGCCGCGCAGGTAACATTCGTGATGTTGGGGTCGTTCACCGCAACATTGCTCAGTGTGGTGGTACCGCTGTTGCGCACTACGAACGTATACGGAACCTTATCGCCCACATTGAACGTGTGGGAATCCGCATCCGGGTATTTGTTTTTGTTGACGGACTTCACCAGTTCGAGCTGGTTCAGCTTGCCTACCGAGTGGACCTTCAGACCGCGAACCAGCTGCACCTGATGGTCGGCACCGGTGGATGCGCTGAAGCCGAACTTCACTGTATCCGGAAGACGATCGATATCCGTTTTAAGAACGGTCACACCTTCGATCTTCACAGTCAGTCGCTGCGTTGTGGCACCATCATCGGCAGGAGCAATGATGATATCAACGGACTTGCCGTTGTTGTCGTCTTCGCTCTTGGTTGCCTTGCCACTGTCGAGTCCGTCAGTGACTTTCCCGGAAACGTTTTCAGAAGCCACAATGCAGTAGCCGTTGTTCCACTTGCCGTTACTGTCGGTAGATCCCTTGCCTCGCACGGTAACGGAATTCTCTCCTTGTGGGTTGCTCCACTGGCCGCAGTCTTCACCACCGGTAACACGCGCATAACTACTACCGGACTTCGTTCCGGTTGCGTTCTGCTGGCTGAAGTTGCCGAAACGGTCAAAGCCGATGCCGAGCACACCTTGGGCGACACCCTCTCCTCGCTTGCTGTTGTTGCCGATGCCATCATCGTCACTAGTCGCGTAACCGAGTGCCGCGCCTGAGGTGCCTGCCTTGCTCAGCGTGGCCGCGCCATCCGTCAGGAAGAAGCTGATGCCGTCCGCTGGTGTTGTATACTTGCCCGCGCCGGACGTCTGATACATGTAATAGTCGAACGTAACATGCAGGCCGTTCTTGCTGATGACCGGCTGATTGTACAGTACTGCGGCTTTTTGGTTCTCGCTGTTATCTGTCAACTGCAGGTAACCCTTGCCGTTCTCCCCTTGGATATCACTGCTATCCTGCGTGTTCTTGCACTTCAACGAACCATTGGTCGCGGCCGTCAGGCAAGCGCTGTCTGCAGTTGTCCAGTTTACGTCTCCGAAGGTGCTGTTCTTGAACGATTCGTCCAGCAGCAGCGAACCGCTTTCCGGCGAACCACCGTCCGCCACCGGAGTCGCGGCCGGCTCATTAGCCGCTTGCACTGCCGTTTCATCAGCGCCATTCTGCGCTTCAACACCAGCATCGGCATCCGTTGTATTCGTATCCTCAGTGGAACCATCCGCAGAGGTCTCATCCGCAGCGGCCTTCTTGCTGGTTGCTTCGGAATCGGAAGTCTTCTCATCCTGCGATTCGCTTGTGGTCTTCGCAGACTGTTCCGTCTGCTGCGCCTGCTGCTGCGTCGTATCATCCTGCGCAACAGCGGTGCTGGCAGTGGCATATCCAAGACCACCGAGCATGGCCACAGCAACAAGCGCCGCGATGACTCGCTTAGCAAGTCCCCCTTTGCGCACTGCCTGCCATTCGTCGCATGCACGTTTCATATTGTCCCCTTACGCAGCGCCTTGCGGCGCCAGGTTGTCTTCATACGGCTTCGACGACCTTGCAGTCGTTCGACACCGCTCCAACCCTGAAACGTAGGGGAATTCACCCAAGCACACATACACCCTAACGGCGGGAAAGTCGAGGGGAAAGATTCACGGCAAAACCTACTGGCTGCAACGCATGAAGGTTGTTTTCGGCACCCGATTTTCGAAACAGGAATCTATCCCCTTTTTGGCCATTTGGCCGCATGCCTGCGGATATGCCACGGCTTTCTGTGCAACCACAACAGAACCAATCCGAGCAGCAGTGTGATTACAGCGGCCACGATCGCAATCAACCGCGCATCCTTCGCCGCGTCCGATTCGTCGGGAATCACGTCGGGAATCGACGAGCGTACCGCGGAAACCAGCAGACGGTGGGTGTTCACGCCGTATGGCGTGCATGTCATCAGCGTCACGCGATCCTCGCCGGGCACGATCTTCAGCTTTGATGTATCGTTCGGTTCGATCACGGAAATGCGGTCCACCTGATAGCCGAGCGTATGACCCATCACGTCAAGATAGAAGTAGTCGCCAACGCGCATCTCGTCGAGCCGCGTGAACATGGTGGCGTTCACCAATCCGCGATGCCCGGTGATCACGGCATGCGTGTTCTTGCCACCGACCGGCAGGCTGCTGCCGTACAGATGCCCCGCGCCGGAGGCCAGCGCCGACTGCGACGTGCCGTGGTAGATTGGCAGATTCACCGAAATCTTAGGAATGCGAATGGTGCCCATCACTCCGCCACCGGAATCCAACAATCCCTGATATTCCTCGTCTTTGGAACTCGCACTGCCATCGTCATCATCCGTCTCGCTGGCCCGCGAACCGCCCTGAACCGCAGCGAACGGATCCTTCGCCTCACCCAAAATCGGTTGCCCCGAAACCGCAAGACGTTCGTTATACGACTTCGCAGCAGCGAACGCATCATCCGCCTGCGGATACGGCCAGCCCGCAATCGTTCGTGCGGATTGCGCCGACGTACGCGACAACTCCACTGCGGCACGGTACTGCAATGCCGCCGGAAACCCACCAATGCAGATTGCGGCGACGATCAGCAATGCACCAATCGCATACATCATGCGCATACTACGGCGATTCCTGCGGCGTTCACGCATCTCATCGGAAACGTCGATCACCTCATCAAACGCAGGCTGCCGCCAGCCCATTCCCGCCGTTTCCGATTCCATCAAATCCTCAGCACGCACCGTTTCGCACCGTGACTCCCGCATTAGCGACTCTCCGATCCCGCCAAATCCAGCCCGAACGCTGTTGACTGCAGCATTTCGGCAATCCCGCTACCTTTCGACGAACTGCCGCAATACACGCTCCAGTTCGTCGATGCGCAACGCCTGCCGCGCAATCAGCAGATCACGCTCATTGATGGCCAGCTGAGCCCTCGCCAGCTGCGACAGCCCCTCCTCGGAATCGCCGGCATTCGGCGACCCCCATTCCGATTGCGTAAGATTGCCATGTTCCAATATCCGCAAATCATCGGCATCGAGCGCATACGGACTCGTCCGCTTACCGGACTTCGCCTCCTTATCTTGCCGACGTTTCCATCTGGCGATGCAACGTTCCACGCGCTTGTATCCGATAAGTTTCGGATCGAGACCTGCCTCACGGAAAATAGCCGCAGGCGACTCCCCCGCACGGTAACGGCACATGCATTCGACACGGAATTGGTCGGTATAGCGAATATGGGATGCACTGACGCTTTTGACCGCGGGCAAACTGGCCAGATAGGAGCGTTCCTTGGCAGTGAACTTACCGTCGATCATCATTGCCGCCCCTGCTTGAGCGTCATCGTACGGCCCGGCATCATCGCAAGCCCTGCAAGATCGCCTGTAAATTACATGTGGGCAGAAAAGAAGCCCCCCCCCCCAGCGAAAGTATTTTCATACGGCGACCCCCTCATATAACTGCGATACGCCGAATCGTATCGGGGGGATTTGTTCCGACACCCTCCCTACGACCCCCGCACAGCATTCTCACCGCTCTCAACATTCACGGCATCGCGTCTTGCTTACAGCGGAACGAATCAATGCGGGCAAACCCCACAAAAAACGAGTCACACGGCTGAAACCCGCAACACTCGGACACAACGGTCAAGACACGCCAACCGAAGCGTGCGGCATCACGCCAAACGCATGCTCCATACACCCCCGTATCTTCAATGGTTTCGCATGCCACACAACATGTGATACGCATGGGAAAGGAGGAAAATGGCGGGGTATGCTCCCCTGAGTCGTATTACTCCACCGACTTCAACGAACTGACCGGCTCAATCCGGTCAAGCACCGGATTCACAAACAGTTGCACCAACAGCGCGAACGCCATGGTCGCCGCCGCCGCAATCACGTAACTCATCGGCTTGACCTCCACCTCGAAATACAATGCCGGCATATTCAGCGCAGCCGTGAGCAGACCACCGATCCATCGACCTATCGGCAAACCGATCACCACTCCCATGGCCGTCAGAATCATCATCTCTCGATTCACATACCGATGCACTTCACGATCGAAGAATCCCAGCACTTTTAACGTGGCCATCTCGCGCACGCGTTCCGACACATTCGTATTGGCAAGCGTGAACAGCACCACAAGCGCCAGCCCGCCCGCAAGCGCAACGATCAGGGCGACCACCGCGCCCATGAGGTCAAATTTGAAGCTGGCGGCCATGTCCGCGCAGCACACCGTCTTCATCACCGAATCATCCTTTTCGAGGGTGTTGGCGTATGCGATCTGCGCATCGTCGGATCCGGTGAGCTTGGCGTATACGGCGTTCCAGGTCAGGGAGCCGCCGGAATCCGATTTGTCCGATTCTGGAGAATCGGACATTCCGGACCCTGAACCGAACAGCTTGCCATAATACGGTTCACTCACGTAGGTGTCGGAACCTATGAGGTTACGCGTCACCTCGCTCACCTTGGCCTTGGCCTGAATGCCATCGCCGTTGGTGAGATTCACCGTATCGCCGGCCTTAACGCCCAGAGCGTTGGCCGCCGACTGCGACACGATCACCCCACTGTCGTCCAACACCACCTTCGAGCCGCTTCGTTTGTCCGATTCTCCAGAATCGGACAACTGCACCCCGGTTTTGACGTTCTGACTGTCCGATTCTCCAGAATCAGCCATCCGCACCTCGGATTCGCCACCCTGTCTGTCCGATTCACCAGAATCGGACATTCGCAACGTGGTTTCGACTGCTTTACTGTCCGATTCTCCAGAATCGGACAGTCCGAAGAACTTGCGCACACCATCCCATCCGGACGCGACTGGCTTAAGCGTAACCATCTCGCCCAGTTCATCCAGATGCTCCTCGGGCACCACCACAAGTTGGATGCCCTCGCTTCCCTCATCGTTCGCCAGATCACCGGATTCGACACGTATGTCCATGGTCGAAGTCGTACGCCCGTCCGCTCGCAACTTCGCCCGCATTGCATCCGCATCGGTATCGTTCGCAACGACCATCACATCGTATCGGTAGATATCGCGATACTGTTTGACGCCAAGTTCCGCCACGGTGTCGTTGATCGCGAGCCCGCATATGATCAACGCCGTGCATCCGGCAACGCCTCCGACCGTCATGACCAGACGCGACTTGAAACGGAAGATATTGCGCGCAGTAACCTTGCTTAGGAATCCCAGACGACTCCAAATCGGCGTAATCCGCTCCAATAGAATGCGCGAACCTGCGCGCGGGGCTTTCGGACGCATCAGGCCGGCGGGCGTCTGCCGCATCTCTTCGACGCACGCGTAGATCGTCGCACCGAGTACGCCGACCACGAACAGCGCGATACCAAGCGATCCATACAGCCAGTCATACTCGAATCGCACGCCCGGCAGCACATACATGCCTTGTATCACAATCAGCAAAAACGCTGGAATGCCAAGGAATCCAAGCAATAGCCCAAGGCCGCCGCCAATCAGGCAGGCAAGCAGTGCGAATAGCATGTAGCGCGCGGCGACCTGCAATCGTCCGTAACCGAGGCCGATGTAGGTGCCGATAAGGCCACGGTCCTCTTCGACCATGCGCGCCATGGCGGTCAGGCTCATCATCACCGCGACCAGTAGGAACACGACCGGGAATGCGTTGCCGATGGATCGAATCGAACTCAGGTCGGATTTGAGCGCACTGTATCCGCCGAGGGATGAACGATCCTGCACGTACCAGCGCACGTTCGGCACGCTGCTTTCGAGCTCATCTTCCTTATCCTGGAAGGTTTGTTCGGCACTGTTCCTCTGCTCGTCCAATTGCGATTGCGCCGCGTCCAACTGCGCCTTGGCTTCCTGGAGCTGCGGACTGCTGGAGATCGCTGTTTCACGCATGGTTTCACGGGTGGATTCGCCCATGGTCGCGCCTGTGCCCAGCATTGCGCTTTGCTGTGCCACAATCTGATCGATCTGTTGATTGAATTGACTGCGATTCTCGTCTATCTGTTTCTGCGCATCCGCGAATTGCCGATTGGCTTTGTCTCGCGCTTCGTCGATTTTCTTCTGTCCCGCATCGATGAGTTCCTGCCGTCGTGCTTCCTGACGATTGGTTTTCGTTTTACCTTTGATGCGGTTCATGACTTTGCCGACGATGGTTTCGTAGGATTCGTCGAACGTGCTTTCGTCTGCCGCACCGTCGACCAGCAGAGTGACCGACGTATAGATGGTTCCGGTCACGCCATCGGATGGTGCGAAAAACGTGTAGTCGCTCGTCGCAGTCGAACGGAACGAGGTCATGGCCGAATATCCGTCAGGATTGCTCAGGTTCTGAGGATCAAGCACCACGCCCACGATTCGCAGCTCCGTCGGGAATTCCGGCGACTGTTCATCCGACACCACTGAAGTGTCCGATTCTCCAGAATCGGACATCTGGGAACCGGATGTACCTGCCTGATTGTCCGATTCTCCAGAATCGGACACTTGGGATGCTTCAGGTGTGACGGTGATGCGGTCGCCGATCGTATGGCCGGAATCCTTGATGAATTGCTTGGTGACTGCGACCTCACCGGATTTGGTCGGCATGCGACCTTCCTGCAAGTATGGCTGGTCGATGCCGTTCGTGCCGATTTCCTGCATGGTTACGGACTTGTCGCCGCCCACATCGATGGTTACGCTTTGCGAGCGCTCGGCCTGCACCTTCCGTACGCCAGTGACCCGTCGCAGCGCGGTGACATCGGCATCGCTCAGCCCAGCCGTCGATAACACCTGAATATCATGCATGCCCTGGGCGTCGAAGAACCGGTCCGACGCGAGGAACGCATCGCGACATCCCGCGTAGATGCCGGTGAGTACGGCCACGCCGAGCAGAGTAATCATGGCGATCGAGACGAATCGCTTCCACGATCGCAGCCACATGCGAATCATGTCTTTGACGAACGCCATTGTGCTCCTCCAGACGCGTGCCCCTTAAGAAAAACCTACTTCTTATTGAACACTACGAAACTGGAGAACATATGTCTGTGACACGCATCGACACGCATGAAACAGGGGTTGCGCCAGAGCGAGCGCAACCCCTGTAGCCGGCACCCTCGTCACAAGGGTACATGTATATGGCCCGACGGCGGAGGCCAAATCCGCATCAGCCCTTCACCGCACCGGCCATGATGCCGGAAACCAGTTGCTTGCCGGCGACGGCGAAGAGAAGGATGAGCGGGAAGGTGGTGAGCACCACGCCGGCCATCACGATGGTGTAGTCGGTGAAGTACGCGCCCTTCAGGGTTGCCGCGGCAACGGTGAGCATGCTGTTCTTGTTCGGGCCGAGAATAAGCATGGGCCAGAAGTAGTTGGTCCACTGCGCGATGAACGTAAACAGGAACAGCATCGCGGCCGCCGGCCGGGCTGCGGGCACCGCCACAGAGATGAAGGTGCGGAACATGGAACAGCCGTCCACGCGCGCCGCTTCGATCAGCTCGTAAGGCAGGGCGTCCTGCAGGTATTGCGTCATCCAGAACACGCCGAACGCACTGACCAGACCCGGAATGATCACGGCCCAGATCGAACCGAACAATCCGGCCTTGTTGGCCATGATGTACAGCGGTACGATGCTCAACTGCTGCGGGATGGTCATGGTACCGATCACGATGGTGAACAGCACGCCACGGCCGCGGAACCGCAGTTTGGAGAATGAGTAGCCTGCCAGCGTGGAGAAGAACACCGTCGATACCGACGTGACGATTGCCACGAACAGGGTGCCGCTCAACGCCTGCCAGAATTTCATGGCGCCGAATGCGCGCGAGATGTTCTTGATCAGTCCGCTGCCGAAAATCAGCGCCTGCACGCCGTACTGCGTGCTGGAGCTGTTTTGCGACGCAATCGAAAGCGCCACATACAGCGGGAACACGAAAATCAGGATCGTCACGACGAGAATCGCATACGTGCCCCACCCTGCGCGGCGTCCTTCGCTGGTCACTTCCAACGTCTTACGACGGCGTTGTTTCGCTGCGGAACGGGCCACGCCCTTGCCGTACATCTGCTCAAGTGCCGGAGTGCCCAGATCGCGCTTGTTGCCTTCGTTGGTGATATCGGTCATCTTGGGTCACTTCCTTTCGGCGGCGTCGGTCGAAGCGGCCGTTGCCGAGGCTGCACGACGGGCCTCGACTCCCGATCGCTTTGCCAGCTCATATTCGGCTTCCTGCCGTGCGTTGAGTTCGGCCAGTTTGATTTTGTCGATCTTCGGCTGTCCGCCCGAGGCGAGTCGTTGCGTCAGCCAGAAGTTCAGCACGGCCAACAGCACGATGATCAGGAACAGGATCCACGCCACGGCCGCCGCGCGACCTAGGTTCGGCTGCCCGATCGTGACCTTGTTGAAGCCCATATCCCACAGGTACAGCGAGAGCGTGAGGTACTGCCGGTTCGGTCCGCCGTACCCGGAAGTGCCGTTGTGGAACATCTGTGGCTCGTCGAAGATCTGCAGTCCGCCGATGGTGGAGGTGATGATCACGAAGATCAATGTGGGCCGCAGCATCGGCAACACCACCGAACGGAAGGTGCGCCATTTACCGGCGCCATCGACTACGGCCGCCTCGAGTACATCGTTCGGGATGGCCTGCATGGCGGCGAGGAAGATCAGCGTGTTATAGCCGGTCCAGCGGAAGTTCACGATGGTGGCGATGGCCACATGCGACCAGAAGGCGTTGCCGTGCCACATGATGGGGTTCAGTCCGATATCGGTCAGCAGCACGTTGATGGCACCCATCTTGTCGGAGAAGATCTGCGAGAAGATGATGCCGGCCGCGCTCGGTGCCACGATGTATGGCAACAGCACTCCCATGCGCCAGAAGGTTTTCGCTTTGAGATTCGCGTTGAGGATCCATGCCAGGAACAGCGCCAGAATGATTTGCGGAACCGAGCTGAGAATGAAGATGGAGAAGGAATTGCGCAGCGCGTCCCAGAAGGATTGCTGGTGCAGTACCCAGTTGAAGTTGGCCCAGATGCTGGGCTCGTCGCTATTGCAGGTTGCGCCGCAGATGGCTACGCCGCCATCGCCGGTCAGGGTGTTGTATTGGCGCGTTGCGATATATACGGTGAACAGCAGCGGGAACAGGCCCACCACTGCGAACAGTAGGAAGAACGGCGCAATATAGAGGTATGGAGACGCCTTCCATTCAAACTGTCCTAGCCGGGTGCGCCATGGGGTCGGCTGTTTGGTTGATCGTGACATGATTGCTCCTAGTTCACGTCGTTGTGATTGCAGAGGATGCCGGTTGCGTTGAGCGCGATTCGCTCAGAAGAAAGGACCCGACCCGGCCTATGGATGATGGGTTCGGCCGGGACCGGGTCCTTCACGGGATGTCTGTCAGCTTAGGGCCTTCACGTCTTCCAACCACTGCTTCCAAGCCTGGTCAGGAGTTTGTTCCTGGGTCGCATCGACGCGATTCAGGGCGTCGACCATCTTGGTCTGAATGTCGAAGTACTGGCTGCCCTTGTACGGGACGATGTCGTAGGCCTTCGCCCGGTTGGCGAAGATCTTACCGGTCGGAGCATCGTTCAGGTAGGCGTCGGTCTTGCTGGACACATCGGAGGAGGCCTGCGCACCTTCGGAGCTCGGATAGTTGTTGGCGGTGGTGAACACGGAGACCTGCTGATCGGCTTCGGTCAGCCATGCCACGAGCTTGGCGGCCTCGTCCTTGACCGGGGAGGATTCCGGAACGACCAGATAGGAGCCGCCCCAATTACCGCCACCACCCGGGAAGACGTCGGCGATATCCCAGCCTTGGAAATCCTCACCGGTGTTGCCCTTGATGTTGTTGATCAGCCATGCCGGGCACTGGATGGTGGCGAAGCCCGTGTCGGACTTGAAGGCCGCGTTCCAGTCGTCGCTCCACTGGGTCAGATGGGCGGACATATCCTTGGTGGCGGTCAGCTGGTCGTACAGATCCTTGATCTTGGCATTGTCGGCGGCAATAATCTTGTCGTCCTTGGATACGTAGGATTCCTCGACCTGATTGATCATGGACTGCCAATTACTGGCCATGGAGTCATACCATGGCAAGCCGGTCTTCTCGGTGTATTCCTTGCCCGCCTTGAAGAAGGAGTCCCAAGTGGCATCATCGCCGCCGAGCCATTCGGCCACGGATTCACGGTCGGACGGGAAACCCGCCTTCTCGAGCAGGTCCGCACGGTAGCAGATGCCTTCAGGGCCGATGTCGGTACCCGCACCGATCAACTTGCCGTCGACGGTAGCGCTTTCGGACTTCCACGCCACCCAGTCGTTGTCTTTGGTGTAGGAGCTCAGATCAACGAACTTGTCGGGCATGGCGAGCAATGAGGGCATCCAGTCAACTTCGGCCACGTATACGTCATAGGCGTTGGAACCGGTGGAAATTGCGGTGTTGAAGGCTGCACGCGCATCATCGGAAGATGCGGCCGCGGTCTCTTCGATCTTGACGTTCGGATGGGCCTTCTCATACTTGGCCCAGAGGTCTGCACCCGGGCGTTCCGAAGTCGGCTTGCCGAAACCCGGATTGTTGAAGGTCTGCACCTTGATGGTGATCTTGCCGTCCGCACTTGAACTGTCACTGGAACTATTGGAACTTCCACACGCACCTAGGCCAACGATCATGGCCAGGGCCGTGACGGATGCCAGTGCCGGCTTGAACTTGTTCATCTCGTCCTCTTTTCCTTGCAACGCACTGCGATGTACGTCACTCTCCCTTGTTCGTCGCACTGCTGTGTGCAACGATCTTGTGAGAAAACCTCGATATTTTCTCACGTTTGATGGAACCGTTTCCATCAAGTGACTCCAAAGATACACCCTTTCAAGGGGTAACGCCATCATCTCGGCGTGTTGCACATGCCGATACAAATCGCTGATATTCCAATGCTTTTAGACATATTCGACCATGTTGACCGCCACTCTATCTTGCCCCCTGATATAGTTTCGTCGACTAACGAATATCGTCAATTCACTAAACTATTTTGCAAGCGGTTCCAAAAAACGTTTGACATGCGCCACGCAATCTCACGCATTGCAAGCACCTCAGCCACCGATGTGAGAATCTCATCCCTGCAGGAAATGCAACAACAGCAGCGCCGTTCCCGCAACATGAAGACGGCACGTACGACGACAGGAAAAACACTTCCGTCAGGAGGATTCGCGACGGACCAAACGCACTGGAAAACGCTGGAACGAAACGCGCCACGTACCGTTTTCCAAACGATGCGCAAGCATGCGCGTAGCCGCCTCCGCCATATCATCCAGCGGTTGGGCGAGCGTCGTCAACTGCGGATTGAGCAGACGTGCGGCCTGCAGATCGTCGAATCCCACGACGGCGACATCCTGCGGCACCCGCTTGTCGAACCGGTCAAGCACATGCAACGCGCCAGCCGCAATCTTGTCGGAATGCGCGAAAACACCATCCACCCGCGGATACTCGGCAATAATCCGCTCCATGGATTTGAGACCGTTATCCATCTCATAACTACCCGCATACGAAGCGATCGGCTCAAGCCCCTGCTCCTTCAACGCGGCACGGAATCCGGCCGTGCGTTCCTTCGGCGTGGGCATATCGCGCGGCCCCTCGATAAGGGCAATGTGCCTGCAGCCGCGTTCCACCAGCAATTTGCCGGCCTGATAGCCACCGTCGTAATTGTCGACATCCACATATGGGCATTTGAAGCCCTTCGGTGGACTGCCGATGAACACGGTGGGCTTATCGAACCGTTTGAGCATATCGGCGAACTTACGGCCCTCATGAAAACTCGTCACCACCACGCCTTCAGCGCCGGAGCGATGCAGCAGCTGCTCGAACCCCTGGGCGTTATCGGGCTCGGCCAGAATCAGGAACGGCAGCAGGTTCTCCCGAGCGAGCGACATACTCAACTGGCCGAGAATGCCGGCCAGGAAGTCATCACGGAACAGGAAGTCCGTGGGCTCGTCCACCACCAATGCCACTACGTTGCTATGTCCACCGGTCAGACGTCTCGCCGCAGGATTCGGCACGAAATGCAGTGCCTCGGCAGCCTCCTGAACCTTCCGCCGGGTCGCTTCGGACGCCGAGCCGCCACTCAGGGCACGAGACGCGGTCGAAACGGCGACGCCGGCGCGCTGCGCCACATCACGTATGGTGACGACGGTCTTACCTTCCTGCTGTTCCATAATCGCTGCCCACCTCTCGTTGGCCTTATACGCCCTGCCGCCTCGCCCGAAGCCACCGGAACCACCCCATCGTAAATTCCCTTACCTGAACGTTTCCTTCATCGAGTCCATAGCGGTACCGCCGGCAACCGCATACCGGTCCTACCATCATAGGACATGCTTTTGGAAACGATTCCAGCGTTTCGGATCCACAATGCTCGCCATCGCCATGACCGTCTGACACCACGGCCATCATCCTGCCGTTCGCTATAGGCATAGGGCACCCACAACACCCACATGGCGCCACGAACTCCATCTTCTCCCCCGCATCCGTCAGACCCCGCAGACAAGAACCCTGGTTCGCCGTGAACGGTGACGTACGGATATGTGTGCGCTTGGATACAATCAGTGGTGTTCCAAAGCCAAGAGAAGAAGAGGCCATTCATGAGCGACGTCAATGCCGTGAATAAGCCGCGCGAAACCGACGACGTGCCGGTTCCGCCGACGCTACGCAAGTCACTGAAAAATCGTCACATCCAACTGATCGCATTGGGCGGTGCAATCGGCACCGGCCTATTCTACGGTTCCAGCGAATCCATCGGACTCGCCGGCCCGTCCATTCTGCTCGCCTACCTGATCGGCGGCCTCGCGATCTTCCTGATCGTGCGTGCGCTGAGCGAGATGGCGGTAGAAGATCCGAAAGCAGGCGCATTCAGCTACTACGCCACCCGCTACTGGTCGAAGCGCGCCGGATTCATCTCCGGCTGGAACTACTGGTTCAACTACGTACTCGTGGCCATGGTGGAACTTTCCGTAGTCGGTTCGTTCGTGAACTACTGGTTCCCGAACATCCCGAAATGGGTCTCGGCGGTCGTGTTCCTCGTGGCCATCGCCGCACTGAACCTGATGGGCGTAAACAAGTTCGGCGAATTCGAGTTCTGGTTCGCCATCATCAAAATCGTGGCCGTGATCGCCATGATCCTCGGCGGCCTGTACGTCATCATTGCGAACGTGCCGACCGCATCGGGCATCCGTGCATCATTCGCCAACTGGTTCACCATCGACGGCGGCTTCCTCCCGCACGGGTTGATGAGCCGTAACGCCGACGGCACTTGGACCGGCCTGATGATGGCGCTGGTCGTGGTGATGTTCAGCTTCGGCGGCACCGAGCTAATCGGCATCACCGCGGGCGAGACCGAGAATCCGCGCACCACCATCCCGAAGGCCACGAACGGCATCATCTGGCGAATCCTCGTGTTCTACATCGTGGCGCTCGGTGTGATCATGGCCGTAGTGCCGTGGAGCAAGATCGACGGCGACTCCAGCCCGTTCGTGCAGATCTTCGATTCCGTGGGCGTGCACGCGGCCGCCGGAATCCTCAACTTCGTATGCCTGACCGCCGTAATGAGCGTGTACAACTCGGGTCTGTACGCCAACTCCCGCATGCTCTACTCGCTGGCGAGGCAGGGCAATGCACCGGCATATCTCGGCAAGCTCAGCAAGCGCGGCGTGCCGGTCGGCGGCGTGGTCACCTCCGCCATCATCATCGCCATCGCCGTGGTGGTGGTGTTCGTGTGGCCGGAGTTCGCATTCAACTATCTGATGTCCATCGCCACCATTGCGGCCGCCATCAACTGGACGATGATCATGATCACCGAGCTGAAGTTCCGCCACGTAGTGGCCGCCGGCGACGGCCCGGCCGAGCTCAAGGGTCTGAAGGGCCAGGAGGCGCTCGACAGGATTGTGTTCAAACTGCCGTTCGCCCGCGTGACGCCGTACGTGGTGATCGCATTCATGGCGCTGGTCGTGGTGCTGATGTGCTTCTCCGCAAGCTACCGCATCGCCGTATACGCCGGCATCATCTGGCTGATCGTGCTGTTCGCCGCCTACCAGCTCACGCAGGTGCGGGGTGGCACCGCCGGGGATGGAGTCATGGCGCGAAACTCATGAATCCGACGCCCTTTTCGATGGTGGCACGAAAATCATGAATCCCTCCTGGATTACACGGGAGGGATTCATGAGTTTCGCGTCACCATTGGGTTCAACGGGACGGCATCGCCAGACTACAGCGCCTCCACCTCAAGCACGATCGCCTCGAGCGGCCACAGCGGCGGCAGCTGCAAACCGACCTGCTCAAGCAGCTGGCCCGAGACCCTGAAGCCGCCCATCTGCGCAGCGGTGATCCACTGCGGGGTATTCCAGCCCCAGCGCACTTCGCCGACCTCATCACGCAGACGTACGCCGTACGTACGTTTCGGATCGAGGCCCTTCATGCGCAGACGCTCGGTGAGCACGTCACGCAGATTGGTGACGGTGGCCACCACCCACACGGCATGCTTGCCGTCATCCGAAACCACGCCACGGCCACGCAGCGCCGGATCCTTGAAGTCGGCATGCATCACGGTGCCGTGATGCAGCACGCCGCGCAGTTCCTTATACAGGCTCACGAACGCCTTGAGCTGTTCGACCTCTTCGTCGGAGCATTCGAGAATGTTCCATTCAAAACCGGAGCAGCCTTCAAGCGAGATGGCCGCACGGTAGCTCAGCTCGGTGGCGCGCCATGTGGAGTGCGCCGGCGACGGGCCTACATGCGCGCCGATCATTTCCGGCGGCACGACGAGCTCGGTGTAGCGCTGGATGTCCACGCGGTCGCGCGGGTCATTGGAATCGGAGCCCCAGATGCGGTCGGCATGCTGCAGAATGCCCGCGTCGGTACGCGCACCGCCGGAAGAGCAGCTTTCGATTTCCAGCTTCGGGAATTCCTTCTTGAGATCGTCGAACAACCGATAGCAGGCGAGGGTCTGCTCGTGCAGACCGTAGCGACCGTCATGCACCGGTTCGGTGACATCACGATTGTGATCCCACTTGATGTAGTCGATACCGAGCTGTTCGACGAGCGCTGCCATCTGGTCGTGCACATGTTGGTAGGCGTCCGGATTGGCCAGATCGAGTACATACTGGGTGCGGTAGGAGACGTCTTCGCGGTACGGCACGGCCTCCGGGGCGGCGAGAATCCAATCGGGATGCTCGCGGGCGCAATCGGAGTCGAGGTTCACCATTTCCGGCTCGAACCACAGGCCGAACTGCATGCCGAGATCATGCACATGCCTGGCGATGCCGTCGAGACCATTCGGCCAGACCTCCGGATCGACCACCCAGTCACCCAGGCCCTTGGTGTCGTCACGGCGCTCATGGAACCAGCCGTCGTCGAGCACGAACCGCTCCACGCCCACGGCTGCGGCGCGGTCGGCAAGCTTTTTCAGCGTGGATTCGTCGTGGTTAAAGTACACGGCCTCCCACGTGTTGAGCGTGAACGGACGCGGACTCGACACATGCTTCGGCAGGGAACGCAGCCACGTATGGAAACGGGCGGCCATGCCGTCAAGGCCGGTTGCGGAGTAGGAGAAGCACACTTGCGGAGCCGTATAGGATTCGCCGGCGGCCAACTGAATCTCACCCGGTCCGAGCAGTTCGCCCGCACCGATGAGCGGCTCATGCGGCGGCATGTTGTCGATGCGGTAGGTCTGGTTGCCACTCCATGCGAGATGACAGGCCCAGACTTCGCCCTCCGACCATTTCGGCTCACCATCGGAGGCGATGAACATCCACGGGCTTTCATGGCTGGTCTTGCCGTGGCGGCATTCACGGGTCACGGAACCGGACGGCATCACGGCGGTACGAGGCTGCTTCTCAAGCGGCCAACGACCGGTGAACTGGGTAAGGGTATCGGCTCGACGCGGCATCGGCAGGGTGGATTCCAGCCAGTTGACGGTCAGCGCGGCGGCATCCGGATTGTCGGTTGCGTCGATGTTGGTGACGGTCTGTTCGACCAGCACCAGGCCACCCTTCTTGATGGAGAGCTTCAGTTCCAGTTTGACGGCGTTGGCGGCGTCTTCGGCCACGACGTTCAACGCGTTGGCTTCGGTTTCGCCACCGGCAGCGATCGGAGAGACGGTGACGGAGGCCCAACGCACGAATACCGGCTTGCCGCCACGATAGGCCTCTAGGCCCGGGCGACCGGCGAAGGCCTCGGCACCTTGCGGCAGCAGTGACGGGCGCAGTGCGGCATCCGGCTTCTCCTGTGGCGGAGTGACCTTCAGCGTCATCGCGTCAAGCTGGTTGAGCGCGGATTCATCGGACGTAATGCCGAAATCCCCTCCCCAATACTCGACCTGCGGCATTTCGCCTTCCGGGGTCTTGAGCACGAGGCATACGCCGTCACGACGCAGCACAACATGTGGTCCCTGATCAAACATCGTTGTCTCCTTGGGCTGTTTCACGTGGTTTCCACGGCAAGGACGTCAACCCTTGCAATGAGCATAATTGACTTTTACGGAAAACCAGTATATATTAAGCGCTTAAGTAGAGCAAGTGGCGGCATGGCGCCCCACGACGCATGTTGCACGCAACGCACGATAGCATTGGCGCTAAAGGGGTGATCGGCATGGCATTGAGCACGCAGCTTACCGAGGAACAGCAGGAGGCCATCAACACACTGGCCTCGGCTCCGGCATACGCCAATGAATCCAAACTCTCCATCTTCCGCCAGCTGCCTTGGCGCAAGAAGCTGGAATACTTTCGCGAGCATTTTCTGATACCCGTCGCAGCGGCTGCGATCGTCATCGCATTGGTGACGTTCCTCGCGGTGCGCTTTATCTCCCCTGACGCACGCCCCGCATTGTACGCGGCCGTCGTCGACGACGCACTGACCACCAGCGAAGCCACGAATCTGCAAAACGAGCTGGAAGACAAGCTCGGCGTCAGCGTGATCATCGACGACTATTTCGATATGGACAAAGACGGCCTGACCAAGCTGCAGACCATGCTTTCCAGCAAGCAAATCGACGTAATCATCGCCCCGCATAAGATTTTCAAGCAGCTGGCCGGCTACGGATACCTCACCAATCTCGAATCGACCGTCAGCAAGTCGGACAATACCAAGCTCGATGACGCAACTGTGCAACTTAAGGGCTTCAGCGATGCAGACGACGACGGGATCGACTCGTCCGGCACCGGCAAAGGCGCGTCGAAATCCTACGGATTGAAGCTTTCCGACGCGGCAGGTTGGACGAGCATCGCAGACAGCGACCACAGCGCGCTCATCGGCATCGCAACCGGCACCAAGAACACCGGCACCGCGCAGCGATTCATCGACTGGCTATACCGATAGGCAGTCGACCGCATCACAATCGCATGACGCCGTACATAACGCAACAGCAGCGCATAACGCAATAGCAGCAACCGAAGGACTGACATGGCATCGAATTTCTTTCGCGAAGACAACCCATACAACGTGGTGATGAGCACCATCGGCGATCTGGCGATGCTGTCAGTCGCCTGGTTCGTCGGATCGATTCCGATCGTCACCATCGGCATCTCCACCTCCGCCGCATGCGAGGTGGCGCGCACCATGCAGGAGGCACGCGATCACGGCATCTTTCGCGGCTATATCGCCGCATTCAGACGACGCATCGGCACGAATTTCGCACTGTCGCTGATCATCGCCGCAGTATGGGCGCTGGCCGCCTTCGACTTAAGGTTCCTGTCGATGCAACGCGGCGGCGACACCATCTCGCTCGTCTACGGCGTCACCGTCGCGGTGTTCGCGATTCTCGGCGTGATGCTGGCGTTCGTACTGCCGCTTTCCGGTCGCAGCAAGCTGAGTGTGACCGAACAGATCAGACAATCGTTTAAACTGGCCGTGCTCAAGCCGCTCGTCGCCATCGCCGTGTTCGCGCTTGACATTCTGCCGATCGTACTGCTGGCCACCGTGCCGGGCGCCATCATATGGGTTCCGCTGCTGTGGATTATCGTAGCGAGCGGCGGCTCGTTCTGGCTACAGATACTGATGATTCGCAAGGCCTTCAAGCTGGAATAGCCGGAACCGAGCCGGTGGGCCGAATGCCCAGCGGACGCACATAGGAACCGACCTGAGGGCGCACCTGCTCAAGCGAGCCGTCGGGCAGATGATTGAGCGGGGCGAACACCGTCTCACGATGGCATCCGTCTCCGCCGACCCATCGACCGGACGGATGGTAGGCGAAACGATGATAGGCGATAATCCATTCGTCAGTGCCGGGAATGTTCACGATGCTATGGTGGCCGGTGCCGTATAAGTGAAGCCCGGGATTCTGCTCGACCAGCACGCGGGGTTCGCTCCACGGACCCGCCAACGATTCGGCTACCGCGTACTTCACGCAGTATGCCGGGTCCCTGGTGTCGTTTTCCGACCAGCTCGCGTAATACAGACCGTCATGCCTGTGTACCCAGATCGCCTCTCGGAAGTCACCCGGAATCCAGCCGATCGCCTTGGATTCGTCGAAGCTCAGGCAGTCGTCGGAAAACGGCGCGATCCACGCCTTGCCATTGCCCCACAGAAAATAGCGGGTGCCGTCATCGTCGATGAATACGCCCGGATCGATGGTGTGGCAGCCGAAGGTCCCCTTGCGCACAATCGGTTCGACAGTAGGGATGAAAGGCCCATATGGAGTGTTGGCCACGGCGGTGCCGATCTGCGAATCAGCTACGAACAACAACACATATCGTCCGTCGGCGTTACGCACTATAGACGGCGCCCACGCGCCATCCGAACCCGTCCACCATGGTACGTCGCGCAGGTCGAGCGCCGGGTAACGCTCCCAATCCATCAGATTGTCGGAAACGTACACGCTGAACGCAGTGGAACCCCAGTCATCGACGCCGTCGTCGGTGCAGTACAGAAAGTATCGGCCGTCGAAAATTGCCAGATTCGGGTCGGCGCAATAGCGATGCAGTGGATTGGTGGCCAGTGCGACGTTGTTCACGCGATACGGCAGATCATGCCGATCGATGATTCGAGCGGACGTTTCCACAGCACAAACGGGGGCATCGATTTCAGTCATTGCAACCTCTTCTTTCAAACTATTCGCGTCAATTCACACCGATGCGTCAGTCAGGAGCGGCCGGGTCGAGACGGGACGGACGATTCCGCACCGTCAGCACTGATCTGAGCGATTTGGCGGCCAAAGCCGTCAACCTGCTGCTCAAGCGCATCGACGAGGACGGCACGGATTTCAAGCCCGAAAAACTCACAGCCGATTTCCGGCTCGTCCGACGCGAATCCACCGGAAGGTAGACCGAACGGACACCGTCATCGTTCAGCGGGAACCGGGCCGGTGGTGCCGCGCTGCCGCAACTCATACGGCTCTTCCATGACGTTGCCAACGCGCTCACCGTCGATGAGCTTGAGCAACAGCTCGGCGGCCTTCGTGCCGGTGCCCACCACATCACGGCCCATGGCGGTGAGATTCGGATAGGCGGCGGTGCACATGAAGGAATCATCCCAGGACATGATCGACAGGTCATCGGGCACCGTAATGCCTTCGGCCGTCGCCACACCGAGGCCGGACAGCGCCATCACGTCGTTGTCGTAGATGATGGCCGTGGGATGTTCCGGGAACGACAGCAGCCTCTTGGTGGCCTCGGAACCGGTTTCCGGCGTGTAGTCGGTGTGCAGGCAACGGTATCGCATGCCCAACTCGGTGGCCACGTCGGAGAAAGCGGAATCACGGATGTAGGAGTGTGCGAGCATTTCCGGGCCGGCCACGCGTGCGATATGCCGGTGGCCAAGGTCGTACAGATACTGTACCGCCTGACGAACGGCGTCGGCGTCGGCGCTCGACAGCGTCGGTAGATTGCCGGATACGGATGCGTCCGCGATGGCAAGCACCGGCATCTCGGTGTGCTCCTCGAGCAAGGTCACGCATGGGTCGCCCAATTCGATGTTGACCAGCAGCATGGCGTCCACATTGCCTGTGGCGATCCAGTCCTTGATGATGGATAGTTTGGCGTGCTCGCCCACGGCCATGCGCACCAGCAGCGAGTAGTCATGCTTTTCAAGCTCGGCGCCAAGACCGGAGATGAGCTCCATCATGTAGGATTCCACCGCAAGCAGTTTCGGATCGTAACCGAGCACCAGACCGATGCGCTGGGTTTTGGATTTGGCCAGCGCCTGCGCCGCCCCATTGGGCTTCCAGCCCAGTTCATGGGCGATTTTCAGCACTTTGGCACGGGTGTCCTCGGAAACCCCGGATTTGCCGTTCAATGCATACGAGACCGCACTGCTGGAGACTCCGGAAGCCTTGGCGACATCGAAAATCGTCACCTTACTTTTCTGCACGGCCATGCTGATGCATCCTTCTTCATCTTTGAACTTAAGCGATTACTTAAATTGTTCTTTAGTTATCATACAGCAAAAGCGCCACCAGACCTACGAATCTAAGTGTTTGCAACACTTTAACCGCTTAAGGTCGGCAACGCTTTCACTTATGCTTCGGCTTAACAAGCGCCATCAACTGAACGTTCAGTGAATCATCACCCGGTGAATCCTCACGTCATCTCGGCCGATGGGCGCTCGACTACCACTCGCGCTTCAGATCATTGGCGCTACGCAACACGTTGGCCGCGGCGAAAGACTGCGGATCGTCGTCGGAACCGGTGTCGATGCGCAACGTGACGCTCTCGCCCGGCAGCAACGAGACCATGCCGGCATCGACGCTGGCCTTGGCGTCAATCTTGTCGGCCATGCAGAACAGGTCGCGCACGTAGCTCGTGGCGGTGACCTTGAGCTCCACCCCGCCGTCGACGCGAGATGCCACGGTCCCAAACGCTTCAGCCGGTGCGGCAAGCTTCTGCCCGATGACTTCGGCCGGGTTGAAGATCACGCGGGCGAAGGCGCCGTCGGACGCAGTGGCCACGACAAGCTCGTTGCCGGCGTCGGCGTAGTCCACGATCTCCTCGGCCAATGGCAGACCCACATGCGAAACCGCGTCAAGCTCGACATCGAAGGTCTGGGAGGCAAGCACTTCACCGGCCAAGGTCATGCGTTCCACCTTCCAAGAGCCCTTCCAGGCCTCGCGGGTGTCGTTGAGCACAATCAGCTCATAGTGGTCGTTGGCCGTCCTGACGCCTTCCCAGCTGTGGGTTTCGCGATATTCCTCGGAGACGCGCGGCTGGATGGTAGCCAGACGCGGCGCGAAGAAGTCACGGGAGGCGTACCATAGCGGCTTGCGCTGACCGTTGAAATCCACTGCCGCCCAGGAGACGACCGGCCAGTCGTCGTTGAGCTGCCAGATCAGCGCACCGGCATTGACCGGCTCAAGGGAGCGCATGTGCTCCACGCCGAAACGCATGGCCTGCGCCTGCTGCAACTGGCATGCCCAGTGCCAATCCTCGATATCGGCCCAGTTGTCGGTCGGAATGAGCCAGCTGTGCTCGCCGTTGGACGGTTTGCCGTTGACCACGCCACCGAAGCTCACGTCGTCGAGATGGCCGGGAGTGATGTGCGAACGCATGCCTCGGGCTAGCTTATAGTTGCCGCCGGAGGCCTTCTGGTGCACCAGCATCTGCTTGCCGAACGGCTCCAACTCGTCATCGTGCACGGCACCGGTGAGCGTGCTCCACGCCGGCGGTGCCTGGTAGCCGAACTCGTCGGCGAAGCGCGGGGTGTACTGCGCATACACAGTGTAGTCGGCGCGGTTCCAAGCGTCCCAGATGTGCATGGTGCCGTCGGTGTCGAAATTGGCGCCCACGAACTTGGTGAAGCTCATCGGCGAGCTCGGCAGGTAGGCGGAACGGCCCGGATCGAGCTCGGCCAACAGGGCCGGGAACAGCTCGGCATAGTAGTAGTCGCCCCACGGCTTCTCGCCGTAACCGTACTCGTTGGCCGGCAGATCGTCGTCGCGCAGGGCCTGCTTGTAGCCACCCCATTCGGAGTAGGCCACGTAGTTCTCGTTGGATCCGTTCCACACGATCAGGCTGGCGTGCTCGGACAGACGGGTGATATGCTCGCGGGCTTCGGCTTCGACTTCGACCTTGGTTTCGGCGTCTTCCGGATAGGCGGCACAGGCAAGCATGAAGTCCTGCCAGACCATGATGCCGTTGCGGTCGCACAGATCGTAGAATTCGTCGGATTCGTAGATGCCGCCGCCCCAGGCACGCACCATGTTGGAGTTGGACTCCACCAGATCACGGATGCCGCGTTCGTAGTCGCGCTCAGCCACGCGGGCGATGAAGGCATCGTCCGGAATCCAGTTGTAGCCGTGCGCGTGCACAGGCACGTCGTTGACGTAGATCTGGAATGGACGACCGACGTTGTCGGCACGGGTGTCGACATGCACGGTACGGAAGCCGACATGGCCGTTCCAAGCCGCTTCGGCGGAATCGCCGGCAGCGACGGCAACATCATACAGTGGCTGATCGCCGTAACCGATCGGCCACCACAGCTTCGCTTCCGGTACGGCGAGCGTCAGCACGGTTTCATTGCGGCCTTCGGCGACCACGCCGTCGGCGGCGACATCGGCACCGAAGCCGGACAAGCCGACATGTACCGGCACCGCGGCACGCACGGAATGGCACTCGTATGGGGACATGATGCGGCCCTTGCCAGCACGTTCGATCTCGACATGCACGTTGAGCAGGCCGGTGCCGTCGGCGGCGACGTCGACCAGCGGACGCACGGAGGCGATGCGCACCCCGGACCAAGAGTCGATGCCGATCTCGCGCCAGATGCCGGCGTTGGCCACGTCGATACCCCAATCCCAGCCGAAGGAGTAGCTCGGCTTGCGAATCTGGTTGAATGCATGATGCTCGGTATGCGGATAGTAGCCGCGGGCCTGCTCCATACGATCGGATTCGCGTACCGGCGAAGTGAAGGTGACGGTCAGTTCGTTGGAGCCCTCGCGAAGCAGGTCACGCACGTCCCAACGGTAGGAGCGGTGGAAGTTGCGGGTGGAGGCGACCGGACGGCCGTTCAGCGCGACATCGGCGATGGTGTCGAGGCCGTAGGCGACCAGATCATGCCGGTCGGCGCCATTGTCATGCCAATCGAAGCGGCAGGTGAAGCGCCAGTCAACGTCGCCGATCCACTGCTGGTCGTTCTCGTTGGCGCCATCGAACGGATCGGCGATGAGTCCCGCGTTCAGCAGGTCCAGCGTGGCCTCTCCCGGCACGGTAGCCGGAATGCCAGCGGCGAGCGCTTCGCGTAGCGATTCAGGGGCGGCTTCGATGTTGACGGCCGTCAGCGTCCATCCGTCCGCAAGCGGGGCGAACGTGCTAGGAGTGTGAGTCATGCGAGGAATCCTTTGTAAGAAAAGAGGGGTAAGGCCGTACCGGCGATGATAGATCTTGGCACGGCCTTGGATGATGAAAAGAGAGTCTTCAGTTATATGTGCGAAGGATTATTCCTTCACGGCACCTGCCGCAACGCCGTTGTAGATCTGCTTCTGGAAGATCAGGAAGGCGATCAGGGCCGGCAGCAGGGTGATGATCACGCCTGCGCAGATCAGGTTGTACTTGGAGCCCTGCGGGCCGGTGAAGGCGTACAGCGAGATGGCCACCGTGCCGAGTTTCTGCTTGTCCTGCAGATATAGGTTGGCTGAGTAGTACTCGTTGTAGATGCCGACGCCCTTCAGGATCAGGCAGGTCACGATTGCCGGCTTCAGCAGTGGCAGGAGGATGCGGCTGTAGATGGTGAAGTAGCTTGCGCCATCCATCAGCGCGGCCTCATCGAGGGAGATCGACAGATTCTCGAAATACTGGATGAAGATGTAGATCGAGATCACGTCGGTGCCCATCGACATGATGATGTAGCCCCACAGCGAGTTGATCAGGTGGAAGGTGCCCATGATCTTGTAGACCGCGACTTGCATGGCGATGCCGGGCAGCAGGGCCGCCATCATGAACGCGGTACGGATCAGGGCGTTGCCCGGGAACTGGAAGCGGGACAGCACATAGGCCAGCTGGGTGCCGATGATGGTGGTCAGGAAGCAGACGCACACGAGCACGATCACCGAGTTGCGGAAGGCGATGCCCATGTTCGACAACTTGAAGGCCTCGGCATAGTTCTCGAAGTTGAAGATGTTCTTCGGGAAGGTCATCACGGAGGTGGAACGCCACTCGTCGGTGCCCTTGGCCGCGGTGAAGAAGCAGGTGACCAGCGGTAGCAGAATCCAGAAGGTGATGAACACCAGGCTGAAATACTTGAGGAAGCTCAGAACCCACAGCTTGAGATGATAGCCGAAGCTTACCTTCTGTACCTCGGCCTGCGGTGCGACGGTTGCAGTAGTCATCACGCACTCACCTTTCCGTTCTTGAACAATGGAGCTTTGCCGGCCTGGACCTTGTTGGCGGCCTTCATGGCGCGCCTGCGGGCCTTGTCGGCCTTCTTGGCCTGCTTGCGGGCCTTTGCAGTACCGTCGTCGGCATCCCTGAACAGGAAGCCCATGACGATCTTCTGCAGCAGGGTGCAGATGATGATGATGATCAGCAGGATCACGGCCATGGCGGATGCCAGGCCCACCTTCTGGTCGGTGTGTGCGATCTTGTCCATCTGCACCATGTAGGTGCCGGTGCCGTTGGCGCCGGAGGTGATGACGTACGGGCCTTCGAAGGCGGAGAGCGAGCCGGTGATGGACAGGATGATGTTCAGCACCAGGATGGTCTGGATGCCCGGCAGGATGATGTGCTTGAACTGTTGCCATTTGTTGGCGCCGTCGATTTCGGCCGCTTCGTACAGCGAGGAGTCGATGGACATGATCGCGCCGATGAACAGGATCAGGGTTGAGCCGAGGTAGCGCCAGATGGAGGAGGCCACCAGCGACCAGTTGTTGATGGACTGGTCCCTCAGCCAGTACGGCAGCGTGTCCTGG
>ERZ773076.152-NODE-152-length-38611-cov-7.908704_pt1 | contig 38611 bp, 37 predicted proteins | sample MGYA00580613_ERZ773076 | MGnify/ENA primary metagenome ERZ773076 (study PRJEB29015, sample SAMEA2738005) | human oral metagenome | biome: human oral; feature: human-associated habitat; material: dental | place: China | collected 2057 ...
GCGCCAAGCACCATCTGTACCGAACCAAACTTTTAGAGACGTATTCGTGGTATAATCGCGATAATATTTTGCTGGATAAGCTGCGGGAAATGCTGGAGAAATCGGGTGTTACCTTTCAGCCGCTGAGCGAGCAGGAGATCTATGATAAAATTATCAGGCAAGATTCGTCGTTCGGCGTGGAGATAATTAGCTTGATTACTAGTTTTATCAATTTGAGCAAATCGCGGGGGTTGACTATCGATGGTTTGCGAAAATTTATAGAAGACAGCGAAACCGATAACCAATTCCTGAGCGCTCGCCGGCAGCTGTTTTTAGATTTCGCGCTGCCGATTATCGAGAAGTATAACGCTGTTTTATCAGCGCGCGGCGAGATTGATTTTAACGACATGATTAATCAAGCTGCTAATTTGGTGCAGCAAAAGGGCATCGCCAAAGTATATGACTATATCATTATCGATGAGTATCAGGATATTTCGGCGGCTAGGTTTAAGTTAATTACGGAAATTCGCCAGCGTTCGGGCGCGCGGTTGGTTTGCGTCGGTGATGACTGGCAGTCAATTTATCGATTTACGGGCAGCGATATTTCGCTATTCAGTGATTTTGGCAAGTTTGTTGGCGAGCATGAGAAGTTATTTATTGAAAGGACTTACCGCAACTCGCAGCAACTGATCGATATTTCCGCCAAATTCATCCAGCAAAATCCGCAGCAGCTGGCTAAGAATCCTAAATCTTCCAAGCAGCTGGATTGCCCGGTGGAGTTTGTAGTGTATGATCAGAATAATGCCTTTGCGGTGCTGGTCGAGCAGATTCGTCAAATTGTTGCCGAATGCGGCGTAGGCCAGCAAATTTTACTGTTGGGCCGGCATAGCTTTGATTTGGATTATGTGATTTGTCTGAGGGATGACAAGGGAAAAATTATCAAAAACCAGCTCAGAAAAGAAGTGAAAAAATATAATGAGGCTACTGGCGCGCTGATACTTACTGGCTTTGAAGATGTTGATATCAAATTTATCACCGTACATAAGTCCAAGGGTCTGGAGGTGGACAATGTGATCGTCCTAAATTTGAAAAACGACTTGTATGGTTTCCCAAATAAGCTAACCGATGATCCGATAATATCGCTGCTTTTGAGCGCGCCAGAAGACTGCCGTTTTGCCGAGGAGCGACGCTTGTTTTACGTGGCGCTCACCAGGACGAAGAATAAGGTCTATCTATTAACACCGGAAAATGAATCGCTGTTTACCAAGGAGATTAAACGATATTCCAATTACCTGGTCCAAGGATGTTACGGCGAATCGGAATTGGTTAACTGTCCGTGGTGTAAAACCGGCAGGCTGATTATCCGCCAGAATAGCCAAACCGGCAAGAGTTTCGTTGGTTGCTCGCATTATCCGCATTGCAGCCAGTCGTATAATAATGTCGAAATTTTAAGCAAGCCAATCTTATGTTCGTCATGCCGAAGCGGCTTTCTAGTGCGCCGCCGCGGTAAGTATGGCGAATTCTTAGGCTGCACTAATTATCCGGAATGCAAGCAAACACTGCAGTTGAGTAATTAGCAATTTTTAAGAATGTATCTCGGGGTAAATTTGGCTGTCAAATAAGCATAAGGTATAATAATTACAAATAGATGGAGGGATTATGGACAAACCAAATATTGCGGTTAAAGATATAGAGTTGGCGCTGAAGTTTCGGCGGGCGATAAAAAGTTTCGACCCGAAAAAGAAAATTAGCGATGAAGATATTGAGCTAATTTTAGAAGCGATTCGCCTGGCGCCGACATCGTATGGGTTTGAGCCGTTTAATGTTATCGTGGCGCAAGACGCCGATCTCCGTAAAAGGATTGAAAAAGCTGCCGGCGTTAACGCTGCGAGGTTTACCGCCAGCCATCTGTTGATTTTTACTGCTAAAACCGGACAGGAATTGACGCGAAAGGACGGGCATATTGACCATATGCTGCGCGATGTGGCGCAGATGAACGCAATTGTTAGGACTGGCTATAAAACGTTTTGGAAAAAATGGGCGAAGACTGATTTTAAGATTCTGGGCGACGACGATAAGCTCCATCAATGGGCGGCGCATCAAGCGTATATTGCTCTGGGGTTTGCTATGATGGCGGCAGCGGAGCGGGGGATTGATTCCTGCGCCATGGAAGGATTCTCGATTGATAAACTTGCAGAAATCCTGGAAGATGTTAAGCTGATTGACTGCGAGAAAGAATTGCCAGTGGTGATGCTGGCGCTGGGTTATGGCAATAAGAAACCGCATTCGCAAACGCGGCGAATGATGGATGAAATTGCGCGGTGGTACTAAGATTCTGCTTCGTCGGTGCGGGAATCTAAAAATTTAGCTAACTCAAGATTAAGCTCTTCTTTGTCTTTCCCGATGTGTTCAGTAATTTCAGTAATTGCTACACGTTTGCCGCTATCGAAAAAACGCATCCATTGGACGCCTTTTTCGTTAATAAAACCACCGTAAAGACAATTGTGTCCAAAAACAAGATCTTCAGCGGTTAGGCCGCTAGGCTCGTCTCCCGTATGTTTCATATTGGGCGATAGCTTGAATAATAACAGCATGCCAGAACTCGTATCACACTCGGCTTCAACTGCAACGGCTGATGTCGATACCTCTACGCCTTGAATATTGTCATCACTATATTCGCATGTTTCGTGGGGCGAAAACAACAGAGTGCGTATATTGAAAGTCTTCTTGCCAGATCTAGGGATGTAAATGTCACGGCTTATTCTTATTCCTTTTTTATCCAAAGCCTCTATGGCAGAGTAAAAACTAGACTCGTCGTTAATTGACAGAACTTTCTCTTCGTCTGGCTTTTGTAAAGCAGTAAGAGCTTCTGAAGCGGACGACAATTCCCCCATTATGTAAGAGATATCATGTTTCCGAAAAATTTGTTGCTCTCCGTTCATACCTAGTATTATATTGGTACATTGCAAGGCGTGTCAAGTAGTCCGCAACGTACTATAGGTTTTCTAATAGAGTTAGTTTGAGTTGTGTTAAATGCCTAGTATTTTCCGTATATGCATGCTATAATTGGTTAAGAATTTTTATAAAACTTAACGAGTAAAGAGATGGCAAAGAAGAATACTAAACGAAAGTTGATTGGTTTGGTGAGCAATTCAAGCAAGCACCGGACTTACTATACTACTATCAATACGCAGAATCGTACTAATAAAGGCAAGGGTAGTTTGACGCTGCGCAAATACGACCCGATTAAGAGAAAACACGTGACTTACGTTCAGACGAAGAAAAACCTTGGCCGTAACGAAGTTAAAGCCCGCAAAGGCTAACAGCTGCCGCTTATTTACGGAAATAAACTCCTTGCCGAATGTTTTATGGCAAGGAGCTTTTATATGTAGAATAAATTTCTGGTATTTGAAAAACGAACAACCTGGCGGTAGCTTAAACAAACAGGGCAGATTGCGAAACTATTAGTTTAAGCTTGAATCTGCTGCGATAATCGCCAGCGAACATCGCGAATAGCATTCATGTAGTACAAAAAGGCGTCGTACGGCGAATCGTACGGACTAAAATATGCATGAACGTCGCCATCGGTGAACCATTTGGTGCACATATAATACAGATGGTCTGACGTTTGCAATCTTCTCCAGTCGCTAATTAGCGATTCGTCGCCGCTGGATAGTATGCTGCTTTCTAAGTCATACAAATACCGCAAGGCTTCCGATTGCAAATCATTACCATTCCAAGCTGTCAAATCGCGCTCGCTGTCAGCCCAAGTAACTGGCGACGGCATACTGATCTCGCCGACTGGACGCTGTGCAGATAACGCCTCGCTAACAGTATAAAATGTATTGTCAGGATTATTCAGCCAACAGCCGACGAAACTCTCAAAGAAGTCAAAGATGCCTGTCTCTGACCACTGGTGCTCGCCAAAAGTTTCATAATCCATGAATAGGTTAAGCAGCGGCGCATGTTGCAGCGAATCCATCGCCCAAGCATTAAACTTTTCTGCTGTCAGCGGCCAGCCGTTCCAATTTCGATTGCTAAAGCGGAATGCCAAGTCGTCGCTTAAGCGATAATTTTTCAGCAGCAAACCAATCTTTTCCGTGCCGCTCGGGCGGTATACATAGTTCGGGCTGCGCCAATCCAGAATCGGATCCCAGCCTTCTGCCAATACGCCGCTGAAATCGTGATTCTCTGCCCATTTGGCTAGCTGATCATTGTACGCTAACTCCGTATTTGCTAAAACGCGCGTTTCCACGCCAAAAATTCGGCGGATAGCTTGGCGGTGTAATTCAATCTGAGTCTCGAACTCCTGTAAAGAATAAAAGAACGCCAAACTATGATGGTACGGACTTGACAATATCTCCACGCGGCCCGTAGCGACTAGCCGCTTGAAACTTTCTAGAACCTCGGGATTGAACTGCTGTGCTTGCTCCAGAAACGTGCCGCTCATGCTGAGAGATAGTTTAAAGTCAGGGTATTTGCGCAGCATTTTTTGTAACAGCGCATTCATCGGCAGATATGATTTGCGGGCAATTTTATGGAAAATTTGCTGGTTGTTTTGGGCTGGATTGTGGCCGTCTGAAAAATAATCGTGCCGCTGTGCTGTGTCGAAAACACTGTATTGCCGTAGCCGCCACGGCTGATGGACGTGAAGGTAAAGCGTTATGCCGCGCCTGTCGTTCATGAAATTACTCCTTTGGATAATGAAATTTTATACAACTTTAAACACTGGCGCGCTGCATCTTGCCAGGAAATCTTCGCGTATTCATCTTTCACATTTTTCTTCAGCGTCTCTCGTAATGCTGCAGATTGGGCGATATTAACAATCTCATCAGCCAGGCGGTTAACGTCCCAATAATCAAACCGCATAATATTATTTAACACCTCGCCAACTCCGGATTGGCGGCTAATTAATAGCGCAGTGTCATGATGAGCCGCCTCCAGCGCGGTTAGACCAAACGGTTCAGACACCGAACTCATCACGAACACATCGATCAGATGATATATATCGCGCCATTGCTTACCGCGGACGAATCCGGTAAAAATCACTTTATCGCTAATCCCCAGGCTGGCTGCTAGCGTAATAAGCTCGTCTCGCTGTTCGCCGCTGCCTGATAATACGAAAGCGATTTTATCGTATTTGCTCAATGCTGCCGAAGCGGAGCGCACGAAGTAGGTTAGTCCTTTCTGTACTGTCAGCCGCGTCAATGTGCCAACAATCGTGTAGCCGTCGCTTTTCAGGTCTTCAAGGTATTTGTAGGTGTCGATATCGTACTCGTGCGGCGGCAGGCTAGCTAGGTCAATGGCGTTATAAATTACCTCGATTTTCTCTGGCGGAATGTGGTAATTTTTAACAATTATGTCTTTGGTAATTTGGCTAACAGCGATGATTCGGTCAGCCATCATCAAACCGTGCTGCTCAATCTCGTGCACCAGCGGATTGCCAAGCTGCTCGCCCGAGCGGTCAAATTCTGTCGCGTGTACGTGCACAATCAGAGGAGCATTACTGTTTTCCTTAGCGATAATACCGGCCTCCATCGTCAGCCAATCATGAGCGTGAATGGCGTCTGGCGGGTGCTTGCGGACAAATTGCCGGACAAACTTGCCGTAGCGGCGCTGCACTGCCCGCATCGGCGATAATCCATGCTCGTCTTTGGCATTCTCTCGGTCTTCGGGCGTGCCGTGATCATATGCGCCCAAATTATAATAATTCGGCGGCAGCGGCGTCGCTGAATAGACATTCATATAATCAATGCCTGGATGTTTGGCAGAATAAGGAACGACAAAATCAATATCAACGCCCTGGGAAGCGAGCGCTTTTGACATTTGGTAACAGGCCACACCAAGACCGCCGCTATTATGCGGAGGTAACTCCCACCCAAGCATCAAAATCTTCATCTCTATTCTATTGTAGGACTGCGCTTATGTTTTTTCAAGGGGTTTTGGTATTTTTTTCACAAGTTTTTATTTTCACGGATCGCAGGCTTTTACTGAATGTGAATTTTGCTGAAGTTTGTAATTTGCGAGAAAAAGAAAAAGCGCTTTTACACTTTATAAAGTTGGCGGCAATGTACGTCAAAGCTCGAATCTATTTCGAGAGTAACAGCTGAACTGTGCAGATTCAGTCCCAACACCTGCGGGCGCACGCGCCCGCTCGCCCCACTAGAAAAACCCTTTGAATTATCTTTCTGAAATTTCCCTCGCAATGATCAACGTTATGATCAGCCTCTCAAGGGCGCAATTTTTAGTAACAGCCTAATACATAAAGAGATTGTCGGAATAGCCCGCTTACATAAGCTGTAATAACCATGTGTTATTATTTACATTTTTGTAATCATAGTAGCAACGGTCGACACCCGTCCTTCGGGTAAAGGAAGTTTAAAATACCGAGCGTCAACAATATCTTCGTAGTTTCCGTCCATTATAGGATTGCCTTTGTGTGAAACTTCATAGAAATGACGCGTTGACTCCCATCCTTGCCCGGAATCGATATCATAGAAGTACTCGGTGAATTTGCATATTTTTGTTGGTCTACCTATGACATCCAATCCTGTCTCTTCTTTTATCTCACGCTTTAAGCCATCGAGCAATCGTTCTTTGGGCTCAATACCTCCACCCGGCAGATCCCATTTCTTATCGGAGGAGGTTCTGTCTCTGACGAGCAGGATTCCTTTTTTACTCCTTATGACTCCATAGGCGGATGTTCTCTTGATTAAGCTTGTCTTGGCGACGACATGGGCTTTACCATTAATATCTCGACATAGTATCATATTCATATGGTTATTATAAACTAATCATGTCTACAGGAAAAAGATTATGATTGTGCATTTTATTGCCACACAACACAGCATAGATATTAATTATACATACCTAAAGAAAATCCACAATACTATTAATCAGTTGGGACATAAGCTCTCCAGAAAATGGCTCAGTAAAGAGCGTAGATTTATTGAATCAATCAATCGTAAAGATGGCATTAATTGGGGTGTGTTCGCTAAGAAGGATTTGGAGGCTATCGGAGGGGCAGACTTGGTTGTGGCAGAAGTTACTGATGAAAATATAGCCATTGGCTATCAAATAGCAGTTGCTGTACAGCAGAAGAAACCAGTCCTTATGCTATCTCGCCATGACATATCATCTGTCAGCCTCTCTAGCAACGTCAACCCTGACTTTGACCAATTTGTTACTATCAAGAGGTACGACCTAAACACTGTTAGTGGGATACTAAAAGGTTTTTTTGAGAAAAATGATATAAAAAAACAGGATATGCGCTTTAATTTCTTTATAAACTCAGAAATTTATAATTATTTAAAGCACGAGGCATATATTACAGGTAAAAATAAATCTGAAATTTTACGAGAACTGGTACTTAAGGAAATAAGAAAGTAACGGATTAAAAGCAAAGGTTTTATCTGTAATATCGAACCTGTGGCACAAAGTGAGTGGACAGGCTATACGAGCTAATCTGACAAGATGAATTGAAAGATTCATCGCTACTAAATGTCAGCATTAACACCTCACGAGAACGGGTCATACAGTTATCTGGCAAATTGCGATGTAGGGTGTGAACTATCGAGCAAAGATACTGGACAAAAAAAGTGTTTGCAAGGGCAAATCAAGCAATCCTCACTAGGCGTTTTGGCGTGGGTCGAACCGATGAAATGCTGGATAGAAAACATCTGGCTTTGCCAAAGTCTAAAAAAACCGCTCGACAAAGCGATCTTTTCCGTTTTAGTTCCGAACTGGTGCGGGTAGAGGGAGTCGAACCCTCGTCTCATGCTTGGGAAGCATACATAATAGCCGTTATACGATACCCGCGCTGACTATATTATACACTATGCTTTGGCTATTTTCGCAGGCCGCCACCTCCGGATTGACATAACCGGTTTCCTTGCTACAATCAAAGTATGAAAAAACAAAAACTTGTAATTATATTAGTTGTTCTAACACTGATCGGGGCGGGGATAGGCGTATACATTGCTGTACGCATTGCGCCAAAAAACAAGGACAATGCCAGCCGGCAGCAGGAGCAAAAGACAGCCTCCAGTTCTAACTCTACTAAGTCTGGTTCTGGCAATAGTTCCGGTGGTAGTAAGTCTAATACAGATTCCAAACCTAAGCAGTCTACGCCGAATCAGCAAGAGAAGAAGCCTGGAAAACCGCAGCCAAGCCAAAAAGAGCAGAGAATTGACCCTGTGCGTCCGAAGCATAATCCAGCTCCGCAACCACCGGCGAGTCCAGCCTCGCCGCCGAAAAACAACCAGCGGCCAGCTCCGCAGTCTCAGCAGCCCGGTAATTCGCAGCAGCCTGCGCCGAATCCGCAGCCAAATCCAACTCCAAATCCGCAGCCGCAGCCGCAACCAGCAGACCAAGATAAAAAGTATGACATAGGTCCGCCAGATGCTTTGGAGATTCTTGAGCTGATTAATTATGCTCGTAGTAAAGAAAATCTGAAGCCGTTAAAGATGTACGAGCCGCTTAATCGAACGGCACAGTGGATGGCGAATGACATGAAAGAGAATAATTATTTTAGCCATTATAAACCAGGCACAACTATTCCGCACGGACTGCTTAAAGCGAGGACTGTCTGTAATGCGCCAGCCGAGAATCTGGTGCAAACTTCGCCGCCAAACCTGCACACCAGCCGCGTAGCATTCAACGCCTGGATGCAATCGCCGCCGCACAGGCAATCCATCATGTCGAGCACTTACACGCTAACCGGATTTGGCATCGCCGGCAATAAGATTGTGGAGCATTTTTGTTGAGGCGTGTAAAGCCCCCAGATTTCTCTGCGAGTCTCCTGCGGCATTACCGCTCGTGACTATTACATAATTACCATATCATGAGGTTTTTGGATTCTCAAATAAAAATGAATATTTTGTCTAAGAAAATAGAAAAACCGTTCTAATCTTGCGGTTTAATCTTGGATTTTATGAACTGAGATACTTTGCGGCTACAAACCACGCCGTTTATTATGCGCTCCATATCGTCGTCGCTGAGGCTGCTATCCATCATTATCAGGTCGCCATTTTCAAAATGTTCTGGATTTATGCGGCACGTTTTGACCGAGTTGCAGTCTACAAGGGTCTTTTCTGGGAAAAAAGGATATTTGCCCGCTTCGAGTACTACAGTGGTGCTCTCTGGGTTGAGATTCGGGCGATACTTGTAGAAATTAAGCCGCTTATCTACCTGAGACGTTCCATTTACTAAAATGAGGGCTTCGTCTGTGTTTGGATCGTAATTGAGGACTATGAATACGTGGTATTTACTACTTGGAAACGGTTCGTCGCCTCGCATCCGAAACAGCGTACCTTGGCGTAGTGATGCGTGAAACGAAGCTGATTGGATGTCTGACGGTATTTTTATCATCTACAGTGTACCGAGGGCGGCTAGCGCATTTTTATCGTCAATATAAAGCTCGCGGGTTGCTGCTAGCTGGTTGGCATCCTGATTGAAGAACTCGTCGCCGTGTTCTGGGTTATCAAAAAACTTGATAGGGTCAATATCCCTACGGCCGCGACCGCCGCCACGAACGAAGAAGTCCTCAAACTGCGCCCATTCAGGGTAAAGATGACTAACGTTATTGGCAATATCGAAAGCCTCTCTATCCCCAAAGGTATCCCACGCCCATTTCAGAGCCTCCTTGTCTGTTTCCGATAAATGATCGTCCTCTATGCTAGCAGCTGTAGCCATGGTATCTTTTTCATCAGCGGAGAGGTAATAGCCGATATATTTCATGTCTTCTTCATCAAGTGCGAAGTCATTCTTAACCTGAGCTATATCAAGAGCGAGAGAGGATACAGGACCGAACTTCATGGCGACATAGTTGCTGTCAGATACCAAACGCCCATAGTGCCGCATATGATAGCGATCGGCTGCCCATAACAGCTTGATCAGCTTGGTGCGGTTCATTTTCCCATTATCATCAAAGGACAACAGGTATCGTAGTATCTGTGTCATTTTTACAATATCGCTGCTTCGAGATGATATATTCATATCGTATATTCTATCATAGTTTTGCCGTTTTGGCAATCCTACGCCCCCTTTCTATAGACTATACAGCCTACATATAGTTTACCACAAGCGTATTGAGGGGTGCAATCAGCTATGGTCCTAGGGGTAATCTCCTTGAGTATGGGTACGCAACATATATTTGGCAATACCGAGGCGAGAGAAACGTACCCTAGACATTCCAACCGAAGATGAAGTTGAAGAGTTTATTTCCATCCTAGCCATGAAGCGGCGCGGTTACTGCAATGCCAATAGGCTGCGTAATGTTGCCATTGGCGGGTTAATCTTTTCATCAGACATAAGCGTTAGCGAGGCATGTTTTCTGAATCGCAATTCAATTAAGAATCGCCAGTTCACTATCGTTGGTAAAAGCCGAGACTCACGGATATGTTTCATTGATTCTCAGACTGAAAAATGTATCGCAGATTATCTAAAGATTCGCACAGACAATAACCCAGCATTATTCATTTCATACCAAACTGAAAAGAGAATGACACCAGGTAATGTCCGTAATGCCTTCGAGGCAGCTTGCGCTCGCTCTGACGGACAGTTCGTCGGCATCAGACCGCACGCCTTGCGCCATAGCTTTGCCACGAAGATGTTAAACAAGCGCGTCGATTTACGCTACATTGGTGACCTTATGGGACATGCTGATCTAAATACGACCAAGGTTGTATACGCACTACGCTAACCCGCAATTACGAGCCATTTACGACCGCGCCCACGGCGAAATATAAGGGATAAATTACACAAAACAGCCACTGCTTATTGACATAAGCGGCTTTGTTTGCTATACTAAGCTCATGATCGAAAGATAGAACATTGCACCACACAGATTTAAGGCTTATAGAAAGCAAAAATCTACTGTTGGAAGCATATTACATGCGGGTTTAGCTCAGTTGTTAGAGCGCTTCCTTGCCATGGAAGAGGCCAGGAGTTAGAGTCTCCTAACCCGCACCATTTAGGAATTATAACGGAACGGTCGCCCTGTTGGGCGGCTTTTTCTGGGCTTTAGTTTTGTCAAAGTCTAGAAAAGTTGTCTATTCGGGTGACCAAATCTAAGATAACTTCATTTTAGGGGCTTTATATCCCAAAGCCCAAACCTATTTCTAGAGTGTAAAAGCTGAGCTGTGCAGGTTGCACACTTTTTGTATCTGTAGTTATTCTGTTCCCGCTACTTCTTGATTATTTGTTGCGTTGTGCAACACATCGTCCAATTGGCCAAGGAAGTATTTCTCTATAAAATCCCAACGATCATCATCTGTTATTATATTCTCGAAAAAGTACCCCATTAACTCACACGATTCCTTATGTTTTTTGCTAACCAAAGACACGGTTCTACTCACGTAAGATGGGTTTGTGATAATGTGTTCGATGGCGTAAGGGTTGTTTACGCGTACAAAGAATTCGGGGTCACTGCCCGACAGTATTTTACAGTCCGCAGATTCTAGCAACTCTATAATTTGAGCCATAACGATCTGCTTATCATCAGATACCTTTGTAGTATAACGGACGGTTTTTGTTTTTGTGTCATCAGCAAGCATCATGCGTGTAGTTTTCTTTAGAGCGTATAGCCGCTTTTCGTACGAGTTATTTTTAAGAACGTATTTGTTGGTTATCGAATTATACTCGAAAAAATTGATAGAGAAGAGGCTGTTGTTTGCGTCTACTCGAGCGAGCAAATGCATTAATGACGCGGCAACCATATCGGCGATGTGTTTTTTACTCACTCCGCGCTTATCTATGATGCGGCGAGAGAGATCATCAACGGAAAAATGTCGACCCTCCTGCTTAAGATCATCGAGTATTTCTTTCATGATATCGAGAAAATTATACAACTCACGTTTAAGTTCACCAAATAATTTGTTACCACTATCAATTTTAAGCACAACTCTAACGATCATTTTCTTATTGTTCCCATTAATCTTAAAGTCAAATCCAGGAAGCTTACCTGTATAAAAGTTACGCTTAAACATTCCAAATGACATATCTCTATATTTTTGCTCCCACATGGACTTGAAATCAAGTTGATATGTATCTCCTGGTGACCTAGTCGTAACGATTGCGCCGCCTTTGGGGTCTGGGTTTTCAGTAGTACGTGGTAAATCAAGTTTTTTGAAAAAACGGAGTAGACCATGCTTGTTAAGATCGGGTATCAAGTCGTCATTAATCATAAAATAGCCAAACGTAAACATACTTCTCGGCTTAAATATTAATGGTACATAATTTAAGGTCGCATCTAGTTCAAAGTCTTTCTTGATAATGAGTAATGTTGTCTTTAGTTTTGCGTCGATCTGGTCTGGCGGTAGGTCAGCAAAAATATATGAGAATTCATCCGGTGAAACAAGGAAATTACGTTTGTTATATTTTGTATATAGCTCGTGTATCTTTTTCAAGGTAGCCTTTACTTGGTAGTTCTTGATGCTTGACATTCCATGAAGCTGTTTAATATAGCGGAAATCTTCTTTGAAAAAATCAGTACTTGCGATACCAGTCATACCTTGCTTACGTGCGGCGCGCCCGATTTCCTGCACGTAGTCTGCAACATTACCTGTCGGTGCGAAATGGTATACATTCTTGATATCATCAATGTCTATGCCCATACCAAATGCCTTTGTTGCGAGTACGACATTTTTTATGCCTTTTTTGATAGACTCCAGAGTTTCGTTTTTTTCGCCAGGTGACATATTACCAGCGTATTTACCTACCCGTTCAGGTATTTTCATCTTGCTAAAAAGCTCAGATATGTGTCGAGTGTATGGAACATAGACTAAAGTTTTTTCATCGCTATTAGCAAGTGAATTAATAGACTCTGCTGCGACCGCCAACTTTTCTTCTTTGTAAGCATGGTCTTTTGTGTGTTTTCGTATGTCAAACGTAATGTCGTCACGTTTGACATTACCTATGTACTTTATAGGTGTCATCTTTAACGACTCAATAATATCTTGATACATATTGTCGCTACCGCCAAAAGTTGCAGTAGCAGTAAATGTAGCTATAGGAAATCTATGCTCTGTTTTCGGGTCATTTCGTAGTTGATGAATAAACTCGCCAAGATACCAATAATCTGGTCGAAAACTCTTACCCCATGTTGCAACAATATGTGCTTCATCGACAACTAATAGGCCAATCTTACGATCGCCGATAAGGTTTGTGATATCCGAGTTAGATAGTAGTGATTCTGGAGAGAGATAGAGTATGGATACTTCACCAGATTTTACACGTTCAAGCGTATTCTCTTTTTCTATAGGCGTGTAGTCGGAATTAATCGTTGCGGCAGATCTACACATAGGTTTTATATTTGCGACTTGATCATTCATTAGACCTATCAGTGGACTAACTACGATGGTCAATAGATTATGATTCTCGGCAAGATAAATTGCCGGTATCTGAAACATAACTGATTTTCCAGCGCCTGTAGGTGCGGTTGTGAATACATCTCGAAATGGCTCATTGTTTTGCGCGCTTAAGGCATTCGAAACAATATTATCAATAATTCTAGACTGATTAACGTTTGATAGATCAGTTCCTTCATATGGGTTGCTATATATTTTTAGATCACGAAAGTCGTACGCCGCGTTCTTGCGTTTTAATATTTCTTTATATTCAATTAATCTTTTGTCGTTAAGATTGCTTTGCAAAACAGAATAATCGCGCGTTGTGAATTTGATGCCTATAGGTTCGAGAATATTTTTGAGGTTTTTTACATTTTGATCGGAGCTAATTTTATCAATCAGTACATTGACCTCTGGAATGTTTTTCTCAATGATTCTAGTCACGATACTAGAAAAATTTATGGCGTCGTATTCTTCTGGTATTTCAATCGTATTGCTGGAAAAGTCATCTATGATCGTATCACTTATGAGGTCTGAGAGTTTAAGAATTGAGAATTGGACGTTTGGAAGATCATTATAGGCTATATATAGAACGCCCTCAATTTCAGAAACATCTCCGTAATATCTTTGAACAATATTATCAGTATCTTTGTGAAATAGATTTTGCAACTCTAGCGAAGATCGACCGTATGGGTAGTGTATGTAATATAAATCGTTATCAACGACAATTAATTTATAGCCTTGGATTAGGGGTAATCCACCTAATGAATTGTCATTCAGCCATGTAATATCTTCATGAAGTGCAAAGAGAGGATTTCCCGAAAAACGTTGAGTGACTTTGCTGAGATTTGGTTGTTCGGTTAGAATTGGGTGCTTTGAGAAGATAAATTGTCCATCAATTTCATCAATCCAATAGCTGAATCCTTTCAAAATATAAATTGTATGGTTGTTCTTAAGGCTATTGATAGCCTGCAGTATACGATTTTTTAGCGAAGGCATATTCAAGGTAATTATAGCACTCTTTTCGTGTGATTAACAGATCAGAAGGCTAATCAATAGCTAGTTGTTCTCACTAGAAAAATACCCTTTTCAACTCTCAGAAAGAAATTTTGCGGGGGAAATTCAAAAAATCTAAAGGGTTTTCTAGTGGAGTGAGCGGATGTGCGCATCTGCAGGTGCTGGGATTGGGTCTGTGTGGCTCAGTTATCTTGCTCAAAGTAGGTTCTAGCTTCGGAATGTAAAGCTACCGTATAGGCTCAATCAAAATTTTATTTGCCGCCCATAGCGGCATTTTGTTTAGGTGGCGAAATCTAATATAGTGCCTAGATAGTATGATTATTCACCAATTTCTCCTCGTATGATCCGGCGTGGCGTCTTTGTAATCTTCCAGGTGCTGGTTTCTTTCCTGGGATTTGCGCTGTTCGTTGTAGGCGTCAATGAATCGCTTGTCCAGTTCTTTGAGTTTGCTATCGGTGCTGCCTGCGTCAACTTTTTCTTTATCGCCAGGTTTGGTGACTGAAATATCTTGGTCGCCGTTTCTAAGCTGTTTTATCTGCGCCAACTTTTGTCGGATTCGCTGCTCAATAACGATTGCCGTTTTGCCGTCGTCGTTGCTCGCGTCGACTGTCCGGCTGGCAAATTGCACGCCGCAACTATCCTCGCCATCGTGCAGTACGGCGTTTGCCTCGTCGTAGCGGATGATTGCTTGGTCGTAGCGTTTTTCGCTGGCGAGGGCGTCTGCTTGCGCTTCAATTGATAACGCCAAGTTGATGCGGACAGGGCATTCGTGCGTTTTCGGCACTTTTTGCAGGGCTTGGCGGAATTGTTTTTCTGCCGAGTCGTAGCGGGCTTGCTTATATAGAGCATTCCCATCGTTAAAAAATACTTTATAAGATTCAAACAAATTCATGATATAAATCGGCGATAAGCGGAAGGAGGCCTGGCTGTTATCGCCGTTTTTATAGGCGTTATGCGCCGCTAGCGACAGCAGGGGAAAACTCGTCAATTTAATAGCAACCAGCAGAATCACCGCGCAAGCAGGGAACGAATAACGGAGCAGTTTCTGGCGTTTTTCTCGGCGGATTTTTTCAAAATCTAGTTTTTTCAGGTCAAATGGACGATTCTTACTCACGATTTTCCTCCTCCGACGGCGTTATATTTTGAAGTTTGCGCAAGGGTAAATAGATAGTTCTGATTTCAAAGGCCAGCAGAATAGCAGCCGTAAATATCGCTATCCAATATATATCGTTGTAGCCGTCGAACGAGCGGCTGTTGCTGACAGCTTTGTCGACGGAACCGTTCTTGACGACGGCGTCGATGGAATCTGGGGTTTGCTGGTGCGTGTACGGCAGGCCTGTTTGGCTGGCGATGTTTTTAAGATTTGTCTCGTCGATTTTTGATACGGCATATTTCAAATCTGGCCCGCGCAAGTAAAAATCGTTAAAGCCGCCGCTGTAGCTTGGCGTTTTCATTTTTCCGCCGTTGGCGGTGCCGTAGCCCATAATCGCGCCGCCGCCCAGTAGGGGTTTTAAGCTGGCGAATGACTTTGGCGAGGCATCGCTGGTTTGTTCACCGTCGCCCAGGTAAAATAGCAGCGAGGTGCGCTCGGGGTTTTTATGTTTGGTGCGAGTAATTTCTGAGGCGATAGCGTCAATCGGTGTATCAATTGAGCTGCCCATGGCATAGCTTTCGCTGATGATATTTACCGTGTCAACTGCCGATTCAAACATCCTGACGTCCGTTGATAACGGCGAATTGACGAAAGTTTTATTATTGAAAGTTATTAGACTAAATCGCGCGCCGACCAGCTTTTTGGCAATTTCTTTGGCGTCGCGGCGCATGCCGTTGATTCGCGGCTGGCCGTTATCATAATCCTCGGCAGCAGAACTCATCGTTGTGTCCATGACAACATAAACATCGACTAGCGGCGCGCCCCATTCCTTCACCTCGCCAGGAACAGCTGGGCGAAAACAAGCGGTAATGATAAGCAAGACAATACAGAACCGCCGCAGCCACGCTCGCCGGTTGGATATTGGTTTGGAAAAAATTCTCAAGCCGGTAAAAATTGCAGCAACTACCAGAATTATCAGCAGCAAATACCACGGCAAAATCGGTTGCATTATCATATGTGAAGCCTCCAATCGATAATAATGAGGGAAATTATGATAACAAGCATGCCGTATAGTAATAATTGCGGCTGATCAGTGCGAGTAACGCGCGGCGTGCCTTTGAAGCGGGAAGCGTCTTGGGCGGCGATTTTTTGGACAATGTTTGGAATTGTGTTTTTGTCGTGCAGTGCGTAGTAATCGCCGCTAGTCGCCAACATGGTTCGCTTCAATTCTGCCGCTTCGGCCTCGCGGTTTTTATTACTATTCGGGTAAATGCCGTATACGCGGATGTCTTTTTGCTTGGCAAGTTCTGCTGCTTCGGGCAGGGAAATTATCGGCGTGCCAGCCAATTGGTTGTCGGTTCCTAAAATAATACTCCGGGAGCGTTTGTTATCCAATTTGTCGAAGCGGCCGATGCAGCTTGTCAGTCCATCGCCGATCAGCGATGAGCCTTGTCCGCTCGAGACTGCTGTGCCAGACAGGATGTCAAAATATTCTAACGTTCCAGGCGGCGTCAATGCCTTTTCAATCAGCGCTAGCTTGCTATCGATGAGGTTGGCGTCGTCTGTTAAAGGAAATATCACTGCCGGCGAGCGGTCAAATAGTACCAAACCGAGCCGTTCGCCGTCAAATTTTCGCGCCAATGTGCGGTAAGTTTTAATAATCTCCACATCATATTCATACATCGACCGCGATACGTCAAGGCATAGCACGATGTCGCGATTTTTCACCTCGGGAGAAACGACAGCCACCGACGACGGGCGGCCAGTGAGAATAATCATCATAACCAGCAGGAGTGCGTGCAGTCCCAGCACAACCGCCAATAGTTTTTTATACCGCTTGACCTGCTGAATATAGAGCGGGAAAGCGCGCAGCCGCGATGTATTAGCGATAGAGAGTTTTTGCCTAGGCGCGTCATGGCGTTTCGACCGGCTGTATCGGCGGAGTATAATCGGCGCGGCAAACCACAGCAGGATGAGAATTATAATTAACGCCAGCGACAATTGCCAAAAAACTAATTCCATGCCGCTACCGTCTTTCTGGCTAACGCCGCCGCCTCGGCAACGCTGCCTTGCTCGACCGCAGTAAATTCAGGAATATAGAATTGTTTGATGGCAGCCGCCAATGTTTTATAGCGAGTCTTTTCTAAATCTCGCAGCGTCAACGTGTCAACGCGGTGGCCATTTATCTCGACGACGAACATGCGAAGAACATGGCTTAATTTCTGGTGGGCTTTACGCGAGGATAACTTTCCGGCAGTATGATTTTGTTCAATTTCGTCGATTAGCCGTTGGTACTTCTGTCTCAAATCAGTCAAATCTGGCGGCGTGTACGGTTTTGGTTTGAGCGTAGCCAGGCTGCGGTGGGAGCGGCGGCGAGTCGAGTAAAACACAAATCCGTACCATAAAATAATCGCGCTTAAAAGCAGGCAGCCGATAACCAGCCACAGCGGGTCATAATCTACCCATTCGCGAAGCTCAGTGCCAGCGCGCATGTTTTTGCCTTTCTAGCAGTGAAAAGAAACTGCCGACGACGTCCTCTTCTCCGGAGATTCGCTCGCTGATGACGCCCAAACGCTCCAGGGCAGTGGAATATTCGCGGTAGTATGATTGCTGCTCGCGGTCGAAATCAGCCTGCAGTTTCGTTTGTTTGCGAATAAAATAAGGCAGCTCAGCCAAATCGTCAATATCATAAAAATCGCGGTTTCCGTCAAGTCCTGAAATATCATTGATTGTGATCCATAATATCTCGTGCTGGGCGCGCAGCCGCCGGATAATATGCTGGTGCTCGCTGGTCAGTTCATCGTCGTTGGCGACCACCACTAGCATCATCTTGCGCCGTAAATTGCGTGCAATATATTCAAGCTGATTCACGATATTGCTCGGCGCTGCTGCTAGCTGAGTACTCTTTTCAATGTGCCGCAGTAGCTGCTCGATATGCCGATCGTCGCTTTTGAAAGGAATATAGGTGTTATTCTTGGCGTCGCCGGACACCAGTCCGATCAAATCGCCGTGCCGTAATACGATGTAGCCTAAGACCCCGGCAGCCATGATACTGATGTCGCGCTTACTGCTGCCGCTTTTACTGGTCGCTGCCATGTGGCGGCCAGTGTCGACTACTAGTAAAATATTATGTTTGCGGATTGCTTGGTAACGCCGGATTCGAATACCGCTGCTGCGAGCAGTCGCTTTCCAGTCGATATCTTTTACATCGTCGCCAGGAATGTATTCGCGCAAATCGTCAAAATCGAGACTGCGCCCCTTAAATACCGAGCCGTATTGACCATCCAGCAAACTCCGCACCTTTTCATGGGCGTAGAGATCCATCTTGGCTTTGACTTTGGCGAAGAGACTTGGCATATTACGGCACAGGAACAGCGTTAAATATCGAATCAATGATAACTTCCGGATGAACTTGGTCGGCAATGGCTTCAAAATTGAGGATAATGCGGTGGCGCAATACGCTGTGGCGCAATTGTTTGACATCCTCTGGAATAACGTAGTTGCGGCCGTTGATGAGAGCTAGCGCTTTGGCAACTTGTTGGAAAGCGATACTGGCGCGCGGGCTGGCGCCGTACTGGACGTAGCGCGCTGTCTCGCTTGGTATGATTGAGGCTGGATTGCGCGTTGCCGAGACAATTTTCACAATATAATTCTTAATAGCGTCGTCAATGTATACTTTTTGCGCCAAGTTTTGCAGAGTCTCGACTGCCGCCAGCTCGATATTCGGCGTGTTGCTATTATTCGGCGCCTCGCTTAACTTGCCCGATTCTATGCGTTTCAAAATCTCCAATTCCTCGTCCGGAGCAGGGTACGACAAAACCTCTTTCAACAAAAAGCGGTCTAGCTGCGCCTCTGGTAGCTCGTAAGTTCCTTCCTGCTCAATCGGGTTCTGGGTGGCCAGCACAATGAAAGGCTTCGGCAAATCGTAGCGCTGCCCGCCGATGCTGGTTTGCTTTTCTTGCATCGCTTCCAGCATGGCGCTTTGAGTTTTGGCGCTGGAACGGTTAATCTCGTCTAATAGTACGAAATTGGCATGCACTGGGCCCAGTTCGGTACGAAATTCGCCCTTGTTATAATCGTAAATTTGCGTACCGATGATGTCGCTTGGTAGCAAGTCCGGCGTGCATTGAATACGTTTGAACGAACCTTGCACGCTGGCGGCTAGCGTCTGCACGGCTGTCGTCTTGGCAAGTCCTGGTACGCTTTCTAGTAGAATATGCCCGCCAGTCATCAGGCTCACCATCAAAGCCGTCCGCAAGTTTTCTTGTCCGACCACCCGCGACGAGAAGGCGTCGAAAACAGTCTGGATATTTTGGTTAGCTGCGGCTAGCTCGTCGTCGCTAATCGGCGCGGCGGCAGGTTGAAATTGCGTCGTTGGCTGTGCGGCAGGCTGGGGTTGTGTTGCTGGCGTGGTTGCAGGTTGGGGTTGTGCTGCCGGCTCGGTGGCAGGTTGAAATTGCGCTTCTGGCATATCTGCGGACGCACCATTGTCTGCCGGCGAATCCGACTGAGCTGGCGCTGGTTCTTGGTCTGCTGATATAAACGGATTTGGATTCATAATAATTATTCCTTTCTATGTCCAATATTGAGAAATATTCGTTACCAACAAGCGGCACTCTTCCGGAGTGTAGCTATCCTTTTGCTCAAAATAATGCTCTGCCGGAAACATATGAGTCATGACGTCTAGGGCGACGTCTTTATCAGTTTGCAGGTGAAAATAATCTGCCGCCGTACTATCGACATTACCGCCCAGCCCGTATAAGGCCCTGTAGCGCACGCTCTTCAAATACTCCAGAGCCATCGCAATTTCTATCCGATCCTCGACGATGTCGCCGGTCAGCAGCAACACTCTTCCATTGAGCCCTTCCTTAGAAAATGTCCCGTATTGATCAAGGATGCGATTCAGCTCAGAAAAGGCCTGGCGCTTCATGTCTTCCAATACCGAGCGGGATTCTAGTTCAATGCCGTCGCGCTGCGGTTTTTCCAGGTCAGGGTTCCACGTAAACATGCCTGCCGGGTCAATCAGCCCGACCACCCGCGGATCGCCAGGGATAATGATCCGCTTACTAAGCAAAGGAAACACCCAAGCGTTAATCTCGCTTGCCAAACCAATGCAAGCTGTCAGCGCATCTTCTTTCAGCGCGATAACGACCGCTTCCTGGCCCTTCAAATCGCTCACGCGCCCCGCCAAAGTCCGCCCCAGCTCAATCCTATTGATATAGTACATACTGATTATGATTATGCCTGAAAGCGCGGGAGAATGCAATTGCGGCTGATACTAGTCTGTTTCAGACTGTAGCAAGCTAGCCTGTACCCATCGAGTGTATGATTCTAGTCTCGTCGCTCTACTGCGATCGTGCACTGCACCATCAATGCTACCGCCGCGCCGAGTGCTGCGAGTGTTGGCAATAGCAGGGCGCCGACCACGCCGGCAGTGACTGGGAATTCCATGATGCTTTCGCCTTTTTCGTTCTTGATGATAACGCGGCGGACGTTGCCTTCTTTGATGAGTTGCTTGACCTTCTCGACAACTTGATCGCCGTTAACGCTAAATTCTTCGGTATAGTTTTGTTTACTCATAATTGCTCTCCTTACGTTTTACTGCTCTTAGATAGTTTATTTATGATGACTTAGTTTTTTTGGGCTATATCTAGTATCTTGCGCCACAACTTTCGTGATTTATTAAGACTTGCTTGTAATGCGGTCTTATCTTCGGTCGAGCCAAACTCTAACATATTTGTAATATATGACACTGCCAAGCCATTATTTTCAAGTAGCGATAGCCACTTTGAATACATAGTCTGCTGATCGTGTATATCTATAGGCTCGTGTAGTGACGTTGGTGATATAGCACCAAGATGTTTTATCTCACCTAAATCAGAGTGACTTCTTACTTTGTAAACAGATTTATCATCAGTGTACTGCATGCGCCGCAGGGCACGTCTGGCAATTATGTCAACCCAATCTTTGCCTGGCACTATTGTTTCTAGATATTCGTTAAGACGTCTTTGTCCTTCTTCGTCTAGTGCTCGGATGTCGTCGGTATTCATCATATAAGTACACATCGTAGAGTGGATGTCATACGGAGTGACGATTGTTTCTGGTGACAAAAGTATATCGCGAGCTTCTACAGGAAATATATAACGCCCATTTCCAGTTGGATGAAGCGCGCCCCAATGAAGAAAAGTACAGTGATCTAGTCCAAGCGACTCGTCGAGTTTGCCAGTTTGCGATCTCCAATCCTGCCTGTCTGTCAAATCGCTTGGAGGAATTATACCCTCTGTTTGGAGGAGTTTAGGGTCGCTAGCAGTAGCATGTGACAGTTCAATATTAAGGAACATCTCTCTAACGCGCGCTAAAGCTTTTTGCTCGTGGATGTCAGGATTCCAATTAAACTCAGGATAGTTATATTTATTTGATAGTACCTTTTCGGGATCTATAACAGATTCCAGCTTTGAAGGTAGTGATATTGCAGGTAGCTCGTGAGACTCAGACATGACCCAAATATACTAACATATTTTGAAATATATTTCAAATCAAAGTTGTCGAATCTTAATTTTTAAGCTATTTGTCAATAATCGGCAAAATCACGCTAACCAGCTCATCGGTATCTTGCTCCTGTTGCTGCTGGTCGTTTGGAGGACTGTCTGCCATGGTTTTTCTCATCTATTACTTTTTACCACCACGAATTGCGTCGATCAGTTCAATCGGGAACAACATCATCGTCTTTTGTGACGGTTCGGTGGAGATACGCTCCAATGTATTTAGCGTACGCAGGTTAATCGCGCCTTGGGTTTTTGCCAGGATCTCCGCCGCCTGCGCCAGCGTTTCAGCAGCAGCTTTTTCGCCGTCGGCGTTGATGATGTTGGCGCGGCGTTCACGTTCAGCTTCGGCTTGCTTGGCCATGGCCCGCTTCATGTCGCCAGGCAGTTCAATGTTCTGAATCTTGACATTCTCAACATCGATACCCCATTTGTCGGTCTCGGCATCGACAATTTCCTTAATCTGCTGCGAAATCTCCTCGCGCTTGGCGAGCAGGTCATCCATATCGACATTACCAGTGACATCGCGCAGGGCAGCCTGGGCAAATTGGCTGGTGGCGTAAATATAATTGGTCGTCTCCAGCACCGCCTTTGGCGCGTTAATCACTCGGAAATAGACCACCGCGTCAACGCCGACAGTGACGTTGTCCTTGGTGATGACTTCTTGTTTCGGCACATCAATTGGCGTGGAGCGCACATCGACCATCATCATCGTCTGAAAAATCGGTATCACCACCCGCAAACCTGGCTCGCGTACGCCGGTAAACTTACCAAGCGTCAGCACCACGCCGCGCTGGTATTGATTGACTACCTTAATGCCGCTCAGCACATAAATAGCCACGATGACTAAAATTACTATCATTATTTCCATAAATACCTCCTGTTTATATAATGATATTCTAGCACCAAAGCGGTATAATAACCATATGAACAACGACCAGCAAAACGCGAATCAGAAACCGCCAGTTTCACAAACAACGCCAACGATGCAGCCAATGCCCGATCAACCGCCGCAAGTGGCGCCAACAGCACAGCCGCTACCTGGTCAACCGCCGCAAACGACAAACCAGCAATCGCAGGCCAATCAGACCTATAATCAGCACGATGATGCAGTAGAGCGGGACTTCGTCTATACTAACGAACATGACCTTAATGTCCATATAGCGAGAAGTTTTGCCATTATGATTCTTGGGCTGTTTCTGCTCATTGTTATAGGAAGCGCAACTGGCTTACTTAGTAAGCATTATGGAGTTTTCGTGCTTGTTAATATATACATACCATTTTCTGGCATTGTATTATTCGCGATGAAAAGCACGCGGATTGGTCGTGTGAAATTAATGCGCGATGTGAGTCTCTCGATGTTCTTTGGTGATATAGTTGTGTTTATCAGAGCTATATCTGTAGGGAATATCGTACGCTCTAGTCCCGGGTCCACAAGGCCTCTGTATTACTTGTCGCATCCGCCGTTGCGAACTTTGCCTGTTAATGAAGTAATAGAAGCTTCTCTTGTTTATTCGCTAATAATAGCTATTTTTGGGGTAACCTATCTCGTCGCTAGAGCTATATATAAGAAAGAACGGGTACAAAATCGCAGCTAGTTGGAAGAGTAAGGGTACACTGGAAATTTCAATCAAACATTAGCTAGCATTTAATATTCCTATCGCAAAGTCTGTTAATACTGGAGTGTGCGGTATAATAACCATATGAACAATGATCAGCAAAACGCGAATCCGCAGCCGCCAACGCCGCAAGCAACGCCGACGGCTCAGCCGCTGCCTAGCCAGCCGCCAGTAATGGCAAATCAACAATCAGCAGCACCCAATCAACCTTTGTCACCGTCAACCAGCCCGGCGCAGATACCGCCGAACCCCGCGCCACCAATAGCTAACAATAACCAGCCGAACCCCTCTGCTCAGCCGCCCGCAGCTTTGCCGCCGAATTCTGAAGCGCTTGGTTATTCTGGACAGGATAATTCTGCTGAGAATCCTGTACCGCTTCATCAAGGCTACCCTGGCTTGACCTTTCATTCTGGCAGAACAGCTGCCATGTCGGGTATTGGCTTGATAGTTGCTATTATTATAGCGGTTATTACCAACCTAGATCGCAAACCGTACGGCGCTGTCGTTATTGGCAATATTTTGATAGTACTGATATTGTACTTTAGCGTTAGTAGCGATGTGCGATCTACACGTATGAAATGGATTCGCGATATAAGCGGTATTATGTGTGTTACTAATATAATTCTGCTCATTATGCATACAACAATCGGGTTTATCGGCACTTCTAGTCCCGGGGATATAGGTTCTCTATACGAGGTAACTCACCCTTCGCTCTTTGGTTTGCCGCTTGCCGACATGCTAATTATCATTGGAATTTATATGCTGTTTATCATTCCGCTGGGTATCACATATCTCGTCGCCAGGGTGATGTATAAGAGGGAAATAGGACAAAATCGCTAGCCAGGCGCAAGGTCTAGCTAATCTTACGCGTAACATTTCCAAATCTTACGCCTATGATTTTCAAATCTTCCACGTATGATTTCTGAATCTTCCGCGTGAGATTTTCCCGCCTGGCGCGTATAATAGAAACATGGGACGAATACCGCTGGCCGAGCAGATGCGGCCGCAAACCTTGGATGAGGTGATTGGACAAAGTCATTTGCTGGGCGAGGGCGAGTTACTGCGGCAGATTGCCCGGCGCGGTGAGCCGGTTAGCTTGATTTTGTGGGGGCCGCCGGGCACGGGTAAGACCACTCTGGCGCGGATTATCGCCCGCGAAGTCAATGCCGAGTTCATTGAATTGTCAGCGGTGACCAGCGGCAAAAAAGACGTCGAACGGGTGATTGAGCACGCTCGGCAGAACTGGAATTTGGGGCTACGGACAATTTTGTTTGTCGATGAAATCCATCGCTTCAACAAGGCGCAGCAGGACGCATTTTTGCCGCATGTCGAGAGCGGGCTGATTACCCTGATTGGCGCGACCACTGAGAACCCGAGCTTTGAGGTGATCACGCCGCTGCTTAGCCGGACGCGGGTGCTGGTGCTGCACCAACTGACCAAAGATGAAATTATACTGGTATTGAAGCGAGCGCTGAAAGTTTTGAAACAAACCAAGCGGGTGTCGCCCAAGGCTCTAGACTATTTGGCGGAATTGGCGGACGGCGACGCGCGAGTTGCCTTGGGTAATTTGGAGTTGGCGCTGAGTTTTGGTGAAAAAGTCACACCAGAGGTCGTCAAGGCGGCGGCTCAGCGGCGTTTGCCGGGCTATGACAAAAAGGGCGATGTGCATTATGACGTCATCTCGGCGTTCATCAAATCACTGCGCGGCAGCGACGCGGCGGCTGCGGCGTATTATTTGGCGCGGATGATTGACGCTGGTGAAGACCCGAAGTTCATTGCTCGGCGGATGGTGATTTTCGCCTCAGAAGACATTGGGTTGGCGGGCAACGGCGCGCTAAGCCTGGCGGTCGCCACCTTTGAGGCGGTGGAGCGCGTTGGTTTGCCCGAAGCCAAATACAATTTATTCCACTGCGCCATCGCGCTGGCTCGCAGTCAAAAGTCACGCGAGATTACTGATGCGATGAACGATGCCTTTGCTCTAGCGCGTCAATATCCGAACTCGCCCGTGCCGCTGCACCTTCGAAATGCCGCCACTAAGTTAATGAAAGATTTGGGCTACGGTAAAGATTACAAATGGCAAGCTGGTTTTCAGCATGAAAAAGGATTTTTGCCGGAAGATATTAAGGATATGCTATAATTAGCGTATCAATATTTCTTTAAGAGGAGAAAATAATATGGCAAAACAACAAACACAGCAACCGCAGCCGCAGCAGCCACAGTATGCGCCGCAACCAGATCCAAATGCGCAATATGGTCCTGCGCCGCAGCCGCAGAACACGCCGTATGAACAGCAAACAGTTAATCAGCAATATTTCGCGCAGCCACAAGCAGCGCCAGTTCAGTATGTCGTCATGGCAGAATCGCTGAAAGGTATTAAAGGCTGGTTGGCATTCTTAGATATACTTATGGGGATCGGCGGCGTCTTGTTTATGATGGTATTTTTCGGGTCTTTGTCAGATATAAACACTCCTTTTGGTGCAGTTTCAGTCATTTTTTCTCCAATTGTTTCAATCTTATCAATTACTACAGTTATATTAATTAACCTGCAGAAAAAAATTGCTCGCTATTTCTCAATTGCCTCCTACATGACAGGCGCAGCGTATCTTTCGACGCTGCAAATTGTTTTGTTTGCAAGTGAAACTAGATCTAGCTCTAAGGACATTACTGCTTGTATAGCTGGAATTGTGCTATACTTGCTGACTGGCATCTTATTATCTCTGTACTTCATTCTCTCCAAGCGCGTCAAAGAAACCCTGGTCAAATAGAAGTATTAAATTATAAAAAAGACCGCCTTTTACTCGGGGCGGTCTTTTCGTTTATTTGGCTAATAACCGGTGCTTATTACACTCAACTAGCACGCCTTCGTACGGCCGCAGTTCAACCGATCCATCCTCGCTAATATCTGGATAGTCAATCGGGTGCGTGGCGCATAAAATGCTACCGGCATGGGGCAGGGTAACGCGGTGCTTAGAGTTGTTAAAATTCAGTGCTATAAAGACATGCTGCCCCTTATCAATCCATCGCGCGTACGCAAAAATATTCTTGCCCAAATCGCTAAGCGGCTCATATTCGCCAGTGCGCAGGATTTCGTAGCGGCTGCGCAACATCAGCAGACGACGGTATAGCGCTAAAAATGAGTCCGGCTCGTTTAGCTCTAACTCAACATTAACATTCTGGCAATTGGGATTTACTGGCAGCCATGGTTTGGCTGTACTAAATCCGGCATTTCGGTTGGCTGTCCACTGCATCGGTGTGCGCTCTGGGTCGCGCCCGACAGATTCGTCATTACCGTGACTGAAGACTGACTTATCTTGGATCTCTTCAAAGCGAATCGGTCCATTACTCATGCCAATCTCATCGCCGTAATAAACCACCGGCAATCCTGGCAGCGTCAGCTGCATCAGCGCGATCAACCGAGCTTGTTCCTCGCCGCCAAAACGCGTAATAATGCGCGATTGGTCGTGATTACTGAAACAATAGACTGGCGTGTGCACGTCGGGGTTTATCATGCCTTGGAATTCATTGACAATTGTCCCTATTGACTTGGCATTGAACTTGGCGTTTAAGCCTTCAAAGTTGAATGGCATTGACACCTTTGGATTGACGCCGTAAAAGCCTAGATATTGTTCGCTAGTACTATAGTTTTCATCCGGATAATCTTCAAAAACCATGATTCGATTCGGATATGAGGCGACTATATCTGTTAGTTCTCGTAAATACGGGAAAAGGTTGTCCCAGAAGCGGCTATATTTGTGCTGCAAATCGTCGAATTTCGTTGGCAGTTTCTTGCCTTTGTAATGTTTAGCAACTGGGTCGTCGCGCAGTTCCGGATCTTTACTAATCCAGCGTACCGCGTCCGCGCGAAAACCATCAACGCCCAAATCAAGCCAAAAACGCAGTACTTTTTTCATCTCGAAACGTACTGCCGGATTGTCCCAATTTAGATCCGGTTGCTCTTTCAAAAACGTATGCAGATAATATTGCTGGCGTCCCTCGTGCCACTGCCAAGCGCTGCCACCGAAAGTACTCAGCCAATTGTTCGGTTCTGAGCCGTCAGTCTTAGCGTCGCGCCAAACATAAAAATCGCTCTTATCGTTGTCCTTGGAACTTTGCAATTCAACAAACCACGGATGCTGATTGCTAGTATGATTAGGCACGAAGTCAACCATTACTTTAATATCGCGAGCGTGCGCTTTCTCGACCAATTCTTTGAAATCATCAAGCGAGCCGAAAACCGGATCAATATCACAGTAGTCCGCCACATCGTAGCCCATGTCAGCTTGCGGCGATGGATAAAACGGCGAAAACCAAATCGCATCAATGCCGAGCGAATTGTCGCCGCCCTTAATATAATCGAGCTTATCGATTACGCCGCGCAAGTCGCCGACGCCATCGCCATTAGAATCCTTAAACGATCGCGGATAGATTTGATAAAATCCGTTAACGTCGCGCCATTTTTTTGTCATAATTACCCCCTCTAAATTATATATTAAACTAAAAATTCTACTTTTTATTAGCACGCTTTCGCTCATTGGCATCAAGGTAGCGTTTACGCAGGCGTAAGGACTTTGGCGTCACTTCCAGTAGCTCGTCATCCTCGATGAAGTCGATGCATTGCTCCAGGCTGAACTGCGTAAACGGTGTCAGCTGCACCGTGCCATCGGACGATTTGGAGCGCATGTTGGTCAGATGTTTGGCCTTGCAAACGTTAATTTCAATGTCTTCTTGGCGGTTATAAATACCGACGATCATCCCGGCGTACACTTCCGTGCCCGGTCCGACCAAGAGTTCGCCGCGCGCCTCGGCCGCTTGCAGCGCATACGGCGTGGTGGTGCCAGCTTCAAAGGCGATGAGTACGCCGCCGCGGGTTTTTGGCAATTTGCCGCCCAGTGGTTGATAGCCATGCGGCAGGGAATTCATGATTACCGTGCCTTTGGTGGCGGTCAAGAGTACGTTGCGCAGGCCGATCAAAGCCCTCGTCGGCAGCACGTAGGTGATGCGAGTAGCGCCGCTGGCGGTGGTTTCTTGCGATTTCATTTCGGCGTGGCGTGCACCCAATTCTTGGCTGATTGCGCCGATAAATTCGCTGCTAATTTCGATTTGTAATTCTTCAATCGGCTCTTTTTCGACGCCATCCTCGGTGATGGTCACCACTTGCGGGCGGCCGACTTCAAACTCAAAGCCCTCGCGCCGCATAGTCTCGATCAAGACGCTCAGGTGTAGCTCGCCGCGGCCAGACACCGTAAAGCCGATGCCGTTTTCCTCGACGCGCAGCGCCACGTTGGTTTCCAGCTCTCGCCGCAATCGGTCGCCAATTTGCCGCGAGGTGGTAAATTCGCCCTCGCGACCTTTCATCGGGCTAGTGTTTGGGCCGAGGTACATGCTCAGCGTCGGCGCTTCAATGGCAATCGCCGGCAAGGCCTCGGGTTGTTCTTTGTCGGCAATGGTATCGCCAATGTGCGCTTCACTGACACCAACCAGCGCCACAATGTCACCGGCAAACGCCTCATCAAGTTCTTCGCGGTTTAGCCCGCGGTAACCAAAGACTTTCTCAATTCGCGCTGAGCCCGATACTTCGCCCTGTTTCAGTAAACTAACCGCCAGCCCGCGCTTGACCGACCCGCGAGCGATCCGCCCAATGGCGTATTTACCCTGGAAGGTGTCGTACTGTAGGCTGGTCACTAACATCTGGAAACCGCCATCAGCTGTGACGCTTGGCGCCGGGATATCGTTGATAATCGCCTCAAAAATCGGTGTGAGATCGGCGTCTTCACTCGGGTTAGTAGGGATCTCTCGCCACGCCTTGCCATCGCGCCCAACGGCATAATAAATTGGATAATGCAGCTGACTATCATCAGTCGCTAGCTCCAAAAATAGATCACTCAGCTCATCTTCAACCTCGGCAATTCGCCTGGCTGGCTTGTCAATTTTATTGATCACCACTACTGGCTTCAGTCCCAGCTCCAAAGCTTTTGAAAGCACAAACTTCGTCTGCGGCATCGGCCCTTCCTGGGCATCGACGATCAACAGCACGCCGTCCGCCATCTGCAGCGTCCGCTCGACTTCGCCGGAAAAGTCGGCGTGCCCCGGCGTGTCGATGATGTTGATTTTATAATCACCGTAAAAAATCGAGGTCTGTTTGGCGGTGATGGTGATACCGCGTTCGTGCTCCTGATCGCCCGAATCCATGATCAATTCTTGGCTCATTTCGGCCTGGTTGTCGCGGAATGTACGCGACTGTTTGAGCAGCCCATCAACCATGGTCGTCTTGCCGTGATCGACGTGGGCAATAATGGCAATATTTCGAATCTTGCTAGCGTCCTTCATAAAAATATGGTCTGATGTTAATCGCAGACCTTCCTTTGGTGATTAATTGTAGCACAGATGAGCGGGGATGAGAAGATTAGCGGCTATCAAAAATTTCAGCGCAGTTTATTAAAATAACACTAAATATCGCGCAAAACCCTCGGATAATCTTCTAAAACTGTCCGAGGGTTTCTGAAACTATAAAATCATTTGAGATCGTGGCTAGGAGTGTTTAGTGATGTATAACAATATCCTTATTGTGTCTAAGGAGGTAGTCGGGGACATCTATTCTATGCATAGTGTTTCTGTCTAGTAACTTTTTATCTAGTTTGTAGTGTAATACAGCTGCCAGCGCTCGTACTGTTAATGATCTTATTGCTTCATAGTGCTCCCGCTTCTCTGATGTAAGATTTGGGTTTTCATCCAGTGGAATAGGGCGGATATAAGTTGTACGTCTGCGCGTATATAGACTCATTCCATTAAAGCCAGCAACGTCTGCTCCATCAGACGAATGAAGCGGCTCGGCTTCAGGCGGTAAAGGGCAATCTTTTAGAAAATTTAGCTTGGTTTCACTAGATTGATCTGACGGCGCAGGTTTAGGAACAAAAAGACCATTCTTGCGAACGAAAGTGTTGTGCAACTGGCGTTCAAAACCCTCCGGTGCTGTAGCAAGATAGATAGTATCTTCCTCTGGATCGCAATATCCCACGCCAACAGGATTGACGCACGTGCCGCGGCCTGTCTCTTCTACGTCGAATGAGCCGGCATATATTGTATAAGGTTTCTGTTCCGTTGGTTTTGTCGTAATTCTTTCCATAATGAAACACAGTCTAGCACGGTAGCTAGTGTTATGGCAACAGAAGGCGGCGAGGTCTCTGGCGATTGGCTTGTTTGCAGTGACCGTCCGTGCTCAGGGCTACTCTGAAATTAAAGCACGCTCTGATTGATGTGTTCGCATTACTTTCAGTGCCATTCGGGCAATTGGCCCAGCAACCAGTATTTGCCACCAAAACGCTGCGCAGAAATTCATCGGCCAAGCCGAGGCAAAGCGCAGCGGCAACTCGGTTAGCGGCGTACCAGCCAAGACAAGCCCGATCAAGCTCATCGCCAGCGACATACCCGTCACCATACACACCGTTCGCGCCAGTGCATGAGCCTCTATACTGTCCTTCGCGCGGACAAAACGCTTCATGGCTTTTTGTGCCAGATTCGACACAACTAAACCTTCAACTACCATGACAATAGCAAAAATCACCGGCTGCAGTATTAGCGCTCTTCCTAGCGACTGCATCGACACGCCAGCGTGCAAAAACGTATTCAGCAAATTCATAAAAATTGACATCGTAAACGCCATCACGACGCCATAAAATACTCCTTCTCGCTTAGTGCGGGGCATATTTCCTCCTTTGATTAATGATTTTTTGGCAACAAAAAAGTTGCGCGTTATCGGTGCAACTAGGGTGTGTTATTTTTACAACATTACGCTCCCGCTCAGGGCAAAAGCAACGTATTGACCTCTGAAAATCTTAGCAGGGCGGCGGGTTTTTGTCAAGGATTCGTTTGGTGAACCTAGAAATAGATAATCATCTAGACAGCTTTCCTGAGATTTATGAGTTTGGCGAAGTTGCCGTACCGTTTTTGGCAATTTACTTTGCTGCAAAGATTATCGATGGAAGTCCGAAACCAAATGATGACGTAGCGGAAATCGGCTATTTTACACGCGATGAGCTGCAAAAATTAGATATTACTTATCCTGCGCTGCGTGAATTATTGCTTGCAAAAATGCCTTAAATTTATTTTAGTACTATTGCTCCGGAGTCGCGTTATGACAAGGGAGTTAGCTATGCTATCCAACGCTAAAGATAAACAGACTTAACAAGCTGAGCAAACTTTTTAGTAGGGACGCTCTCAATATAGACGCTGGAATGATCTAATGTCTCTGATTGTTTAATATGATCATTTGTTAGCGTCAGGTTATCTGGCAGTTTATTGGTGATTTGCATTGCTTGCATCAGTTCGCACAATGCATAACATCCAACAAGCAGTGTCTTCGGCGTTATGCGCCGCGCGTCAGGCCGTATTCGCTCCTTAACGCTGCCTCTATCGTACCAAGCGCGGACGACGGAGTTGAATTTGCCGCAGCTCCAGCCTTTAGTGATAATATTTGTTACTGGCGTTTCGTCGGCTCGGCAAGTCCGTTTGCCTTCCTGAGTCAGTAGCAAATCCTCATGATTACCGCCTTGCTGCAGGGTTAGTTAGTATTTTATGGCGCCATCAGCGATAGAAATAAGACTAATTGCTCCAAGTGTTGCTGCGCGCTCGATAGCATGTTTAACAGGTTTAATTTGACGCGCTTCAATAGTTACTGGAAGCTGTCTCCTACGAATTAAATCCCTCTCTATCATTAGAGGGGTCTCGTATGTTTTTCTATCAATTATTTCAAGTTCCTCGATCAGTTCGGCCATAGCTTGGTGGAGATAGAGGGACTCAAACCCTCGGCCTCAGCAATGCGAATGCTGCGCTCTATCAGCTGAGCTATATCCCCGTGAATTGAGTCAAATGGTGGGAAATACAGGGCTCGAACCTGTGACCTCACGAATGTGAATCGTGCGCTCTAGCCAACTGAGCTAATTTCCCGCACCAGACGCGATTTTCCTCAATAAAAACCGCTCAGAGATATTTTATACCAAAACGGCGAAAAAAGAAAATTATACTGCGCTGATTTGTGTTATAAAAGTGTGAAAAGTTTTTTAATCAAGCAAAGACCTAGTAGAGCGAAGCTGAAACTACCGCATACTAAAAGTGACGTCAACCTTTTTGACATTCGCACCAAGCACTTCTTCTAACTGCTCGGGATTGGTAACTTTGCCGATGCGAACGTACTTATATGTAGTGTCAATTGATTTATAAAACAAGACAATAGTTCGTACACCGTAGAGCATAATGTCGCCTGTCTCGACTCGTTTGGGTTTCGTGTGATTTGCTGGCAAATCTTCCGGCGAGGCGGCGAATTTTTCATTTGCCAAATGGTCTTCCATCTTCAATGTGAAAGGAAGCTGGGTGAAGAGAGCTCGCGTCGTTTCATTATCCGCCAATTTCACGTCAAATTTCTTATCGCCAACCGTCATAACGATATCCGGGCTAAAAGGCTTATTGTGCTTAGGCTTGATAGCGGTTTGCTCTGGCGGCTCGCTGAACTTGTCACGATAAAAATAATAAGCCGCTCCTCCGGCAGAAACGACCAAAACAACCAAAACGACAGCCGCAATCGATATTTTATTCATATGCATTACAGTAATATTAGTTCTTTTTTATGATGGATTTGTGCAAACATAAAAATTTTTCAACAATCCATATTCTGGTGCGGATGAAAGGACTTGAACCTTCACGCCGTGAGGCACATGCTCCTAAGGCATGCGTGTCTACCAATTCCACCACATCCGCGTATTGATTGTGTGAAATAATCTAGAACCTATTGTAGCAGAATATATTAATGAATGCTATAGTTCATGTGGTAAAGTTTAGATTTTATTGACCAGGGTTGCTTAGTTTAACCGTGCTATTTTGCAGCCATTTGTTTAACCGTTTCGGCAATTACTGCAACTAGTTGAGATGTGAGCACAGGGGCTTCCTCCTTGCTCTTAAGTAAGTTTCGACCTCTCCGTACAACAGGTTCTTCCTTGGAAAATATCCTGTCCGCAACCGTTTTTATGATTTCATTCTTAAGCTTCCTGTCGTTTTCGATTGCAAGGAGATATGGCTTTAATGCTTTAAGCTGATGTGCTGTTCGCTGGTTAGAGCGCTGAGCTTTGCGATGCTCACTCGACTGCGTAGCAGTGTAGCCTGCGATACCTCCTGCGAATAACGCAACAAATGCTCGTGCAACTAACGATTGCCACGATGGGGTATTTTGGGTTACATCTACCACCATGCAGACTGAGAAGCCAAGAGCAACAAGTAGTAATAAAACTGTGATTATTCGCCAATTATTTGCACTATCCATATCCTCTTTTGCAGAGCTGGCGTATTCATGAATGAGAGTTTTATCCCCAGCGATATTAAGGAGGTTGTCTATTTCTTTCAGGCTCGTCTCTGCATCCTGAGCTACGAGCGTGAGCTTCGTCTTTGCATCTGTCGTTAACTTATCGATAGCATCTTCTTTTTTCTTGAAGGTATCAGCTATCTCAACCGTTTTTGTCTTAACGAACTGTGTGATCGTATTATTTCGCTCATTTTCAGCTTTTTGAAATGCAAGCTGTTGCTCCGTTGATAATTTGCTTGAAGAATCTTTAATCTCTTTTAGTTCATCGTCAAGCTCAACAGTCTTAGTGTCAAGAGCCTCAAACTCGGTTTTTGCTTTGGCGACCTTCTCGTCAATCGCTTCTTCAGAAGCCGTGCCTTTTGCAGTTATTTCGTCCATCTCTCTTGTAACTACCCGTTTGTACTGTCCAACAGATCGATTAAGACCAGCGACCGCTTTTCTAGCCCCATCAACGTCAACGGCAGGCGTCAGGTCAGGTATTTGCTTAAGGATGTTATCAATGTAAGTGTCCATGTATGAAGAGGCAAGATACGTGTCGTTTCCTGAGCTTATCCACGAATCGAAATTAGAAGACGCATTTGCGATATGACTGCCGATAGATTCAAGGGTTGACCAGATAACGAGCCGACTATCGGTATTATCTAACCTATCTACGAGAAGTTCTAGCACCAGTTTGGCGCGATTAGCATAATCAATAGCATCTACAGATGCTTCGCTCATATCGTGGCTTTCAAGTTCATTCAAAAAATCCTTAGCCTTGGTGTAGGCTATGCTATTTTTTACTTTTTCTTCCCATTTATCCATGAGCGACACTCCTCCTCGTTGAAGCTGTTATTACCACCAATGTACTGATTACACTTATTATACCATCTTATCCGTCGCCAAAACGATAGCAACCGACCGGACACCTAACACCTATTCTGACTCCTAAAATGCCTCCAACGGGGTCAAAGTCCAACGAGTGGAATCAAGGGGTCTAAAGCGGTAATTCATGCCTCAAATTTGCCGTTTTTTCGGGTATTTGTGCCATTTTAACGGGGGTAGATGGTGCATTGACGATATTTGCAAATTATTGCTTAATTTTTTGCCTTAGGAGCATATGCCTCACGGCGTGAAGGTTCAAGTCCTTTCATCCGCACCAAGTATATAAGAGTTACGGATCCCTAAAGACTCTCTTTATTTTATGTTGAATTGCAATAATTATTGCGACACCTCTCTTAACAAATTTAATTCGTGCATAAAACGTTCAAATGGCGTATCAAACTCTAGGCATTTTCTCGGTCTGGAGTTTAATTCATTTTTTACTTTTTCATAACAAGTAAATTCCTTACCTCTATCTTATTTCTATCGTTTAAGGTAAGATAACTATGACTCATATTAACCTCCGTGTGTTTTTGTTGTTACTAACATTTTACACGAAGTTAGTATGAGTTTTTTACTTGCTAGAGGTGTCGCATTTAATTTTACAATCTATCATATACTTTGAGTACTTTGAGGCGCATTGCGCTTCGGCACTTACGGCCTTATTACTACTCAAGGCTGATAGACCTCCAGATGCTATGCGAGCAAATAGTGGCGCCGGCTGTGCCAGTTAGCTCGGCGTAACTGATTTCTTACTGAGTTCCTGTGCTGGTGCGCCAAAGGACATTGTGTGCAGGTTTTCTATGCTAGTAAATAGCCACGGACTGAAGTTCATAATCTCGATATCGTTTGGATGTTTTTTGAGTCAGACATTCTTCGGTTATTTTATCCACGGATGTTTTGCCACTACCTCAAGCGCCATATAACCCGACCGTGAATGACTCAGAGTTTGGTACTTTGACGAGCGCTTCAGCTAGACCTTTAGCAAAATCAGTGCGACCAACCTATCTTCTTTGACTGTCGCTACTGGCTCATCGGGGTTTTATCAGACCTTGTCATCTTGTTCTGTCTCATTGCGAGTAATCAAATCATAGACCAAACTAGAAAGCGATATGTAGTGAATAGCCAGATTACGCTCAAGAGCTGTTGCCAGTGTGTGCGCTTTTTCATCGCGTAAGAATTGTATGGTCAGGTTCAGGTAGCCAACACCGCGGAAGAAGTCTTTTTCGGCCTGGGTCGTACCGTCTGATTTACCAAACAGTTGCGTGTAGTATTTTTTGCTCTCGGCATTCATATTGAACACTTCGGTGGCTTTTTCGTTGCCAGTTATCTCTTGCAGTTTGTTGCGTACCAATTTGTATGCTTCGTCCACCGCGTGGAAGTAGTCCTCGTTGATTAAGTACTGTTTGATGTGGTCGTAAACATTTTTGTTGATCTGTAGCGATATAAAGTCGTTGTCTATAATTGCGAGCGGCGTTTCATCTATCTGTGTGGCGGGCGTGATATTTCTAGTACCCAGTATGTCGCGGCCTGATACTTTTGACTTGGCATATAACTCTACGCCATCAAGTGCCAAGTTTTTGTTGATGGTCGCCAAGACTCTTTTGGTGTTCCAATTTATATCTCTAACTTCCGGATGGAAGAACTCGGCCAGGAATTTCAGGAACTTGGCGTCTTCTGTTTCCAGCAGGTCAAACTTATCAATGTACCAGTTGTCATCCCAATCATTGTTATTCACGCGGTGCTGCCACAGGTCGCCTTTCATGTCAGGGTAACGGCTGTCGGTAGATGGTAGTTTTTCTAGGTTGAATATGCGCTCCCAGAACTCTACTTCGTTTAACCTGCCATAAAAGTCGGTGGCCATGTAAGTGTCCAGAACTTCTAGGACGGTATACCTGGTTATCTTCGTGATTTTATTGGTCATCTGTACATCCTCCGTGGCGCATCATGACTTTGTCTCATATACATCAAACAACATGACGTGAATTTCAACTTGTCGGCCGTTATCGTCAGGTTTGGTCATAACAAAGCGCCACTCACCATCGCGTTGCTTGATTGTGCGCACGTAGTCGCTTCGTTCAGTAAATATGAGCTTGACTTTACTTTGTATATCAGAGAAGTTAGCGTTGTCTTTATTGAATATAACGAGTGCGGTTTTGGCGTCGCGCCAAGTCAAATAACCCAAAAGCTGGTCTATGCCTTTGTCTATATATTTCTGACCTTTCCATAGCTTACATTCAGCAACAAAAGTCGCTTTATTGTCGAAGGGTATTGAGATGTCTGTTTTGCCGCTCTTATGGAATAGCTCGCCGCCGACCGCGCCACTCTTTATGCTCGCAGACAAGCCGACCAGCAACATGTCCCGGAGCGCTTCTTCGTCCTTTGATTCTGACGCTCGGTTGGTTTCCATAGATGCACCCATGCTTCGTATGGTTTCAAGTATCGTTTCGTAATCTTTGCTTGATATTGTTCCACCAGGTTCATCTTTTTTGGTTGAGAGTGGAGTCAGCTTTTGCACTGAAATCCTAACTTGATTTAATGGGCTAGGATTGTCTGATTTTTCAAGTGGTATATTCAGCGCAGTCTTTATCGAGTCGAGTTTGTTTATCTGCTCAAAACGTTTGGCGACTGCTTCGGCTACCACGCCTTTAACACGCTCTTCAAACCCAGATAAGTCGTTGTTTATGTAATCTATGTTTTGTTGTATTGATGCTATCTTTCCGTCTACTGCATCCTTTATCCGCTCCGCAGTGGTGTTTGATTCAGTAAACTCCAATGCAAAGGTCAATTTGTTGCCGGTAATCTCGGCATCGTCACACGTCATTCGCATGCTAGTAGGACTGACTTTGAACAGGTCTACGGAACCAGTGAACGGTACCGTAATAACGACCTTATAGCCGGGCACGCTGATTGGACTATCGTCAAATGCTTGTACATACATATTATTGCCGGTGACATCTACCTTGGTCTCCACTATGTCCTGGGTTTTGTTGTCCGCCAACAGCACCAGCGGGGCTAAGCTATAGCCAGACACGATGTGATCAACTATTTTCTCCTGACTGTTTGCTTCAAAAACACTCTTTTTAATATTACTGGCTTTTTGACGAGCGTCGGCAACAATACTCTCTGACCATTCGTGCCATCCGATTGCGTGAAATAGATAGTTCTTTGATCGACCATAATACATATTACTTAAATTATACAATAAACCCAGCAAATCTGCGTGTTTATGTATACTCTTGAAAATATTTCACGATTAATGTACCTTGGGCTTTAGATAACTAATAACGACCATGAGTCTTCTGTAAATAACCCACCAAAAAGATGCATGGGGACCTGGTTTCAAATACGATGAAAATGGATTACTAAAATTTTGACGGTAAATTAGGGGAGTAATATGGCATCAAGCAAGGAATATTTAAATTTCATATTAGGGCAGTTGTCTGAATTGGAAGATATTACTTATCGTGCGATGATGGGTGAGTATATAATTTATTATCGTGGGAAGATTATTGGTGGAATTTATGATGATAGATTCTTGGTAAAGTCTGTGAAATCTGCGATAGAATATATGCCAAATGCAGAATATGAATTACCTTATGGGGGAGCAAAGGAAATGCTATTGGTAGATGATGTAGATAACAAAGAGTATTTAACAGGGTTATTCAATTCTATGTATAAAGAATTACCGGCAATAAAAACTAAAAAGAAAAAATGAACGGTAAATCAAAGCGGTATAATATTTTCTGTATAGGCAACAAGTTTAAGGAGGAAAGATTATGGATTATAAAGAAATAAAGCTTAAT
>ERZ773076.156-NODE-156-length-38112-cov-11.666947_pt1 | contig 38112 bp, 44 predicted proteins | sample MGYA00580613_ERZ773076 | MGnify/ENA primary metagenome ERZ773076 (study PRJEB29015, sample SAMEA2738005) | human oral metagenome | biome: human oral; feature: human-associated habitat; material: dental | place: China | collected 2057 ...
TTTTTCTAACGAGGAGGCTCTGGAACGTTACTTAGTTACTTTGTTTGAAGATTATCATTTCAAGCAAAGTCAACGCATCCATAATGGGTTTGGCCAATGTTCTGACACACTTGAAAGCTTATTTGATTTTTCAATGTTTACCATAAGAATGAAAACTAAAACTGATATTCAAGATAGAATTTATCAAAAATGGGAAAAACACTTCGTGGTCAAAAAAGACAACGAAGCATATATCAAAACTACTAATGACAAAGACAAAGACGTTGTTCTTTCCGAGTCACAATGTTACGGAATGCTAATCACCGTGCGAGCAGCTAAGAAAGGTTTAGCTAATCAAAAAGATTTTGAAAGACTCTACAAGTATTATTTGTCACATCGTATTGAAGGCAATCAAGTGATGTCTTGGGAATAGATTGTTCAAAAAAGTGCTAAAAATGTTGATGGTCACAATGCAACTGAAGGGGAGCTTTATATTGCCTATGCCTTGATTGAAGCCTCAAAACAATGGCCAAGCCATAAAGATGAGTATCAAACACAGGCCAAGGCCCTCTTGCAGGATATTCTCAAGTATAACTATAATGAAAATACTGGAATTTTGACTGTTGGGAACTGGGCGAACAAAGATTCCAAGTATTATAATCTTATGAGAGCTTCAGCTACTGTACCTAAGCAGTTCCAAGCTTTTTATGAAGTTACAAAAGATAAAAAATGGTTGGATATTAATAACAAGATGTTAAATAGTCTTGAAACGATCAGTTCTAAAACTAAGACTGGATTAATTCCATACTTTATCTGGGTGGATCAATCAGGGGCTTGTGTGGTTAAGCCTTACACCATCTCAAATCAGTTTGATTCAACGTATTCTTATAATGTTTGTCGTCTTCCATACAATCTTACTCAGAGTAACGATGAAAAGAGTCAGAAAGTCCTTAATAAGATGTTGCATTTCTTTATGACTCAGAAAAATTTCTTTTCAAGTTACAATTTGTCTGGTAAGTTTTTAGACGATCACCAAGCTGCAAGTTTTAAAGCACCAATTGCTTTTGCGACTGAGAAGGTCAAAAGTACTTGAAATTAGTTCAGCAGAATAAGATTGTCTTTATGCAGGATCTACCTGTTAAGAATTATTATGATTCTGCGATTATTACTTTAGTAGCCATAGAATTCTTCTAAGTAATAGTTAACTAATGATTGAAAGTAAATTAAATTTCAATCTCGAATGAGCACAGAAAATCTCATTTTGAAAGGTTCTTAGGTTGGTTAACAATTGCTCTTAATGGTGAAAACTAAAAAAGAAATCAAATGTAAAAAGTCGTATTTTTAATGATTCTTCTTATGTTTTATATAAGTCTTCTATGATATAATAGTTTGATGGCTATTTTAAATGATATGGTTCCTCTAGCGAGCCACTTGGTTTTTATTGGTTTAACTTATCAGATGGTGAATACGCTTTTTGATTGGGAAAAATTAACCAAGAATGTTTTTGTTAACACTGGGAAATTGAGATTATTCTTGCTTTTTATTAGTATTGCAATTGGTTTTCTAGTAAGTTCATTCTTTATATATGTTTTAACGCTATGTCAATCGTTAGCAAGCTCAATGTCTTAAATTAGTGATTTTAAAAGACTTTTGATATAATACAAAAAGATGAAATTGACCCTTGAAAGGAATCCTTATGGATAAAATTATTGTACAGGGTGGCAACACTCGATTAAGTGGTGAGGTTGTCATTGAGGGTGCTAAAAATGCTGTTCTGCCATTATTGGCTGCGACTATTTTGGCCTCTGAAGGTCAGACAACCTTGACTAATGTTCCAATCTTGTCAGATGTTTACACCATGAATAATGTGGTTCGTGGCTTGGATATTGCTGTAGACTTTGACGAAGAAAATAATACTGTAGTAGTTGATGCTAGTGGTGAGATTCTAGATCAAGCGCCATACGAATATGTTAGTAAAATGCGTGCTTCCATCGTAGTACTTGGACCCATTCTTGCTCGTAATGGTCATGCTAAGGTTTCTATGCCTGGTGGATGTACCATCGGTAGTCGTCCGATTGACCTCCATCTCAAAGGTTTGGAAGCTATGGGAGCTAAGATTACCCAGATTGGTGGCGACATTACAGCAACTGCTGACAGACTCAAAGGTGCAACTATTTATATGGACTTTCCATCTGTTGGTGCCACTCAGAACCTTATGATGGCAGCGACTTTGGCTGATGGAGTCACAACTATTGAAAATGCTGCGCGTGAACCAGAAATTGTTGATTTGGCTTTACTTCTAAATGAAATGGGGGCAGATGTCAAAGGTGCTGGAACTGAAACACTGGTGATTAAAGGTGTTAAAGCTCTCCACGGTGCGAAACATTCAGTTGTTCAGGATCGTATTGAAGCAGGAACTTTTATGGTCGGAGCAGCTATGACGTCAGGAGATATTCTTATCAAAGATGCCATTTGGGAGCATAACCGTCCTTTGATTTCTAAATTACTGGAAATGGGTGTCGACGTTAAGGAAGAAGAAGGAGGTATTCGTGTTACATCTGATGTTTCGAAATTGAAACCAGTAACCGTTAAAACTCTTCCTCATCCTGGTTTTCCAACGGATATGCAGGCCCAATTCACAGCGCTTATGGCAGTGGTTAAGGGTGAGTCAACGATGATTGAAACTGTCTTTGAAAATCGTTTCCAACATCTGGAAGAAATGCGTCGTATGGGACTTCATTCAGAAATTCTTCGCGATACTGCAATGATTCACGGTGGTTTGCCACTTCAGGGTGCTCAAGTTATGTCTACTGACCTTCGAGCATCTGCGGCCCTTATTTTGACAGGGATGGTTGCTGAAGGGACAACGACAGTTGGTAAATTGACACACTTGGATCGTGGTTACTATCAGTTCCATGAGAAATTAGCTAAACTAGGAGCCAATATTTCACGTGTAAGTGAGGGCTAGTATGGAAACTGGTAAAGGCTATGTTTTTCGTCAATTATTGCTTGTTTTAATCGTTTGTTTGGTTAGTCTTGCTTTTCTGGCCCTTGGTTTAATGGTTGGTTATGCCGTCTTAGGCGAGGGTAAGTATCCAATAAACATCTTAAAACCAGAAACCTGGCAAGCAATCATTGCTAAATTTACAGGAAAATAAAAGGGAGTGGGCTGACGTCCTACTCCTTTACTTATGCAGATTTATAGAAATAGGAAGAACACGATGGCAAAAAGAAAGACATCTTTAACGAATAGACAGAAATGTCAGATTTTCTCATTACTGATAGCAGTCTTGGTAGTAGTTCTAGGTTATATTGGGACGAGTAATAAGCTTTCGCCTAATAATCCAATCAAGCAGGTAGCCAGTCTAGTCTCGGGAAAATCCAATAACTCCGTAAAATCTTACGGTTCAACAAGTGGTCAGTCTACACCACAAGAGCAACTTGCTGAGACAGTGATGACTAGCTCTGTCAAGAGTAAACTTGGAAACTCCATAGAATGGAATGGGGCAGGGGCCTATATTATTAATGAGAACAAGACGAATCTAAATGCTAAGGTATCTAGCCAACCTTATGCTAATAATCAAGTCAAAACGGTTCAAGGCCAAACAGTTCCTAAAGTGGCCAATGCCTTGTTAAGTAAAGCGACAAGACAGTATAAGAACCGTCAAGAAACAGGTAATGGCTCAACCTCTTGGACACCTGCTGGATGGCACCAGGTCCAAAATCTATCAGGAGAGTATAGTCATGCTGTGGATAGGGGGCATTTGTTAGGTTATGCACTAGTTGGAGGTTTGAAGGGATTTGATGCCTCCACTTCAAATCCTGAGAATATTACAGTTCAAACAGCTTGGGCCAACGAAGCCAATAGTGATCATTCTACAGGACAGAACTATTATGAAAGTCTTGTACGGAAAGCTCAGGATAAAAACAAGCGTGTCCGTTACCGTGTCACTTTGATTTATGATGGAGATAACCTTATACCATCAGGAATGCATCTTGAAGCCAAGTCAGCTGACGGATCGCTTGAGTTCAATGTCTTTGTCCCTAATGTACAAGAGGGAATTACCCTAGATTATTATTCAGGTAAAGTTACGGTGAATTAGAGAAAGAACTAACGACTCCAATTGGGGTCGTTAGTTTTAAAATCCAAACAAACGAAAAACCCACCCGAAGGTGAGTTTCTTATTCACTAGCTTGCTCCCATTGTTTAGAGAGGCAGCGAGAGTAGCTAGAGATGGCAAAGTTAACTACGAAATAAGCTAGAGCCACGATACCGTATAGGATAAAAATTTGGCTTGGTTCGTAGTAACCGCCCATCAAAATTTGACTCTTACCAAACAATTCTTGTAAGGCAATAACAGAGTAAAGGAAAGAAGTATCCTTGATGACTGTTACAAACTGAGAAATAATTGATGGTAACATCTTACGGATAGCCTGTGGGAAGATAATGTAAACAAAGATTTGCTTATTGGTAAATCCTTGCGACAATCCAGCTTCCGTTTGGCCATGGTCAATAGAGTTGAGTCCTCCACGAATAATTTCCGCCAAGGCAGCAGAGGTGAAGACTGTGAAAGAGGTGATCCCCGCTGCTGTAGACTTGAGTTGGAAGACCAAGAAAATAATGAAAATCCAAAGCAAGTTAGGTACATTACGCACAAACTCAATATAGATAGAAGCTATCCATCGAAGAATAGGATTTTTGCCGTTACGCATGACCGCAAGAATGGTTCCGAAAAAGGTAGATAGCACAATGATGAAGAAAGACAAGTAAAGTGTCGTCCACAACCCTTGTGCTAAGAATTTAAGGTTAGTAGCTGATAAAACTTCTGACATAGTGGACCTCCTTAGTATGCTTTCTTATTTTCTTCTTCTTTACGACGTGCCCAAGTTGCAAGAGGGAAACACATGATAAAGTAGAGGAAAGCAGCTCCAGCAAAGGCAGGCACGTAGTTAGTCGTATCATAAGCCCAAGCCTTAGCAGTGAACATGATATCTGCTCCAGAAATAATGGCAACTGTAGAAGTGTTTTTAATCAAGTTAACCACTTGGTTGGTCAATGGTGGCAAGATAGTACGGACTGCTTGGGGCAATATGATTAGACGCATGGTATCAGCATAGGTGAAACCTTGAGACAAAGCTGCTTCGGTTTGACCTTTAGGAACTGCCTCGATACCTGTACGAATAATTTCAGAAATATAGGCTCCTGTATAGAGTCCCACACAAAGGATAGCCGTCAATGAAATTGGAATCATGACATGACCGTCAGTCAAAATCGAAATACCATAGAAGACAACCACAAATTGCACGAGCAAAGGGGTATTTTGGAAAATTTCGACATAAACACGTGAAATAGCACGAAGCACCTTGTTGTGTGTAGAACTCATAGCACCAAAAATCAATCCAAGTAGAAGTGCTACAATCAAGGCACCGATAGAAATACCAAGGGTGTATAAAAATCCTTTGGCAAATTGGCCAAAGTTAGCGAAGAAAGCAGCCCAACGTTCAAGAGCGAAAGGACTAGCCGTTTCAGTTAAAAGATACATAAATTCAGGACTCCTTTCTATTTATCTTCAGCCTTAGCTGGTTTTAAGTGGTATTTATCGTAGAGTTTTTGAAGGCTTCCATCTTTTTGCCATTTCGCTAGCAAATCGTTGGTATAGTCAACCAACTCTTGGTTGGACTTGCTTGAAGCGATACCGTATTCTTGAGTTTTGAAACCTTCGTTTAAGGTTTTTGTCTTCTTGCTTTCATAGCCAGAAAGGATAGATTTATCAACTGAGAAAGCATTTACACGGTGAGCGTAAAGAGATACAGCCAATTCTGGGAAAGAACCGAGTTGAACGTAGTTAAACTTAAGATTGTGGGCTGAGGCATATTCTTGCAAGGCAGCCTTAGTTGACGCACCTTGTGAAACTCCGATGGTCTTACCATTCAACTCAGAAATTTTGTTAATACCTGAATCTTTGAGAACCAAGAAACCAATTTGATCATGGTAGTAAGGATTTGAGATGGCGTAAGATGCCTTACGTTCTTCATTAATGGTGTAGGTACCGATGAGTAAGTCGATAGTACCGTTATCCATAAGAGGTTCACGGGTTTGCGTCGTTACTGGGATGTAATTCACTTTCACTTTCAACTCATCGGCAATCTTTTTAGCAAGATCGACTTCCATACCCTCGTAGGTATTGGTCTTAGCAGAATAGTAACCAAAGTTAGGAACGTCCTGCTTAACACCAACGTTAAGTGTACCTCGCTTAACAATTTTTTGAACAGCTTTACTATTTAAGAGCTTGCTCTTATCTTCTGCCATCGTTTTATGACTTGAGATAAGAAAAACAGTTGCTATAGCTAGAGTGGCGACTGTCAGGTAACGTAAGATTTTTTTGAAAATCATAGGCCACCTCCTTAGGCGTCGACTTGAACACGATCAGAGTTGTGATCGATAATCTTAGAAAGGAATTGCACTGCACGAGGTTCTGTAGGGTTGTCAAAGAAACCATCCACATCAGTTGTATCGACAAGAATTTGACCTTCGGCCATGAAAATAATACGGTCAGCAACGCTACGGGCAAAGCCCATTTCGTGAGTAACGACGATCATGTTCATTCCACCTTTGGCAAGATTTTGCATAACGGCAAGAACATCACCAATAGTTTCAGGGTCAAGGGCTGATGTTGGTTCGTCAAAGAGTAAAAGTTCAGGATTCATGGCAAGACCACGGGCGATGGCGATACGTTGTTTTTGCCCACCAGAAAGCATACCAGGGTAAGAATCTTTCTTGTCCCACATGTTAACGTAGCGAAGGAATTTTTCAGCTGTCTTCTCCGCCTCTGCCTTACTAATTCCGAGAACCTTGATTGGTGCCAAGGTTACATTTTCAAGAACGGTTTTGTGGGGGTAGAGGTTGAAGTGTTGGAAGACCATACCCGCTTCCTTACGCAATTCTACCAAGTCCTTAGCAGATGCCTCAGTAACATTATGTCCGTTAACGATAAGGGTACCCTCATCGATTGATTCCAAAGCATTGATAGTACGGATAAGGGTTGACTTCCCAGAACCAGAAGGTCCCAAGAGAACCACAACTTGTCCTTTTTCAATTTCTAAATTGATGTTACGAAGAGCATGATAGTCTCCGTAATATTTATTGACATTTTTAAATTCGATAAGTGCCATACGAGTCTCCTTTGATGGGAATTCTTGTTAGATTATCTAACATACAATAGATTTTAGCATAAGCTCAACTAAAAGTCAAAAATTTCTGAAAATTCATTGAAAATGTTCGTGTTTTACTGTATAATCATCTATAATTTTTTCTAAATGTGAACAAACAAAAAATACTCCTAGAAAATGGCTTATTTACTTGTTTCTTTAGCTTTTTTAGTCGCAATGGTAAACATAACTAAAGATAGTTAAAAAGGGGAGTTATAAATTCAAAAAACTAACCCTCTAGGGTATTGACTAAACTATCTTGTTAATAGAGAGCTGCTCTTGATTTGAATGATTTCATAGCAGAATCAGAAATGTCTTATCTTGTAACATTATATAACAAGAAGGAAATGTAATATATGCTTTCATGGCTGTCAAAAAATGTATGAACATTCAATCATATATCATAGTTCCATATGATGTTCGTAAATCAATCCACCTTAAAACATCTCAAAAGCTCTATACTGACTAGAAACTCATAGCCCAAACTTGGTCCTTACCCTAATTTTTGGTATAATACAGTAGATACGTAAAGTGAATTGCTTTACTAAATTGAAATGAATTAATAAAACCGATGAGGTGTTTGTATGAAAAAAATTCTAGTTGTTGATGATGAAAGACCAATTTCGGATATTATCAAGTTTAATCTAACTAAGGAAGGTTATGAAGTTGTCACGGCCTTCGACGGTCGTGAAGCTTTGGAGCAGTTCGAAGCTGAAAATCCTGATTTAGTTATCTTGGACTTGATGTTGCCTGAACTAGATGGTTTAGAAGTAGCAAAGGAAATCCGGAAAACAAATCATACACCGATTATCATGCTTTCAGCTAAAGATAGCGAATTTGATAAGGTCATTGGCTTGGAGATTGGGGCAGATGATTATGTCACTAAACCTTTTTCAAATCGTGAGTTATTAGCCCGAATTAAGGCTCATTTGCGTCGAACAGAGACTATTGAGACAGCAGCGGCTGAAGAGAGCTCAAACTCAGGAAAAAAAGAAATTTCGATTGGTGAATTAATCATCGTTCCAGATGCCTTTGTAGCTAAAAAACGTGGGAATGAAGTTGAATTGACTCACCGTGAATTTGAATTGCTCTTCCATTTGGCAACTCATATGGGACAAGTTATGACACGTGAGCATCTACTTGAAACTGTATGGGGTTATGACTATTTCGGTGATGTGCGTACGGTTGATGTCACTATTCGTCGTCTTCGGGAAAAAATTGAAGATATGCCAAGCCGTCCAGAGTATATTTTGACCCGCCGTGGTGTTGGCTACTACATGAAGAATTATGACTAGTATTGGCTTAAATATTACTAGCTTTGAGTTAGTCTTACTCTTTACTCTCTTATTTGTTGCTTTTTACTTTATTTTCCTTGCCTATCGTGATTACCGTCAAATGAAGAACATTCGGAAGTTGACTAAGCGAGTAAAATCTTTGATGTCTGGTAATTATAATGAAGAGTTACGCTTAAAGGGGGATTCGGAGCTCTTAGAGCTGGCAAATAGCTTGAACGATTTATCAGACGTTTTTCGTCTGACACACGAAAATCTAGCCCAAGAAAAAAATCGATTGTCATCAGTCCTTTCCTATATGAGTGATGGGGTTATTGCGACTAATCGTCGTGGTCAAATTACCATGATTAATAGTACAGCCAAACGTTTGTTAAATATTGATCGGGAAACGGCGACCCAAATGTCAATTTTGGATTTGTTAGATGGTGAAAGTCCTTATACTTATAGTGAATTGCTATCTAAGACACCAGAAATTCATTTATCACGTCGAGATGCTAATGATGAGTTTGTGACCTTGCGTGTTAATTTTGCCCTGATTCGTAAGGAGTCCGGATTTATTTCAGGTTTAGTTGCTGTTATTCATGACGCTACTGAACAGGAAAAAGAAGAACGTGAACGTCGCTTATTCGTATCAAACGTCAGTCATGAATTGCGAACGCCTTTGACTTCCGTTAAATCTTACCTTGAAGCTCTTGATGATGGTGCCCTTAATGAGGAGATTGCTCCAAATTTTATTAAGGTTTCTTTGGATGAAACTAACCGAATGATGAGGATGATTTCTGACCTTTTGGCCCTATCTCATATTGATAATAAGAGCACACATCTTGATGTTGAAATGACCAATTTCACAGCCTTTATGACCTATATTTTGAATCGTTTTGATCAAATCAAAAGTCAAGATAATAATACTGGTAAGGATTACGAAATTATTCGAGATTATCCGGTTAACTCTATTTGGGTGGAAATTGATACAGATAAGATGACTCAGGTCGTGGATAATATTCTTAATAATGCCATAAAGTATTCGCCTGATGGTGGAGAGATTACGGTGTCCATGAAGACTACAGATGCGCAATTAATTGTTTCTATTTCCGACCAAGGTTTAGGTATTCCTAAGAAAGATTTACCTTTGATTTTCGACCGTTTTTACCGTGTTGACAAAGCAAGAAGTCGAGCTCAAGGTGGAACTGGTTTAGGCTTGTCCATTGCCAAGGAAATTATTAAACAACATAATGGCTTTATTTGGGCTAAGAGCGAATATGGTAAGGGTTCGACCTTTACTATTGTTCTTCCATATGACAAGGATGCCATGATGGTTGATGAGTGGGAGATGTAGTAGAAATGACCTCAGATATAGGGTTTAAATATAGTATTTTGGCTTCAGGATCTACGGGAAATTCTTTTTATTTGGAAACTCCAGAAAAGAAAATTCTAATAGATGCTGGGTTGTCAGGTAAGAAAATTACAAATTTGCTAGCTGAGATTGATCGTGATCCAAGTGATCTTGATGCTATCCTTGTAACGCATGAACACAAGGATCATATCCATGGTGTAGGTGTTCTAGCTCGTAAATATGGTATGGACATCTACGCAAATGAAAAGACTTGGCAGATTATGGATAGTAAAAATATGCTAGGTAAGGTTGATAATAGCCAGAAACATGTTTTTTCACGTGACAAGCTTATGACCTTTGGCGATATTGACATTGAATCTTTTGGAGTTAGTCATGATGCTATTGATCCACAGTTCTACCGCATTATGAAAGATGGAAAGAGCTTTGTCATGTTGACAGATACGGGGTATGTGTCAGATCGTATGGCAGGGATTATTGAAAATGCTGATGGCTATCTGATTGAGTCTAATCATGATATTGAAATCTTGAGATCAGGTTCTTATCCTTGGTCAACCAAGCAACGTATCCTCTCTGATCAAGGTCACTTGTGTAATGAAGATGGGGCGGATGCTATGATTCGTACCATCGGTAATAAAACTAAAAAAATCTATCTGGGTCACCTCTCCAAAGAAAATAATATCAAGGAACTGGCTCATATGACGATGGAAAATCAGTTGGCACGTGCGGACTTTGGTGTTGGTACTGACTTTAAGGTTTTTGATACCTCTCCAGATACAGCTACTCCACTGACGGATATTTAGAGAAATAGCGAAAGAGCTACACTAATAAGTTTAGTGTGGCTCTTTTTGAAAGGAGTATTTACATGAAAGTCATTTATCTCTCTTTAGGTTTCGTCTCACTCGGTTTAGGTATTCTAGGAATTCCTCTCCCAATATTACCGACAACACCCTTTCTTCTTTTAGCCATTGCTTGCTTTGCTAGAAGTTCCAAACGTTTTGAGAAATGGTTATATAATACCAAACTTTACCGAACTTATGTCGCTGATTTTCGAGAAACCAAATCTATTGCTAAAGAACGAAAGAAAAAGATTATCATTCAAATCTATGTCTTGATGGGGATCTCAATCTTTTTCGCTCCTATTCTTTGGGTGAAAATCGGACTCTTTTGCCTAACCCTTTTCATCACCTATTATTTCTTTAAGGTTATTCCTGATAAAGACTAAGCTATCATAAAAAATGAGACTTCCAAAAAGGAGTCTCATTTTAAATATTATTAATGTTTGCTTCTTATTTTTTTACGGACTTTATAGGCGAAGTTAGCTAAGCTATAAAGAGGACTAACCGGAAGGTTAAATTCACCGATGAACTGTTCAATGCGAGGGTTGAATTTTGATTTGAAGTTATACAAGCCACCGTCCAAGGAATTTTCAATACCTCCCATGTTTTGCCAGTCAGCGCCACGCTCAAAAGCATGATTAGCAGTTTCATACCATGTCAAGATAGCCGGTTGATAACGGCGGTAGTCTTCATCCATACCAGCGTATATATTCTCAGACGTCTTACCAAATTCAAGAACTAGGGTACCAGAGAGTGGGACTGTCTGATTTCCAGCATCTATTTTTTCTTGGAGAAAGGCAATTTCTTCTTTAAGACGTTTGTGTTCTTGCTTATTGTTCTCAACTTTTCCAGGTTTGGTTTTTTCAGTGAACTTGGCAGCCTCAGTAATGTTCTTTTCAAGTTGCTTATTAAGGTCTTTAAGACGGGCTGGCAAATCTAGTGTTGAGAGTGTAATGTAAGACGATTCTGGGTAAGTCGTCAACAACTTTTCATAATAGTCAATGCCACGAAGGTGGATGTTTTTACGAGCTTCAGTCTTCTTCATCAAAGAAGCGAATTGTTCAAGAAGCTCAGTGCCACCAAATTGAACCGAAATCCCTTTGTTTTGGGCAGTACGAACAGCCTGCTTGGTGCTCTTAGAGAGTTGTTCTTCAGTGAAATCTTCCTTGTGGATATTGGCCTGAAAGCGTGGTTGAATATTTTCAGCCATGTCTTCGGTGAGACCAGTCCATTCAACACCAAGAGATTGGATATTTTTGGCAATAGCCATAGTATCTTCGTTGATGTTAACTTCTTGAGAAATCAAATTTTTAGTAACAAAGAGGTTTGGATCAAATTTAACAAAGAGGGCGTGTTTTGTTTTGGCATATTTTTTCAGTGAAGCCATGACAAAAGCGACTAGTTCTTTATTGTGGTAGTCCATGATAGGACCTCGTGGAATGTAAATCATAGAGAAGCCAAGAGGCAGTGGCTGAATAAGAACACTAGCAACGGCAACAAGTTTGTCATCTTGATAGAAACCTAGACGGTCATTGCCCCAACTATCCTTGATTTTTGCCCATGAGCTACTTTGCAATAAGTTGGTTTGGGGACTATCAATAACAAAGCGGTCATGCTCAGAAGTACTGAGACCAGTTTTATAGGTATACATATTAGTCTAGAACCCACTTTCTAATAGCGTAAGCGACACCAGATTCATCATTTGATTTTGTGATGTGTCTAGCAATTTTCTTGATTTCTGGATTTCCATTTTCCATAACGACAGGAAAACCGACAACTTCCAGCATGGCACGGTCATTTTCTTCGTCTCCGATAGCCATTGTTTCTTCTTTAGAGAGACCAAGTTTTTCAGCAAGGTGCATAACAGCAATCCCTTTGTTGGCTGTTTTCTTAAGAATTTCTAAGTAAAATGGTGTTGATTTTACGATTGTAAAGCGATCATAAAACTCCTGCGGAAGCTTTGTAATGGCAGCATCAAGAATTTCAGGTTTGTCAATATACATGGCCTTAACAAACTCCTTGTCAGCCACTTCTTCAGGTGTGCGATAGTAAATCGGCATATGAACAAGCGTAGATTCATGAACAGTGTAGCGTCCAATATTTCGATTACTTGTGTAGATACCATCTTTAGTGATGGCATGAGAATGAACGCCAAGCTTGTTCGCCAAAACCTCAATGTCAAGGTAGTCTTCGTATGAAAGCGTCTCCCGAATCAATTCATTACCAGTAGAAGTCTCTTGGACAAGACCCCCGTTAAAAGTGATTACATAGTCTCCGTCTTGGTTAAGATTGAGTTCCTCAAGAAGTGGAAGCACGCCAGGAATAGGACGGCCGGTCGCAATAACGACTTTTACCCCAGCAGCCTTGGCATCTTGAATTGCTTGAAAGACTTCAGGTGTGACTTGACGTTGGCTATTCAAAAGCGTTCCATCAATATCAACTGCAATAAGTTTAATAGACATAATAAGTACCTGTTCCGTTTAGTTAGTTTCCCCTCTATTTTACTAAAAATTAGTCGCATTGTCATAGTTCTTCCTGAGAAAAAATAATAGTGATGAGTCAGAAGTAACAGAACAATGGTTACTCTTTAAGGAAAGTCAGGTTAACTAAGAATTGCTCAAATGATTTTTAATTGGTAAAATAAGGTCAGACAAATAAAGGAGGGGTATAATGATTCGAGCAATCAACCAATTGACAGAAAAAGAACGGAAGGATGCAAAAGCATTGATTGCTTGCTGCCAAGCCTATGACCGAACCTATCGAGAACCTTATCTCTCCAATATGCTTAATTTCGATCCTAACATGCCGGCTTTTTTCCTTTATTATCAAAAGGGAGAGTTGCTTGGTTTATTAACTGTTTATGCGGATAACGAAGATGTTGAACTGAGTATCCTAGTTCATCCCAATCATCGTTGTCAGGGCATTGCGAGCGCCTTGTTTAAGTGTTTCGAAGAGGAAACGGCATCTTATCCTATTCAATCAGTGACTTTTCAGACAGAGCGTTTTTTTCTAGATCGTCATTCTAATCTAGCAAGTCATTGGGGGTTGATTGAAGATGAAGAGACGGAAACTTGGCTAGGGAGAGATAGAACGCCATATTCTTTGGATTCCCGTTCAGATGTTAAGGTGCTCTTAGCAGATACCTCTTATCTTGAAGAAATTGCCCAACTCCACCACCAAGCCTTTTCTGATGCAGAAGAAACTCTTGAGGTGAGCCTCAGATACATTTCAGAGGCCTTGAATGATACCAATAGCTTGGTTTACATCTTACTCACAGAAGATCAAGTCATTGGAGTTTGTGAGGTTGATTTATCTGGGAATAGCAACTACCTCTACGGACTTGCTGTAGCAGAAGCCTATCGTGGCAAAGGATATGGGAGCTATCTGGCTAAATCAGTCGTAAATCAACTCATTGAGCGAAATGATAAGCCCTTCCAAATTGCAGTCGAAGATGACAATGTTGGAGCAAAACATTTGTATGAAAAGATAGGATTTGTCAAACAGACTCAGGTGGTTTACTTGAAACAGAAAGCATGACTAAATGTTATCAGAAGAATTTGAAAATGTGCCTACTGTCAGTATCGTATTAGAGTTGTGAAAATAGGTATAGTAACAAAAGGAGTAATTAATGGAAATTAAAATCAAAAATAAAATTAAAGTAGGCGATCAAACGGAAATTATCGAAGAAATCCACACGTGTGAAGTTGTGGAAAAAGGAGATTATACCTATCTTGTTCACCATAATTCGGAGAAAGAAAAAGTGGTTATTAAGTTGAACAAGGAAGAGCTGGTGATGACACGCTTTTCTAATCCGAAATCCATTATGCGTTTTTCTGCTAAGGTACCTGCCTTGGTTCACATTTCGACGCCGCTTGGTGCCCAACATTTTTTGACAGATACTAGTCTATTTGCCCTTGACCCAAATGGACAAACAGTTGATGTGCATTATCAGTTGAAGCATCCAGAAACAGAAGATGTTTTTGCTGATTATGAATTAGAAGTTTCATGGTTTTAATTTGTGAAAAAATTGAGTCATATGGCTTGAAAAAGCCATAAATTATGATAAAATGTAAGAGTATATCAAGGGAGTAGCAGGCGACTTTAGTCAATAGATTTGATTAAAGGTTGCGATTATGTCGTCATTACGAAATTTTACATTTCCGGCATATTCTTAAACAGCGAGACTTGTTTTTAATGAAACAGGTCTCTTTTTGTATGATTTTTTATATAAAAAGAGTCTTGTTAGCCGTTTTTCCCTATTTAGAAGGAGGAGACTATTTTGTCGAAAGAACAAAGTAAAGCCTTGTTTTACACACAAGGAGAGGAAGAAGTCCTAAAAAGCTTGGACACTTCCATTGATGGTTTGTCTGCTGCACAAGCCAAGGAACGATTGGATGTCTATGGCTATAACGAGTTGGATGAAGGTGAAAAACGTAGCCTCTTGTCAAAATTTATCGACCAGTTTAAAGATTTGATGATTATCATCTTGCTTGTCGCTGCTGCCCTTTCTGTCATTACAGAAGGGATGCATGGTTTGACAGATGCCTGCATTATTTTAGCCGTTGTTGTTTTGAATGCAGCCTTTGGTGTTTATCAAGAGGGGCAAGCAGAAGCTGCTATTGAAGCCCTTAAAAACATGTCAAGCCCTCTAGCTCGTGTGCGTCGTGATGGAAATATCGTTGAGATTGATTCACGTGAATTGGTTCCCGGGGACATTGTTTTGCTTGAAGCAGGTGATGTTGTTCCTGCCGACATGCGTTTGCTTGAAGCTGCCTCACTCAAGATTGAAGAGGCTGCCCTTACAGGTGAGTCTATTCCAGTTGAAAAGGGGATTACTGAAACGGTTGCGGCAGATGCAGGTATTGGTGATCGTGTAAATATGGGTTACCAAAATTCTAACGTGACTTATGGTCGTGGTACTGGTGTTGTTACCAATACTGGTATGTATACTGAAGTTGGTAAAATTGCTGATATGTTGGCTAATGCGGATGAATCACAAACACCTTTGAAGCAAAGCCTAGAACAATTATCTAAGAGTTTAACCTACCTCATTGTTGCGATTGCTTTGGTGACATTCTTGGTGAGTGTCTTCATTCGTGGTGAACAGCCACTTGAAGGTTTGATGGTTGCCGTTGCTCTTGCGGTTGCAGCCATTCCTGAAGGTTTGCCTGCTATTGTAACTATCCTCTTATCATTGGGAACAACGACACTTGCTAAACGCAATTCGATTGTACGTAAATTGCCAGCTGTTGAAACACTTGGTTCAACAGAAATTATCGCATCTGATAAGACTGGTACCTTAACCATGAACCAGATGACTGTTGAAAAAGTCTATACAAACGGTCAATTGCAAAGCGCTGACACAGAACTTGGGGCGGACAATACGACCCTTCGTATTATGAACTTTGCTAATGATACGAAGGTGGATCCAGATGGTAAATTAATCGGGGATCCAACGGAAACAGCCCTTGTACAGTTTGGTTTGGATCACAATTTTGATGTTCGTAAAGTCTTGAAATCAGAACCTCGTGTGGCAGAGTTGCCATTTGACTCTGACCGTAAGCTCATGTCTACTATTCATAAAGATGCAGATGGTTCTTACTTTGTCGCCGTCAAGGGTGCACCTGACCAATTGCTCAAACGTGTTACTCGAATTGAAATCAATGGGGAAGTTCGCTCAATTACGGATGAAGACAAACAAGCTATTCTTACGACTAACAAAGATTTAGCCAAACAAGCTCTTCGTGTTTTGATGATGGCTTATAAGACAACGAGTGACATTCCTACTTTGGAATCTGAAGTTGTTGAGTCTGATTTGATTTTCTCTGGTTTGGTAGGGATGATTGACCCAGAACGTCCTGAAGCAGCAGAAGCTGTCCGTGTTGCTAAGGAAGCAGGGATCCGTCCAATTATGATTACAGGTGACCACCAAGATACAGCAGAAGCTATTGCTAAACGTCTTGGTATCATCGATCCAAATGACACAGAAGACCATGTCTTCACTGGTGCTGAGCTTAATGAACTTTCTGATGAAGAATTCCAGAAAATCTTCAAACAGTACTCTGTTTATGCTCGTGTATCTCCTGAACATAAGGTACGTATCGTTAAAGCATGGCAGAACGATGGCAAGGTTGTTGCCATGACAGGTGACGGGGTTAATGATGCACCTTCACTTAAGACAGCTGATATTGGTATTGGTATGGGAATCACTGGTACAGAGGTTTCTAAGGGAGCTTCTGATATGGTTCTTGCCGATGATAACTTTGCGACAATTATCGTCGCTGTAGAAGAAGGTCGTAAGGTCTTCTCAAATATCCAAAAATCAATCCAGTACCTCTTGTCAGCCAATATGGCCGAAGTCTTCATTATCTTCTTCGCTACACTGTTTGGATGGGATGTGCTTCAACCAGTTCATCTTCTCTGGATTAACCTAGTAACGGATACCCTTCCAGCCATCGCACTTGGTGTTGAGCCAGCTGAACCAGGTATTATGACTCATAAACCTCGTGGACGTCAATCAAACTTCTTTGATGGTGGTGTCTTCGTTGCAATTATTTATCAGGGAATTCTTCAAACCATTCTAGTTCTTGCCGTTTATGGTTGGGGGTTAATCTTCCCAGAACACCATACGCAAGGAGACATTCACGCAGATGCTCTTACAATGGCTTTTGCAACACTTGGATTGATTCAATTGTTTCATGCCTGTAACGTTAAGTCTGTTTATCAATCAGTCTTTAAAGTTGGTCTCTTTAGAAACAAGACATTTAACTGGGCTATTCCAGTCGCCTTTGTTCTTCTGATGGCAACTATTGTGGTTCCTGGTTTTAATAATCTCTTCCATGTGTCATACCTTAGTCTGACACAATGGCTTGCGGTTATTGTAGGTTCCTTATTGATTGTGGTACTTGTTGAATTAGTTAAAGCCATTCAACGTGCCCTTGGCAAGGATAAAGACGCTATATAAAATACAAAGTCAGAGATACAGGTCTCTGGCTTTTATTAGAGATACAGGTCTATTTTCGAGACTTTACTTATGAGATAGCGGACGTCAGCGAACTTTTTCGAAGTTCCATGATTAAGTTTCGAGTCTAAAGTCTCCAAACTTACGAACAACTGAAACTCTTATGTTTCGGTCGTTTTTATCACATCGGAAAGGCTCGGAATATGTACCGTACACTCGCTAAATAAAGAGTCTTTTCCGATTTTAGTAAAGCTCCTTAGTTTACTAGATTTTTAAGAACATTTTATTACATTCTAAGTCAGAGAAGACGTCTCTGGCTTTTTCTTATTATGTCTTGAATTCGTCAGATGTCTTGTTTATAATTGAGGGGAAGTAATGACTAGTTTAAGGAGAAGCATATGAACGAAACAATTAAGACACAACTTAATCACCGTAGTATTCGTCAGTTTAAACCCAAAGCTCTGACACAGGAAGAAGTCAACCTCTTGGTTGATGTTGCTAGACATACATCAACGAGCAATTTTAGACAGGCTTATTCAATTATAAGCATCACTAATGAAAAGTTGAAGGAACAAATTGCAGAGATTGCCAACCAACCCTATATTCCAAAGGCTGGGCATCTTTTTGTAGTTGTTGTGGATCAAAGACGTAATACCTTGATTGCGGAAGCAAAGGGCGCTGAGGCCTTGGTACAAGGTAGTCCCGAACGCTTTATCTCGGCTTTCTCGGATGCTATGATTGCTACTCAAAATATGGTGGTGGCTGCTGAGAGTTTAGGTATGGGAACAGTTTATTTGGGCAGTATCTTAAATGATAATGCTAAACTTTCAGAGCTTCTCAAACTTCCAAAGTATGTCTATCCAGCAGTAGGTTTAGCAGTAGGTTGGCCAGATCAGGAGCCGCAGCTGAAACCCCGTTTGCCACGTCAAGTCATCCATATGGAAAATTACTATAAAGATTTGGAAAATCCCTTGGAAGAACTTAAAGACTACGATGCTGACGTCCATGAGTATTATGACCTTCGCGATCTTAATCACAGAGTTGATGAATTTACGACTCAGATTGCAAAGACTATGGACAAATCTGTTGCCAATCGTGCAAATACCTTGAAGGACCTTCAAAAACAGGGATTCTTCACCGAATAAAAAACGACTCCCATAGAGTCGTTCTATAAATCGAATAATGTCATAGATGAAAGGAACTCATTTGCTAGTTCTTTTTTTTCGTAATCTAAAAACTCTGGCCGTTTCTTGATCAGGTTGTAACGTTTGGAGAGGTTCCATGTTCCAGTAGGATTGAGTTCAGGGTGATTGGAAACAAAGTCAATGGTTAAATCCCATTCTCGACGGTATCCAAGAGGACGCGAGTGATAGGCTACACCGTCAATCGTTACCGTCCCATAACTTCGGTGGGCATGACCGAAAACAACATCTTTGACTCCGTTCTTGACGAAAATCTTATGGAATTGTTCAGATCCTAAAAAAGCATTAAAAGGTTTAAAACGCTCGTGAGTCATGGTGAAACGACTGTGAGGGACAAAATGCATAGTAACTATAAGTTTGTTAGTGTCTAAATCATTTAGAATATTGTCTAGCCTCTTGAGACTATTGTGACAGATTTCTGGATCAGTACCCAATCGCTTGAGGCGTCTGTCGAACCAGAGTTGCTTCTTACGTTTGAGAATCTTATCCAACTTTTCATCAGAGTAGGAATAATCATACCAGCCATGAAAAGCCAATAATGTCTTACTACCTAAATCAATCAGCTGGAAATCAAGCTTATCAACAAGGTCATCCTCCAAATCAAGCATATCATGATTGCCTAAATTATAAGTGACCTTGATCTCCTTGGAAAGCTTTTGTAGAAATGGTTTAGTGTCGCTAAAATAATGATTAGAAATGTCACCAGCAATATGAAGGTGGCTGATTTTTTGATCTTTTAGACATTTTATAAGAGTATCAATTTCATATGTCTCAAAGTGATTCAAATCAATATGTAAATCACTCATTACTGCAAGTCTTGTCATAGGAACATTGTAACAAAAAGGTCAAGCCTTGTCTCTAAATGAAGCTGATGGAAAATACTTGCCCTAGGGCTACATTTTCATTATGATAAGAATATGGATATCAAGTTAGAAATACAAAAGATGGCTAAGGAAATTGGCATTTCAAAAATTGGTTTTACAACCGCCGATGATTTCACCTATCTGGAAAAATCCCTTCGCCTTGGTGTTGAGGAAGGACGAACGACAGGATTTGAGCATAAAAATATTGAAGAGCGTATTTACCCCAAATTGAGCTTGGAATCAGCTAAAACCATCATATCTATTGCTGTGGCCTATCCACATAAGTTGCCGCAACAACCCCAAAAAACAGAATTTAAGCGTGGTAAAATCACTCCAAATTCATGGGGCCTAGATTATCACTATGTTTTGCAGGATAAATTGAAGCGTCTGGCAGAAGGCATTGAAAAACTGACAGAAAACTTCGAATATAAAGGTATGGTGGACACGGGAGCCTTGGTCGATACTGCAGTGGCTAAGCGTGCTGGAATAGGCTTTATCGGAAAGAATGGACTCGTTATCTCGAAAGAATACGGGTCTTACATGTATCTTGGCGAGCTTATCACTAATCTAGAGATTGAACCAGACCAAGAAGTTGACTATGGTTGTGGGGATTGCCGTCGTTGTCTGGATGCCTGTCCGACATCTTGTCTCATTGGTGATGGGACTATGAATGCCCGTCGTTGTCTATCCTTTCAAACCCAAGATAAGGGGATGATGGATATGGAGTTTCGAAAGAAGATAAAGACTGTTATCTATGGTTGTGATATTTGTCAGATTTCCTGTCCATATAACAGAGGCATTGACAATCCCTTGGCATCAGACATTGATCCTGAGCTTGCTATGCCCGAATTGCTCCCATTTCTAGAGCTGACTAATAAGTCTTTTAAAGAGAAGTTTGGAATGATCGCCGGTTCTTGGCGAGGCAAGAACATTCTTCAGCGAAATGCCATTATTGCCTTGGCCAACTTACATGATCGCAATGCTATTGTCAAACTGATGGAGATAATTGATAAGAATAATAATCCTATTCATACGGCAACGGCTATTTGGGCTCTCGGTGAGATTGTTAAGAAGCCCGATAAGGCTATGTTAGACTATATGAGGGGACTCTCACCCAAGGATGAGGACTCCCAAGCAGAGTGGGAGCTTGTGTGTGCAAAATGGCAAATTTAAGTGATTTATGCTAGAATTAAGCATAATACTATAAAATGGAGGAAACCTATCCATGGAAGTGGCAGAAATTCGCCAAAAAATCTCTGAAAATCAAGAGAAGCTCGTGAGCTTCGGGAGGTCTCTTTGACTTAGATCGTTTGGAAGAGGACATTGCGCTCCTTGAAAACCGAATGACTGAGCCAGATTTTTGGAATGATAATATTGCAGCTCAAAAGACCTCTCAAGAGTTAAATGAGCTCAAAATGAAATATGAAACTTTCAACAACATGAAAGAGCTCTCTGACGAGACAGAGCTTTATTTGGAAATGTTGGAAGAAGATGATAGCGTTCAAGAGGAACTCGAAGAAACGCTCGAAAAACTTGATAAGATTATGACAAGTTACGAGATGACGTTGCTCCTGTCTGAGCCATATGACCATAACAATGCCATTCTTGAAATTCATCCAGGATCAGGTGGAACTGAAGCTCAGGACTGGGCAGATATGTTACTGCGTATGTACCAACGTTACGGAAATGCCAAAGGGTTCAAGGTTGAAACTTTGGATTATCAGGCTGGTGATGAGGCTGGAATTAAATCTGTAACCCTTGCTTTTGAGGGACCTAATGCATATGGATTACTCAAGTCAGAAATGGGTGTCCACCGTTTAGTTCGTATCTCACCATTTGATTCTGCTAAGCGTCGTCACACTTCATTTACATCAGTGGAAGTTATGCCTGAATTGGATGATACCATTGAAGTTGATATTCGTGATGATGATATTAAGATGGACACTTTCCGTTCAGGTGGTGCAGGTGGTCAGAACGTCAACAAGGTTTCTACCGGTGTGCGTTTGACCCACATTCCAACAGGTATTGTTGTAGCTTCAACAGTTGACCGTACACAATACGGAAACCGTGACCGTGCTATGAAGATGCTTCAAGCGAAACTCTATCAAATGGAGCAAGAAAAGAAAGCGGAAGAAGTGAATGCCTTGAAAGGTGATAAGAAAGAAATCACTTGGGGAAGTCAAATTCGCTCATACGTTTTCACTCCATATACCATGGTTAAAGATCACCGTACAGGTTATGAAGTTGCCCAGGTTGATAAGGTAATGGATGGAGATATTGAAGGCTTCATCGATGCCTACCTCAAGTGGCGTATAGAAGAATAGTAATAATATACTATTTTTAAGTATTTAGATACTTTATCTCAATGAAAGGAAGGCATTCAGCTATTTTAGTAGTTGAATACTGACATTATGGCTCTTATTGAATTAAAAGACGTTACTAAGAAGTATGATAAGTCGACAACTGCCCTAAGACATATTGATTTGTCTGTCAACTCAGGGGAATTTGTTTACTTAGTTGGACCTTCTGGTGCTGGTAAATCAAGTTTAATTCGCTTGTTTTACCAAGAAGAAAAATTAACGAGTGGTTTTATGAAGGTAGGGAAGTTTGATTTAACCCATCTTCGTAAAAAAGATGTTCCACTCTTGCGACGTTCTATCGGGGTTGTTTTCCAGGATTATAAACTTCTTCCAAAGAAAACAGCTTTTGAAAATGTTGCTTATGCGATGGAGGTCATCGGTGAGCGCCATCGTCATATTAAAAAACGTGTTGCAGAGGTTCTCGAATTGGTTGGACTTAAGCACAAGATGCGTTCTTTCCCTAACCAATTATCTGGTGGTGAACAGCAACGTGTTGCTATTGCACGTGCTATCGTAAATAATCCAAAAGTTTTGATTGCGGACGAACCAACAGGGAACTTGGACCCTGAGATTTCTTGGGAGATTATGCAGGTTCTTGAGCGTATCAATCTGCAGGGAACGACCATTTTAATGGCAACCCATAACTCAACTATCGTTAATAACCTTCGTCATCGTGTCATAGCGATTGAAGAGGGACGTATTGTTCGTGATGAAGAGGAAGGAGAGTACGGTTACCATGATTAGACGCTTTTTCCGCCATTTAGGAGAATCCATTAAGAACCTCAAACGTAATCTATTGTCTACTCTTACGGCGGTGTTTTCAGTAATGATTGTGCTGTCACTTTTAGGTATTTTTGGTTCTGCGATTCTTAACACTCAAAAATTGGCCTCAGATATTGAAAAAAATATTCAGGTCAATGTGTATTTGCAGCCTGATTCGACGGATGCTTCGAAAACTGTCAAAGAGACATCTGGTCAAATTGTTGCCAATAAAGACTATCATAAAGTTTATGATGCATTGACTAAGATTAAGGGTGTTGATAAGGTTACTTTCTCTAGTAAAGAAGAACAAAAGAAACAACTCATCGAAACAATGGGTTCAAGTTTCGAGACAGCTACTGGAGATGGAAACCCTCTATCAGATGTGTACATTATTCAAACGAAAACACCAGATGATGTGAGTCGTGTTGCCAAGGAAGCTAAGGCTATTCAGGGTGTTGATAATTCAAACTTTGGTGGCTCAGATAGTGAAATTCTGATGTCTACCATGAAACGTGTTCAATTTTGGGGAATCATTGCGACAGCTCTCTTAACTGTTGTTGCTGTATTGTTGATTTCAAATACCATCCGTATTACCATTATGTCACGTGCGACTGAAATTCAAATCATGCGTTTGGTAGGTGCGAAAAACTCCTACATTCGCCGTCCTTACTTGATGGAAGGCGCTTGGATTGGTGCTTTAGGTGCCATCATTCCTTCTGGTCTTATTTATCTTTTGTATCACATGGTTTATTCAACCTTAAATCCTGATTTTGTTAAGGGTGGTGTCTCTATGTATGATCCAGAATGGTTTGTCTACGCTGTTATTGGAGCCCTCTTTGCAGTCGGTATTGTTATCGGTTCAGTTGGTTCTCGTATGGCAATACGCCGTTATTTGAAATATTAATGCAATTAAAGGAGAACCGTTCTGGTTCTCTTTTTTCGGTCCAGAATGCTTCATGACACCTAAATTTTTGCTTTATCTCAAAATCATGGCTCAAAGACCAAATCCAATCTCAGATTTGGTATAATATTTAAAAAACATTGGAAAAGAGACGCATTATGACAAAGTTAGCTACCATTTGTTATATTGATAATGGAAAAGAGCTTTTGCTTTTACACCGTAATAAGAAGCCTAATGATGTTCATGAAGGTAAGTGGATTTCTGTTGGGGGAAAACTAGAAGCTGGAGAGACACCTGATGAGTGTGCCCGTCGTGAAATTTTTGAGGAAACACATTTTACAGTGACAGAGATGGATTTCAAAGGGATGATAACCTTTCCAGAATTCACACCAGGACATGATTGGTATACCTATGTTTTCAAGGTGACCGGCTTTGAAGGTGACTTAATTTCAGATGAGGAATCACGTGAGGGAACGCTTGAGTGGGTTCCTTATGATCAGGTTTTAACTAAGCCAACCTGGGAAGGTGACTATGAGATCTTTAAGTGGATTCTTGAAGACAAACCTTTCTTCTCTGCTAAGTTTGTTTATGATTCCAACCAGAACTTGATAGACAAGACTGTGACCTTTTATGATAAATAGGGAGGAACTATGAAGCGGAAAAAGACAGAAAATTTTTCAGAAACTTGGTTTTTTAAATGGGTTTTGAATAATCAGGCTATAGTGGCCTTCTTAATATTACTGTTGATTGGTTTGACGGTTTTGATTTTTACGAAGATTAGTCCTATTTTCTCACCAGTCATTGATTTTTTGACAATTATCATGTTGCCTCTGGTTATTTCTACGCTCCTTTACTATTTGATAAAACCTTTGGTTCTCTTAGTAGAAAAAACTGGTTTAAGTAGAACGATGTCTATCTTGGTCATCTATGCTATTCTCGCCTTACTCTTAGTTTGGGGGATTTCAACAGCTATTCCTAGTTTGCAAAATCAGATTTTGATTTTGATTAGAAATACACCGTCTTATATTGCCCGAGCTAATAGTGAAGCCGAACGCTGGCTAAATCTCCCTTTTCTTTACAATTACCGTGGAGATTTAGAAGCTATACTCAGTGATTTCTCAGCGAGAATGGTTAACTATGCTGAAAATTTCTCTTCATCAGCTTTGACTTGGATAGGAACCTTTGCTAGTACAGTGGCTAGGGTTACGGTTGCTATTATTTTGGCTCCTTTCATTGTTTTTTATCTCCTAAGGGATAGTCAAAAGATGAAACAGGGCTTTGTGTCTGTGTTACCTACTCGTTTTCGTGAAACGACTGTTCGAATGCTGTCAGATATCAATAATCAGTTAGAAGGTTATGTTCAAGGCCAAGTTACAGTTGCTATCGTCGTGGCCATTATGTTTTGTATCATGTTTAAGATTGTAGGTCTTCGATATGGCATGACTTTTGGTATTATGGCAGGTTTCTTAAATATGGTTCCCTATCTTGGAAGTTTTCTTGCTATGGTACCAGTTGTTATTATGGGGTTGGTACAAGGTCCCGCTATGCTAATCAAGGTTCTCATTATTTTTGTCATTGAGCAAACCATTGAAGGACGTTTTGTTTCTCCACTTGTCTTGGGTAACAAACTCAGTATTCACCCTATTACTATTATGTTCATTCTTTTGACGGCAGGTTCTCTTTACGGTGTCTGGGGCGTATTATTAGGAATTCCAATCTATGCTTCCGTCAAGGTTGTTGTTAAAGAGATTTTTGATTGGTATCGGTCAGTAAGTAATCTTTACCATGATGATGAAGAAATAGAAGGACAAAAAGAAGATGTTAAATAGTGAGAAGATGGTTGCCTCTATTAGTAACCAAGATTTAGAGCATGCGGGCAAATATTTTAAGAAAGCTTTGCAAGAAGATCCAGCTGAAGTCCTTTTAGAGTTAGCTGAGTACCTTGAATCTATCGGTTTTTTACCACAGGCTCAAGAAATTTATGAAAAAATTCGTTTTGATTTTCCAGAAGTTAATGTTAACCTAGCTCAAATTGCTGCTGAAGATGGTGATATTGAGAAGGCCTTTCTGTATTTAGATGCTATTCCTGAGGATTCTGAGGATTATTTGTCTGCTTTAGTTGTGAAGGCCGACCTCTATCAAATGGAGGGCTTAACAGACGTAGCACGTGACAAGTTACTAGAGGCGAGTCAACTATCGGATGACCCCATTATCATTTTTGGTTTGGCTGAAATGGAGTTTGAACTTGGAAACTTTGAGCAGGCTATCCATTATTATGCTAAACTTGATAATCGTGAGCTTCTTGAGGCTACTGGAGTTTCTACTTACGAGCGTATTGGTAAAGCTTATGCTAGTTTTGGTAAGTTTGAAGCTGCCAGAGAATTTTTAGAAAAAGCCATTGAAATTGAATACGATGATACCATTGCCTTTGAATTAGCGACACTTCTTTACGATCAGGAAGAGTATCAAAAAGCTAACTTTTACTTCAAGCAGATTGAAACCATGTCCGCAGACTTTGAGGGTTATGAGTATATTTACGCCTTATCGTTACATGCTGAACATAAAACCGAAGAAGCTTTACGGATAGCACAGCAAGGAATTTCTAGAAATACCTTTGATGTTCAGTTGCTTTTGTTAGCATCACAGTTATCCTACGAATTGCACGATACTCAGTCTGCTGAATCCTATTTGAAGCAAGCCTTGCCATTAGCGGAGGACCAAGATGAGATTGTTTTGCGTTTAATTACTCTCTATTTGGAAGAAGAACGTTACGATGATCTCGTGGCTTTAACCGATTACGAAGTTGCTTCTGTCTTGGCTCGTTGGAATATCGCCAAAGCTTACCAATCACTTGATGATGAAGAGGAAGCCTTCCACATTTATCAAGACCTATCTGCAGATTTGTCTGATAACCCCGAATTTTTACAGGATTACGCTTATATCTTGCGTGAATTTGGCTACAGAGATCAAGCGCGTGTTACAGTGGAAAAATATCTTTCCTTGGTCCCAGATGATATTAATATGCAAACATTTCTTGATGACAATTAGATATTGAAACTCTTGGATGCCTAAACTTAATAGAGGATGTGATAAGTTAAGTCTGTTTACTTCCTCTTTTTTTATTCGTCTATTTATGTTATGATTTTATTAGAACCCATAAGGAGTAGATATGGTTAAGAGAGATTTAATTCGAAATATTATTATAGCAGTTCTTGCCATCGTAGTGATCTTGTTACTGAGGTCTTTTGTTTTTTCAACACATCGTGTGGCTGAAAATCAGGCAAATAATTATATCCATGCAGGTGATTATGTTACCTTCAACAAAAACGTTGAACCGAAGAAAAAGGATTTCATCCTTTATACCGTTAATGGTAAAGAATACATTGGACGTGTTATTGCCGGTGAAGGAAAGAGCGTAACAGCTATGGATGACTTTCTTTATGTCAATGATAAGCCAATTGAAGAAAATTATATTAGCCACGATAAATCAGCTTATTTGGCTACTGTTTCACCTGGGAATTTTTTCACAGATGATTTTTCAATTGCAACGTTGACCGATAACAAGCAAACAAAGATTGAAAAGGGACAATACCTAGTATTAAACGATAATCGTCGAAATACAAAAGATAGTCGTAAATTTGGACTTATTAAAAAAGACCAAATTAAAGGTGTTATCTCTTTCCGATTGTATCCTCTGTCACACTTTGGTTTTGTTGATGTGGACTAATATTCTTTAATGACTGAAAAAGCTAGGAACTTTGGTTAAGTTTCTAGCTTTTTTGCGAATATATAACTGGTAATTCATTTTTATACTGGGAGCTATAGTCGGTTAATTTAAGGCTGAAATAGACATAAAATGAATTAACAGAAATATATCAGTAGAGAAGGAAAAACATATGCTAGAAAAAATGTCGTAGGATTTAAGAAGAATAAAACATATGGATTATGTGGAGTTATCCTAACCATGTTACTTGTAGGGACATGTGGTGTGACAGCAGGAGCTGATGAAGTGGTGGAAAATCCTTCAAATGCTAATACTTCTAAGCCAATATCAAAGGAGCAAACGAAGGGTTCAAGGACTGTTTCAAATTCTGAGACTGTACCGAAAGGAGAAAAGTAAACATCAGAAATTACTTTTGAAAATTCGAATAGAACAGTGACAGCTGACTCGTTATTTAACACGGTTGAACGAAACTCAACAGAAATAGTATCCCAAAATCAAGCAGATTATACAGCTATTTCCAATTTAACCAATAATTCTGTTACGATAACTGCTTCAAGGATTAGACAGTGTTGACAGTGTCAGTCAAAGCCAAAGTTATTTTCTTAGCTCTATTAAACAGGGAGCTATGGAGGGAGCCAAAGAAGGAGTGTTCCTATCAATTACAGCAGCCCAGGCGATTCTAGAAAGTGGTTGGGGCAACTCAAGCCTGGCTCAAGCGCCTAATCATAATCTCTTTGGCATTAAGGATTCGAATGATTGGGGTGGTGATACGGTAGTAGTGCCAACTCAGGAACATGTTAATGGTAGATATATTACCATTAACGCTACCTTTAGAAAATATTCATCTTGGAATGACAGTGTTGTAGATCATGCAAAATTTTTCACCAGTACAAAGTGGCGAAAAACAATTATAGAAAAGTTATAAATACAACAGATTATAGGACTGCTACGCAGGAGTTAAAAAATGCTGAGTATGCGACAGATCCAAGTTATGCAGTCAAGCTTATTCGTTTGATTGAAGTATATAAGCTCTACGAATGGGATCAAGAAAGTAATACTGCGAGTAACATCAGTGATAATCCAATAGAAATTCAAAATGACCCAAAAGCAGACCTTGCCATCACTGGTATCAACAATGCTACTGGTAGCTATGAAGTTGTCATTTCAAATTTGGTTTCACCACGTGGATTCAAGGAAGTTCTAGTTCCAACCTGGTCAGAAATGAATGGCCAAGATGATATCATTTGGCACAATGCTACCAAGCAGGAGGATCGAACCTACAAGGTGACCGTTTCTGCCAGCCAACACAAGTGGAACTCAGGCAAGTACATCGTTCATGGTTACTTAACAGATGCTTCAGGTAAGAATGTCGGCTTTGGCGCAACCTATGTTGATGTGGTAGCTCCTAAGAAAATCGGTTCAGCATCTAGAGGGAACTACGATGTTTTGAATAAGATTGTCTATCTAGATGCTGGTCATGGTGGCTATGATCCGGGAGCATCTTACTTTGGTATTTCTGAGAAGAGCTTGACCTTGGCTATCCAAAGTCGCGTTAAGGCCAAATTAGAAGCAGAAGGCTATCAAGTTGTGACCACACGTACCAGTGATACCTATGTCGATTTGACAGATCGCTCTCGTGCAGCTAATGCCTCTGAATCAGATATTTTCGTCAGTATCCATATCAATGCTGTAGGAAGCTTTGATGTACAAGGTATCGAGACTTATTATTACCAACCTTTTGCAGAGTATCCTTCACGTATTAATGCGACTTACCATGCCAATCCGACTCGTTTGAGCATGAGTGATACCTTGGCTAATGCCATTCAGTCTAGTCTTATTAATGCGACAGGAGCTCAGAATTAGGGCGTTAAGCGTCGCACCTTTGCGGTTTTGCGAGAAACAACAGCCCCAGCAGTTCTTCTAGAACTAGGTTTCTTGTCAAATCCGCAGGAAGCAGCTCGCTTGACAACGTCAGTTTACCAAGAAACTTTTGCGAATGAGATTGTGGCAGGAATTGAAGCTTATTACGAAAAAGAATCTAACGTTTAAGTTATAAGGTTAGCCCATCATTTTGATGGGCTTTTATGCTATAATTGAGGTAAATAGTAAATACAATAAAAGGAGCGCTTATGGCCTACGATTTACTCTTAGAGCGTTTTCTACGCTATGTCAAAATTAATACACGTAGTGATGAAAATGCAACAAGGACGCCAACAACACAAAGCCAGGTAGATTTTGCTTTAAATGTTCTAAAACCAGAATTGGAAGAACTAGGTTTAAGTAACATCCATTATTTGGAAAGTAATGGTTACTTAGTGGCAACCCTGCCGGCTAACGATGACCGATTAACACGTAAGATTGGTTTCATCTCTCATATGGATACTGCAGATTTTAATGCAGAAGGAGTGTCACCCCAAGTTATTGAATCCTATGATGGAGGCATTATTCCTCTTGGAACTTCAGGTTACAACCTAAATCCAGCTGATTTTCCGAATCTCCAGAATTATATCGGTCAGACACTTATTACAACAAGTGGCACCACTCTTCTTGGAGCTGATGATAAGTCTGGTATTGCTGAGATTATGACAGCATTGGCTTATTTGAAGGCTCATCCTGAAATCAAACATTGTGAGATTCGTGTAGGCTTTGGTCCTGATGAAGAAATTGGAATTGGTGCTGATAAATTTGATGTTGATGATTTTGATGTTGATTTTGCCTATACTGTGGATGGTGGTCCCTTGGGTGAATTGCAGTATGAGACATTTTCGGCAGCAGGAGCAGAGCTTATTTTCCACGGTCGTAATGTTCATCCTGGTACAGCAAAAGGTCAGATGGTTAATGCTTTGCAACTAGCTATTGATTTTCATAACCAGCTGCCAGCAGAGGACCGTCCTGAGTTGACAGATAGTTATCAAGGCTTTAACCATCTTCAAACCATGACTGGTACTGTAGAAGAAGCGAAATCTTCTTATATTATTCGTGATTTTGAAACCAAGTCTTTTGAAAATCGTAAAGCAAGCTTTCAAGAAATTGCCGATAAGATGAATAAAGCATATGGCCAAAAGCGTGTAGAGTTGTTACTCAAAGATCAATACTATAATATGCGTCAAGTTATTGAAAAAGACATGACACCTGTTGAGTTGGCCAAGAAAGTTATGGAAGACCTTGACATTACTCCAGTTATTGAGCCAATTCGTGGTGGAACAGATGGTTCAAAAATTTCTTTCATGGGCATTCCGACACCAAATCTATTTGCAGGTGGTGAAAATATGCATGGTCGTTATGAGTACGTTTCCTTGCAGACAATGGAAAAAGCCGTGGATGTTATTCTTGGAATTGTCAGTAAACCTTAATTGAGCTTGCTAAATACTAATTTTATGGTAGAATTAAAAGTAATGGAGGTGCTGTGATGATTAAAATTTTCGGCAAGTATCGTTACCATTGGCAACCGGAATTGTCTTGGCTAATCATCTATTGGTCTTTAGCTATCACGCCAATCTTTATTGCGGCGGCCCTTCTATTCGAGTTGTACTCGGTGCCCTCACATATTTTGATGCTTTTCACAATTTTTGTTGCTTTATTTGGTTTTGGGTTCCATCGTTACTTTATTATTGAAGATCATGGAATACTGCGTATTATTTCTTTCAATATTTTTAAACCGCGTAAGGTTCAGATTAGTGACATTGAAAAAGTGGAAGTTATCAAAACCGGCCTGTGTTTCATCTTTAAGAGTGGAAAGAAACGTCAATTTTACATGAGAAAGTGGCCTAAGAAGTATTTCTTAGATGCTTTAGCACTTCATCCTGATTTCAAAGGTGAAGTAGAGCTTATGGATCATATGACTAACTTTGACTATTTTGCCTTCTATGAGGAATCAAAAAAAGCCCTCAAGCTTAAACTTCGCAAGAAAGGGCTTTAGTTGGACAAGACTTGACAGCTATTAAAGTGTCGGGGCTATCTTCAACGATTAGGCTAAGTTGGTCGCTATCTCTAAACCTCACTATACCTTCGTCATCATAGTCAAAGACAGGAGAGTGGGTTTGGCACAAACCACAAGCGATACATTTTTCTGGAATTAATGATACTTTCATAGTATTATTTTAAAATAGATTTATTGTTTTTACAAGGAGAATAACATGAGTAAAAAACCATGGGAAGAAAAAGTTTCTGACGAAGAGATGGAAGATGTTGTTGATGCTGATTTTCTAGATGATGAAGATGAGTATGAAGACTACGATAACTATGAAGAAGATAATGATGACAGTGATTCTTCAGCTGAAAAGCGCGACAAAGGTGGTTTCATCAATTCATCATTCTTGACAGTTCTGTTAGGACTTTTCTTCATCATTGTTGTTTGTATTTTGTTCTTTGTTTTCTACACATCAAACATTGGAGGAAACAAGACAGCTGAGTCTAAGGGATCTTCTGGTTTCTATTCATCATCAACAAGCAAAGTAGTCAAATCATCATCAAGTGAAAATGCTTCAAGCAAGGATGACGAAACTGAGAAATCTACTAAAGAAAAATCCTCAGCAACTAAATCATCAAGCTCTTCAAAACATGCTTCTAAAGAAGATACTGATGCAACTGAAACAACACCATCAAGTTCTGAAGTAGCAGCTGATGGATCTACTATCGTTGTCCAATCTGGAGAAGGTGCTGGTTCTATTGCGGCACGTGCAGGTATCTCTGTAAGCGAATTGGAACGCCTTAACCCAGATCATATGACAAGTGGTTACTGGTATGCTAACCCAGGAGATGTCGTTAACGTTCAATAATTTAATAGCAAAGGAACATCATGAAAAATATTAGAATTGCAATTGATGGTCCTGCGTCTAGTGGAAAAAGTACTGTAGCCAAGGTTATTGCAAAAAATCTTGGCTATACTTATCTCGACACAGGAGCTATGTATCGTTCTGCAACCTATCTAGCATTGCAAAATGGTTTGACTGAAGATAATGTCCCAGAAATTTTAGAGCAACTCTCTCAACATCCCGTTTCATTTGGAAAAGCAGCAGATGGTAGCCAGCAAGTTTATGTTGGCGATGTTGATATCACTCACCCAATTCGTGATAACCAAGTGACTAACAACGTTTCTTGGGTTGCCGCCATTCCTGAAGTGCGTAAAGAGCTTGTTTCTCAGCAACAACGCATTGCTGAGAAAGGGGCCATTATCATGGATGGTCGAGATATTGGTACAGTTGTCCTACCAGATGCTGAACTTAAGATTTTCTTGATTGCTTCTGTCGATGAACGTGCAGAACGTCGTTATAAGGAAAATATCGAAAAAGGTATTCCGGCTGATCTTGAGACACTTAAGAAAGAAATTGCTGAACGTGACTATAAAGATAGCCACCGCAAAGTCTCACCTTTGAAACCAGCTGAAGATGCCATTACTTTTGATACTACAGGAGTGTCAATTGATGATGTTGTGGAATTTATTCAAAAAAAAGTGAAGAAAATTATTGACAAGGGATAGATCGATTGTTATACTAGTATCAATGAGAAAAGCAGAAGTGAGAGCTTCTCGCCTTGCGACTTAAGTTGTCTGGCCCAACATGTCAAATCCAATTATGGGATATAATGTGTGCGGGCTTGGTTATCAAGTCCGCTTTGTTTTTCTCTAAAAAAATAAAGAGGTGAAGATCATAGCTAAGAAAGATCTATTCATTAATGATGAAATTCGCGTTCGTGAAGTTCGTCTTGTTGGTCTTGATGGTGAACAATTGGGAATTAAACCATTGTCAGAAGCGCAAGCTATTGCAGATGATGCAAATGTTGACTTGGTTCTTATCCAACCACAAGCTACGCCACCTGTTGCGAAGATTATGGACTACGGTAAGTTCAAATTTGAGTATCAAAAGAAACAAAAAGAACAGCGTAAGAAACAAAGCGTTGTTACCGTTAAGGAAGTTCGTTTGAGTCCAGTTATCGATAAAGGGGACTTCGAAACAAAACTTCGTAATGGTCGTAAATTCCTTGAAAAAGGAAATAAGGTTAAAGTTTCTATCCGTTTCAAAGGACGTATGATTACTCACAAAGAAATCGGAGCTAAGGTCTTGGCGGAATTTGCTGAAAAAACGCAAGATATTTCGATTATTGAGCAAAGAGCTAAGATGGATGGACGACAAATGTTCATGCAACTTGCACCAATTCCTGACAAAAAATAATTGTCAAACTAACACTATTTTAAGAGGAGAATTTTAAAATGCCAAAACAAAAAACACACCGCGCATCAGCTAAACGTTTCAAACGTACAGGTTCAGGTGGATTGAAACGCTTCCGTGCTTTCACATCTCACCGTTTCCACGGTAAAACTAAAAAACAACGTCGTCACCTTCGTAAAGCATCATTGGTACATTCAGGTGACTTTAAACGTATCAAATCAATGCTTTCTCAAATGCGTTAATTCGCTACAAGCATTACAATTTAACTAAACTAGAACTAATTCGGAGGAATATATAAATGGCTCGTGTTAAAGGTGGCGTTGTATCACGCAAACGTCGTAAACGTGTATTGAAACTTGCTAAAGGTTACTATGGTGCAAAACACATCTTGTTCCGTACTGCAAAAGAACAAGTAATGAACTCTTACTACTATGCATACCGTGACCGTCGTCAAAAGAAACGTGATTTCCGTAAACTTTGGATCACTCGTATCAATGCGGCAGCTCGTTTGAACGGACTTTCATACTCACAATTGATGCATGGTTTGAAATTGGCTGAAATTGAAGTTAACCGTAAAATGCTTGCTGATTTGGCAGTTAACGATGCAACAGCTTTCACAGCTCTTGCAGAAGCTGCTAAAGCAAAACTTGGTAAATAAAAATTAAGATGGGTTTGTCCCGTCTTTTTTTATGGAGGTAATTATGATTCGTTTAGCAAAAACAGAAGATATTCCTAGGTTACAGGTGCTCTTGGAGCAGATTCTTATTGTTCATCATCAAGTGCGCCCTGATATTTTTAAGTCAGAAGGTAGTAAATTTACTGATGCAGAGTTAGAAGCTGTCATTAATGATTCAACTAAGCCTATTTTTGTTTACGAAGATGAAAATGGTTGTATCTTGGGCCACCTTTTTATGATAATTCAAGAGATTTCTGAAAGTGATGGGCCTCAGAAGGCACATAAATCTCTCTTTATTGATGATTTATGCGTTGATAAGGAAGCTCGAAGTCAAAAAATAGGAGGGCAGCTTTATCAATTTGCTTTGGACTATGCTAAGGAGTTAGGGTGTTATAATGTAACACTTCATGTTTGGAATGATAATGATGGGGCTCTACGTTTTTATGAACGTTTAGGTATGAAACCGAGATATACAGAAATGGAAACTATCTTAAAATAAAGTATTGCAAATTATTTTTCGAGAAGAAAGCTGGGGTCCATCTCCAGTTTTTTAATAATAAAAGCAGCCACGAAACTGACTGCTAGTGATGATTAGTTTTTCTTTTTCATTTCGCCGTGTGGGTAGTAAGTCCCTTCTGGCATATCGTTAATGAAAACATGAATAGCTTCTTTTGGAGCTTTGGCGATACGTGATACAACTTCGGTAACTTCGTGAGCAAGCTCAACTTTTTGTTCTTGAGTGCGACCTTCAAAGAGATCAATTTTTACAAATGGCATAATGCATCTCCTTAGTTTTGATAGTCCTATTATAGCATTAATTAAGAGAATATTCTAAAGTTTATGGAAATTCTTGAAATGATATTATCGTAATCCAAAACTGTTAGTGATTTCTAATAGAAAATCCTTGAGTATAAAAAATGGATAGTCAAGAGCAATACCTCTTAGCCGTGACCGTGCTATTACTTTAGATTCGAGTAATTCTGATTTAGACATAATTTTATATGGTGTTGACATTCGTATGGAGTCCAGTGATATCGGGAAAGAGTTTGTAATTTTGTTTGCTCTGTTTATAGGGGATGAAAACTCTTACTAAAAATGGTAAAATAGTGCTAATTAGAGACAGTAAGGAGTAAATTATGACAATTGATTTTCGTGCCGAAGTTGATAAACGTAAAGATGATTTGATGGAAGACCTTTTTGGCCTTTTGCGTATTAACTCAGAACGTGACGACAGTAAGGTTAATGATAAGCATCCGTTTGGTCCAGGACCAGTAAAAGCTTTGGAATATTTTCTTGATTTAGCTAAACGTGACGGCTATAAAACGCGTAATATTGATAATTATGCTGGTGACTTTGAATTTGGCCAAGGTGATGAGGTCTTGGGTATCTTTGCACACTTGGATGTGGTTCCAGCTGGGAGCGGTTGGGATACAGATCCTTATGAACCTGTAATCAAAGATGGAAAACTTTATGCTCGTGGCTCATCAGATGATAAGGGTCCAACCATGGCTTGTTATTATGCTTTGAAAATTATTAAAGAGCTTAACCTTCCAGTATCTAAGCGTGTGCGTTTCATCGTTGGTACAGATGAAGAATCTGGTTGGGATGATATGGCCTATTATTTTGCGTACAATGGTTTAAAAGATCCTGATTTTGGTTTTTCTCCAGATGCTGAATTTCCAATTATTAATGGAGAAAAGGGAAATATTACCACCTATCTTCATTTTGAAGGAAAAAATGATGGAGTATTTAGCCTTGCAAGTTTCAATGGTGGCTTGCGTGAAAATATGGTTCCTGAATCTGCAAGTGCAAGTTTCACTGGTCCAATCACTTTGCAAGAACTTGAGGCTAAGTTAGCTGATTTTGCAGTTAATCAGGGAGTAACTGGTCAGGTGACTGAGGAATCGGATGGCTTTCATGTTACTATTCATGGGAAATCAGTTCACGGTATGATGCCTCAAAAAGGTGTTAATGGTGCAACCTATTTAGGTCTTTTCCTAAGCCAATTTGATTTCCAAGGAAATGCTGAAGCTTATTTGAACTTCATTGCTGAAACACTACATAAAGACTTCTTTGGTGAAAAAGTAGGTCTTGCTTATACAGATCCTAAGATGGGTGATTTGACCATGAATGCTGGGGTGTTTAATTTCAATAAGGAATCAGCAGATAATACAATCGCTCTGAATTTCCGCTATCCTAAAGGTGTTGATGTATACGGTATTAAGGCTGGTCTTGAAAAACTTGAAGGGCCGAAGGATGTTACTCTTTCAGAACACGGACATGTTCCTCACTATGTACCAGTGAGTGACCCTGTGGTTCAAACACTTCTTTCTGTTTATGAGAAACACACAGGGCTTAAAGGTGAAGAACAAATCATTGGTGGTGGAACTTTTGGACGTCTCCTTAAACGTGGTGTTGCCTATGGAGCTATGTTCCCGGGTTATGTCAACACAATGCACCAAGCCAACGAATTTACTGAAGTTGAGGACTTGTACCGTGCCGCTGCTATTTATGCAGAGGCTATCTATGAGTTAATCAAATAAAAAAAGAGGCAGATTGTCTTTTTTGGGGGAGGACATTATGGAAACACTTGAAGAATTGACGCATACTATTATGGCTGATGAACAAAATAAAGCTTATACAGAACAAGGTATACAACCCTTGTTTACCATTCCAAAAACGGCTCGAATTAATATCGTCGGACAAGCTCCGGGTATTCGTGCACAAGAGTCAGGACTCTATTGGAATGACCCTAGTGGAGATAATCTCAGGGATTGGATGGGTGTCTCACGCGAAGATTTTTATGAATCGGGTATGTTTGCGATTGTCCCTATGGATTTCTATTTTCCTGGCCACGGAAAATCAGGAGATTTACCGCCTCGTAAAGGATTCGCAGACAAATGGCACAAGAGAGTATTGGCCTTAGCTCCAAATATTCAATTAACCATTTTAGTGGGAAACTACGCACAGTGTTATTATTTACACCAAAAATCATCTGCTAAGTTAACAGATACGGTGAAACATTACAAAGACTATCTTCCAGACTATCTTCCATTAGTCCATCCGTCCCCACGAAATAATATCTGGCAAGCGAAGAATCCATGGTTTATGGAAGAAGTGGTTCCAGATTTAAAAGCCTTGGTCAAAGAAATTTTAAGAAAGTAATCATGGTTGTCAGGTCTTGATCGAACATTTAGTCTACAAACTGATTGTGGAACAGATTCATGTATGCAAGAGAATTATAAGCCCTTTTGTACTGACCCCAAAAAGTTAGACAATTAATTTAAGTAAAGGATTTAGTTCTGTATTGCACAGGACTGAGTCCTTTTCTACCATTAGTCAATCATGTCAAGGCATTTGATAAAAAATAGATTGAATTCCATAGTCAAACTAAGGAAATTGTCTATTTTTGAACTAAAGTTCAGTGTAAAAAGTGTAAGCAAAAACAACACTTTACTTAGTGATTTTTTGATAAGGTGTTACAATCATATGGCATAAACATTTTTACCGATTTTGGGTAGAAGTATAATCGTAAAGTTTGTTATGCGTTATGAGGTAATACATTGTTCTGATGAGCTGATGTATAGAGGCAATCGTGTGTGGTTTGGTTGAGGTCGCTTGCGATTGTCTTTTCTATTTTAATTGCTACTTAAAAAGCTTTGTAGGATTGGGATTACAACCTTTTCATAATCTTTTTAATAAAATACATTAAAGTAATCATCACTAGTTATTAAAACCCAATTTGTAAAATTAAGCTAGACAGAAAAAGACTTTATCCAAACTCATTTAGAACAAAATTGGAGCCTTGATGTCATGAAAGGAACTT
>ERZ773076.157-NODE-157-length-38102-cov-3.047914_pt1 | contig 38102 bp, 28 predicted proteins | sample MGYA00580613_ERZ773076 | MGnify/ENA primary metagenome ERZ773076 (study PRJEB29015, sample SAMEA2738005) | human oral metagenome | biome: human oral; feature: human-associated habitat; material: dental | place: China | collected 2057 ...
GCTGTATGGTGCGAAAATGTGGGGCTTGCGCCATGCTGATTAACGAACGTCCGAGGCTGGCATGCTCTACATTTCTACATACGTTAAAAGGTTCTACAATTACCTTGGAACCTTTAAGCAAATTTCCGCTTGTAAGAGATTTGATCGTTGACCGGTCAAATCTGTTTGAAAATTTGAAAAAACTGAACCTTTGGCTTGAAAGTGAAGCTTATATGAGTTCGTGGACACATGAACCGAGATACCAGTCGGCACGCTGTCTGATGTGTGGCTGCTGCCTTGAAGTGTGTCCTAACTTCTCTGCAAATGGGACTTTTGCAGGCGCTGTTGCTGCAGTCAACGCATTTCGGATTCTGAATGAAGAACAGGAAAGCACTCATTTGAATGAGATTTCTGCTGAATATAAGAAGAAATATTTTGAGGGATGCGGGAAGTCGTTATCTTGTCATGATATTTGTCCGATTGGTCTGCCTGTGGAAGAACTGCTTGTAAGGTCGAATGCAGCGGCTGTTTGGGGCAAATAAAATGGATGATAAAAGCTATAATGAATGTATGAAGGGGCTGTTGCACAAGGAAAAAAGTCCAAGTGCAGCAGCCCCTTTACGGTTAAATGCCTCCAAAAGCACAAAAACGCTCGCCATAGACCCCCTAATTCCCCAAAAGCAGATAACTCAAACAGGCCCTTCTGAATAACGATTGTTTTCCAGAGGAGCCTGTTTTCCAATTCCAAGCTGGTGTATACGATGGACTTCAAGGTGACTCCGCACATGCTGCGGCACACCTACATCACCAACCTGATTTACAAGGGTGTTGATCCAAAGACGGTGCAGTATCTGGCAGGCCATGAGAACAGCAAAACGACTATGGACATCTATGCGAAAGTCAAGTATAATAAACCTGAGAATTTAAGCAGCGTTGTGAATGCTGCATTAGGGCTGCGTTAAAATGCACCAAAATTTCGCGATTTCGTGGGTTTACCTATGGGTTTACTGAGAGAGGAAAGCCCGAAAGCCCGAAAGCCCGAAAACCCGCATGAATACTGGACTTTTCGGATCAAGGTCAGGTGAGTACGGCTTGAAGGCAGCTCGCCGTGCACCGCAGTTCTCCAAGAGATAATCGACACTTCAAAATGTACAAAAACCCCGGAAGCATATGGCTTCCGGGGTTTTTTCATGCCCAAAACAGTTTGTCGTAATTTGTTCTGATTTGGCCATTTTTCAGTTATAAGACAAATTGAGTCAGTAAAAAGGGCTTCAAATCTTTGATATAGAAAGATTTTTCTGCTTACTTTGCTCTTCTACTTGACTTATTCGTGTGTTTATTATACTATAAAGTAAATATTGGAGGTGAATTGAAGAGATGAGTAACTTTTTTGTGCCGTTGTACCCATTGCGAGAAAGTTAAAAGTCTATTCACTCGATATATTATAGTTGTATCACTCTTAATGAGAGTGATACTGTTATGTTATGCCGAGCTGCAAGAATTAACTTTCTTGCAGCTCTTATTTTATGTCTTCACTCACGGAATAAAGGAGAAATACAATATGTCAATGATTCGGGTCGAGAATCTTAGTTTTTCCTATCCGAGCAGTTATGATACTATTTTTGAAAATGTAGATTTTCAAATTGATACAGATTGGAAGCTTGGGTTTATTGGAAGAAACGGCAGAGGAAAAACAACTTTTCTAAATCTCCTACTTGGAAAGTATGAATACCGCGGGAAAATACAAGCCTCTGTGCAATTTGATTATTTTCCATATCCTGTTAGCGACAAAAATAGATTAACCACGGATATTCTCTCGGAAGTTTGCCCGTTTGCGGAAGAATGGGAGCTGTTGAGAGAATTATCTTATCTGGAAGTCCGTGAAGATGTGCTTTGGAGGCCCTTTGTTACGCTTTCCAATGGCGAGCAGACCAAGGTGCTGCTTGCAGCGCTATTTCTGAACAGCGGACACTTCTTGCTGATTGATGAACCGACAAACCATTTAGATATGAAAGCCAGGGGAATTGTTTCGGACTACCTGAAACGGAAAAAGGGATTTATTTTAGCCTCTCATGATCGTTGCTTTTTAGATGGATGCGTTGACCATATTTTATCCATTAACCGATCAAACATTGAAGTGCAAAGCGGAAATTTTTCTACTTGGTTTGCTAACTTTCAGCGCCAACAGGAATTTGAACGCAATCAAAATGTAAAATTGAAAAAAAACATTGATGCGATGCAAAAGGCTGCTCAAAGAACTTCGGTTTGGTCAGAGCGGATTGAAGTGTCAAAATATGGAAACGGTCCGATTGATCGGGGATATATCGGTCACAAGTCCGCAAAAATGATGAAGCGCTCAAAGTCGATTGAAGTACGGCAGCAGCGGGCAATTGAGGAAAAGTCGAGACTTCTTAAAAACTCGGAAACAGTTGAAGCTTTGAAAATCAATCCACTTTTCTATTTTGCGGATACCTTGGTGACATTTTCTGATGTTGTACCGATTTTCGACGGTAAAGAAGTCTGCCAACCAATCTCTTTTGAAGTAAAACAGGGAGAGCGCATTGCTCTTGATGGAAATAATGGTTCCGGAAAAACAAGTCTACTAAAGTTGATACTGGGGCGACAAATAGAATATCAGGGTGTGATTTCGGTTGGTTCCGGGCTCAAACTGTCCTATGTGCCGCAAGATACTTCTACGCTGAACGGCTCTTTATCTTTGTTCATAGAAACCAACAAAATTGATGAAAGTCTATTTAAAGCAATTTTACGAAAAATGGATTTTTCACGAGTACAGTTTGAGAAAAAAATAGAGGATTTTTCAGAAGGGCAAAAGAAAAAGGTGTTAATAGCAAAAAGTCTTTGTGAGCAAGCACATCTGTATGTATGGGATGAACCACTTAACTACATTGACATTTATTCACGAATGCAAATTGAAAAACTAATCAAGGAGTTTTATCCCACCATGATTTTTGTGGAACATGATCGGGCTTTCAGAAACACGATTGCAACCAAAAGCATACAATTGACTGTCAAATGACATGTCTTTATATTCTCCGTAAAACATCCGGAACAGCTGTTGTGCAAACTCATTCTTTTTTTCTGTAGATGCTGATATCGACCACAATATTCCTCGGAAGCACTGACATGGCAGAGCACTCCTTTGGGAAGGATTTGAAGGTGTAGTTGTTAAGTGACTTAGTAATATCTCTGCCTGATAGATTATAATGTCGGCAGAGGAGAAAAATACGTGATCGTGCCTGCACGCATCGCGCTTTGACGAGCGCCAAAATCGAGGCGGCAAACAAGCCGGTGAAGGAAAAGAAATTCGGTAACGTGAACTACCTCGGATCCGGAGATTCCATCGAGATTCCGCGCGCGGAGTGGGGCGTAGGCATGGGACACAAGCTGATCAACGGCGGCCTGATGCCGGGCGGACGTCTCCGCATGGAGAAGCTCGGTGCGCTGGTTGCGGCAGGTAAGCTGGATGTGAGCCCGCTCAGCACCCACGTTTTTGACGGCTGGGAGCACATGGAAGAGGCGCTGTTCCTGATGCGCGACAAGCCGGCGGAGCTGATTAAGCCTGTTGTGAAGCTGGCTGACTAAAGACCGTTTGGATTCATGAAAATACTCGTGATATCGGGTTTCCGCGGTGCCGGCAAAACTACCTTTATTCGGGAACTTGTCCGGCGCAACGCCGGGGAAATCGCCGTATTTGAGAACGAATACGGATCCGTCGGTGTGGACGGCGCCGTATTAAAGAACAGTGCGGAGACGGAACAAGTCAATATCTGGGAAATGGCGGAGGGCTGTATCTGCTGTTCGATGAAGGGCGACTTTACCGCCTCTGTATTGACGATTGCGAACACGGTGGATCCCGATTATCTCGTGATAGAGCCGACCGGTGTGGGCATGCTGTCCAATGTCACGGAGAGCCTGGATCGCATCACCTGTGAGCGCATTCAGCTTTTAAAGCCGCTGACTCTGGTGGACGGACTCAGTTTTGAGCGCTATCGCGCCGAATATACGGAACTCTACCTGGATCAGATTCGCAATGCCTCGCATCTTGCGATTACCAAGATGGAGTAGGCATCCGCGGAAGAAGTGCGGCAGTTGATCGGCAAATTGCGGAAGATTAATCCGAGTGCCGAGATATGTCCGACGCATTATAAGGACGCGGAAGAAGCGTGGTGGGAGCAACTCCTACTCAGCGCGGCCGATGTAAGCGAGCCGAAATCGGAGATTGAAAGCTCGACGCCACAAGCGGAAACGCAATTACCGGATACGTTTTCGATGGGGAAAGCCTATGTAGACGCCCCGGAACCGTTTCTACTGTTTCTGGAAGCGCTGATACGCGGGCGCTTCGGAAATATCATTCGTGCCAAAGGCCTGATTCCGGCCGGGACTTGTACGCTTCGCTTTGACGTGGCGGACGGGCGCTACAGTGTGCGCCTCGAAGATCCCGACTCTGTACAAGAGACAGATCAAAACGCCGTCGCGGTCTTCATAGGGCACGGAATCGCGAAGCAGGCGATACGCCGTGTGATACATCAAAAAAACATAGCGCAGCGCGGAAAGATACGCTTTACCGCCGCAGCCAATCAGAGATAAGAGACTTTCCGATCTACACGTTCGCAGGGTAGTGAGAGGTGGGGGAGGGTCTCTTTTTCATGTTATAATTTAAGAAGAATGTGACTAAAGGAAGGATGATGCACAGACTGCGGGGATGACTGAATGTCAAAAGATGAATATTTGATCACAGATGCGCCACTCAAGGCGCTGACAGTTTTTGCGATGCCGCTGATTCTCGGCAGCTTCTTTCAGCAGGTCTATAACATGGCCGATTCCATTATAGTCGGTCAATTTGTGGGATCGTCTGCGCTCGCGGCGGTCGGTGCCTGTGCGGCGCTCACGAATGTCTTCATCTGTGTGGCCCTCGGCGCAGGTGTCGGTGCCGGTGTGCTGGTGAGTCGCTATTTCGGGGCCAAAGAATACGACAAGATGAAGACCATCGTGTCAACTTCGCTTATCAGCTTTTTGCTGCTCAGCATATGCCTCGGCATCATCGGCTTTTGCTTTTCGCGGCGGATGCTGCGCGTCTTACAGACGCCGGATGACATCCTGGACACGGCGGTGTTGTATCTTCGTGTCTATTTTGTCGGTTTTCCGTTTTTGTTCATGTACAATATTCTCTCGAGCATGTTCACGTCCATAGGCGAATCCAAGATTCCGCTGGGACTTTTGATTTTTTCCTCGGCTTTCAATATAGGGTTGGATTACCGGATGGTGGCGGGACTGGGACTCGGCGTGTTCGGAGCAGCGCTTGCGACATTGATTGCACAGGGCATTTCCGCAGTGTTATCGCTCCTTCTTTTTTTGAGCCGGATGAAGCGTTATCAGGGAAGTTTTCGTCGCTTTGACCGGCAGGAATTACGGACCATGTTACGTATCGCGGTCCCTTCGGTACTGCAGCAGTCCACCGTCTCTGTCGGGATGATGATTGTACAGGCGGTTGTGAATCCCTTCGGAACCCAGGCGCTCGCAGGATATGCGGCCACCATGCGGGTAGAAAATGTCTTCTCGTTGATCTTTGTGTCCATTGGCAATGCGGTATCGCCCTTTGTATCCCAAAACCTCGGTGCCAAGAAGGCGGAGCGGATTCGGAAAGGGTATCGTGCCGCGCTGGTATTGGATGCTTGTTTTGCTTTGCTGGCGTTTCTGATCATTGAAAGCTTGCACACACGCATTTCCGCGCTGTTTCTCGGAAAGGACGGAACGGAACTCGCATATCGGGTGTCCGGAGAATACATGAAATGGCTCGGCTATTTCTTTCTTTTCATGGGAATTAAAATGGCGACGGACGGCGTGCTTCGCGGACTCGGTAAAATGCGCCCGTTCCTCCTTGCAAACATGGTGAATCTCGCGATTCGCCTCTCGGTCGCCCTGCTGTTTGCACCGCGCTTTGGCATCGCGTTTGTCTGGCTTGCGGTCCCGGCCGGGTGGTTTGCGAACTTTTTGATTTCTTATATCGCGCTCAGGAAGGCGTGGCCCGAAAAGAAAGTGCAGTCCTAAGCACCCGGAAAAGGGATTACGTTGTATTCGAGACGGCCGCTCACGAAAGTGGGAGGCTGTCTTTTTTACGGCAACTTTGATCGGTGCGCACTGATTTTCCGGTGGAAAGACAGGACGCGATGCGTTAAACTCTTATTAGCATTATATAACTAATTGACAAAACGTTGCGGAGCATCGGTATAGAAATTCCGGTTTGATTTTTCGACCGGAAAACAGTGCGGCGCCGTCAGCGGCAAAGGTTCTTATGAAGGGAGTGATACGATGAATGATTTGAGAGAGATTTATGAACAGCTCGGAAAGCTATACGAAACCGAGCGGGAAGAGATGCCGGTTTTGGATGAGTTTATCCTTGAGTACCGCTGGTTCATGTGTGCTGATACGAGAGGCCGGGTCTCGCAGTGCTTGCGCATGGGTAAGGAGAAGAGTCCGGAGGCATATAGGGCGGTATTGTCAAAAGAGCTCGGGAAACCGGTTGATCTGGTAATTAAAACATTTTTGGAATCGGGAGATGAGACGCTTCGGGAGCCGCTTGTCGCACTGTTGAATTTAATGAGTAAGCCGTTCAATTCCGAAGAGAGGCTCCTCAAACAAGGGATTACGCGTGAACCGGGATTGCAGTTTCCCTATAAGGTTGCGGGCAAGAAAGTCGGTATTATAGGCTACGGACTTTACAATCAGTTTTTCCTCGGAAAATGCAAGGAGTTTCATGCCTTTGATTTGCGACCGGAGAAGGGACTTTTGAATTACCGCATCGGGAGAGAGGGCATGAAGGTCTACCCGGAGGGAATTCACTGGCATCTCGGGAAAAGCGCGGTCGACTATGCGGAGGTGCTGAAGACTCTCGATATGGTCATCATGACGGGATGCACGATTGTCAATGACAGCTACCGGGATATCCTGGCCTGCTGTGAGAAGGCAGAGGTTCGCGGCATTTACGGCCCGAGCAATGAACTCTGCCCTTCGTATCTCTTCGATCTCGGGTACAATTATATTTTCAGTGCCTCGGTGCGTGATAAGGAGAGCTATTTGCAGGCGCAGCTTGCGCCGCTCCCCATGGGAGAAGATTTGAAATTCATGGATTTATACATACTCCGCCGGAACTGATTCCGGTGACTCAGGGCAGCTCGACAAGAGGGCTGCCCTTTTTGTACGTTTTCGCATCAGAGCAGGTATACAAGTATTTCCCGCTTTCCAACTTGACGGCAGTCGGTACAGGAAGTAAGGTAAATATGAAAGAATTATGAAGAAACGCGCCAAAGTGTAAGAAAAAAACAGGCATTTCGCAGGGGCGCGGGACGGAAGAGGGGGAGTTCTGTGAAAGAGAATGAGCGGGAAGAATTGCGCCCTTTGCTCTTTGAGGCGCTGCTGAATCTCCAAAAGCATGATTACGGTTGGGTCGGCACGGACAAGTTAGAACAGGAATTGCGGAAGGTAGGGGTTCGATATCAGGAATACGGCGCAGAGACGCTGCGCACTTTTTTGGAGTTCTTTCCGGAAGACCTCGCCATCACGGACAGTGCTGCCACACAGGCGGGAGAGCCGGAGAGAAGCTATGTCATTTTGCGGCAGTACCGTCAATTAAGACGTCAAAAGAGGCGGCAGGATGGCAAGGTCCCGGATGAAAAAAAGCCGGCTTTGGCCAAGCTGCTTCGGGATATCTTGCAGAATTTGTCGCTGGAGCAGGGCGAATGGATGTATATCACGCAGGTCGGGAATGCCGTGGCTGCGGCGGGCATCAACTATAAAGAGTATGGCTTCATCCAGCTGAATCCGTTTCTGCAGCAGTTTGCGGAACAGATTGAGTTGCAATCTTCCGATCCGTCCGGGAAAAAGGCGGAGGCAGTGGTACGACTTCGCCGCTTTGAGATGAGCGTTCCCCGCAGGGCGGAAAGCACGGCGGCTTGTGAGAGCGAGCCGGAAAGTCCGAAATTCGCGCTGGACGATTGTGAGAGAGAACGGCTTGAAAAAGAGATTTTGAAACGGGCACAACAAATTTCCGTCGAGGAAGACAGGTGGAGAGCCGCGAGGTCTTTTCTTGAATTCCTGCGACAAACCGGCGTGGACTATAAGAAGTACGGCACCGGTGACGGCATCCTGTTTTTAAAACAGTTTCCGTCTCTGCTTGATGTTCGGATGAAGGCATCCGCCGACGGTAAGAAACTGTATCCTGTGGTCCGGCTGCACCATGAAGAGCGAGCGTCCGGACAAACGCCGCGAAAAACGGAGTCAGAGCGCATCCCCGAAGACAGGCGGGCTTCGGAGGCACCTGAAGCCGCTGCGTTGCGGGATGTGCGCCCTTTCGCAAAGGCGTCGAACGAGAGATTACAGAGACTTATGAAGCTCCTGCGCCCGGAGCGCTGGAGTTACGGAGAGACGGCTTTACCTGTCTCGGTGACGGCTCCAATCCTCGGCAGATATATGGAGAACCACATTTCCCGGATATGCGCCGAGCATAAGTTCCGGCAGTGCCGGGAAACCTTGCCCGGCTATCAAGATGTGCAGTACGGAATCTGCCATACCGGACTTGTCACGGCGGATTTCAGACCGATTTATGCGTTCTTTAAAAATAATCTTTTGAAGACCGGTCCGCGCTGGAATCTGGATAGTTTTGCTGCTGTCGGGACACAGGCATTTGAAGATGTTTTCCGTCACTTCGAAGCACTCCCGCCAGCAGCTGCGTATGAACTGCCGGAGATACAGGCTTTGTCGGACGGCGCGGCGCTGTACTGCGATTACCGGCGGATACTCACGGAGCAGATGGAGAGACTCCCGCTCGAGTTTTTACAGAGCGTTTGCACGCGGGAGATGCTGACAAGCGGGGACAGCAAACCGGAAGAGGTCTATACCCTGCATCCCGACAATGTGGCGCGAAAACGGTATTTCGCAAATGTAGGCAGACAAATCGAAGAGTCGCCGGAAGTATCGGAGGCGATGAAGCAGGCGTTCGGACAGATTGTGAACCGCAGTCTGCGGGAGTTTCGCTGGAACCGGAGCGTGGCATTGCCCGGCTATGATGCCGCGCGAAATGTCTGTGATATTCTGTTGCCGCTCCGATTTGCGGAAGGAAGGGAGCCGGAACGCGCGATAGCGGTAGAGCGCACAGAGGCGGGCGAGTATATCGCAAGGGAAGTGCTCTCCCTCTCGAGCGCCTACCGCAGGTGCCGCGCGGTTCTGTACCCGGAGAGTCAGTGGCTCTCGGCGGAAAAGGCGGTTGCCTACGACCTGGGCTGAATATTGCGAGAAATGCAGCGACAGCAAGCGACTGTTGTGGCTGTAGGGCCAATGATCCGCTATCGGGCACCCTGATTGAGGATGTACAGACAATGTTGATGAGCCGAATGAAGTAGGGAGATTGGATTAACAGCGCAATTTTCGGTAAGGCGGTGTTTGAGGACCTGCTTTTCGGCAATACCATAAGATATGAAGAAGTCGGCGAAGGGGTTGCGCCAAACTGTCAGGTATCATAGCGGCGCAGATAAGCTGGTAAGAGAAAGGGGGATGTGTCATGAAAAAGAAGTTTGTGGGGGTCTTATTTCTTTGCTGTATCGCAGCGAGCGTGGCGTGCGGCGCAAAGTCGCAGGAGGTCAAGGCAGCGGGACAAACGACGGTCGCGGCCAAGGTGAAGAAAAATACGCACGCTGCGAGTCATGCGGCCGCTGTGACAGAGAGCAGCGCGGCAGAAACAACCTCTGCCGCGAACGAGCGTGCCGCGGAGACAGCATCAACCGCGGAAAGCAGCGAAGCACCGACGGAAGCGCTGGCTACGGAGACCTATCTCTGCTTTCGGAGCAGTCGCTATACCTACGGAGAATTTCAGTGGGATCTGAGTCGGTTGCAAAAGCAGGCGGGGAGCGCGCTGCGGGTCGATGTGCTCGGACAGACAGTCGACGGCAACCAGCTCTATGACCTCCGCGTCGGAAATCCGGAGGCAAAACATCATCTGCTGGTCTTCGGCGGTATTCACGCGCGGGAATATATTACAGTGCAGCTTGTGATGCGGCAGGCTGTGGAACTGCTTGCGGCGCAGCAGAAAAACGGCAGTTTCCGCGATGCCGCAATCAGAGATTTGCTCGCGGATACGGAAATCCACTTGATTCCGATGGCAAACCCGGACGGTGTCAGCATCAGCCAGCTCGGCATGGACGGCATTCACACGGAAGCTGTGCGGGAGACAGTACGGAACATTGCGGCGAAGGACGGAAAGCAGCTCACAGCGGGCTATTTGCAGCAGTGGAAGTCGAATGCAAACGGTGTCGATCTGAACCGGAACTTCGATGCGCTCTGGGAGTCGTATAACGATCACCTCGGGCACGCCTCTGCGGATCACTACAAGGGAACGGCGCCGGAGTGTGAGATTGAGTCAAAGGCACTGGCGGATCTGACCCGACAGGTCAAATTTGACGCGACTCTCAGTTACCACACGCAGGGCGAAGTGATTTACTGGAATTTCGGGCAGGAGGGGACGCTTCGCGACATGACCCTGGCCCTCGCAAAGCGAACAGCGGAACTGACCGGCTACCGCCTGGACGGCAATTTTCAGGCGCTCGACACAGCCGGATATAAGGACTGGGCCATCTCGAAGATGGGTATCCCGAGTCTCACGATTGAGGCGGGCCACGGCGGCAACCCGGTGGATCCGGCGCAGATGGAAAGCATTTGGCGCGAGAATAAGGATGTGGTGCCGATGACACTGGAGATGATTGTAAAAGGCGAAGTACACCGCATAAATGAAACAAAATAACCGGGGGGGGGAGCAAACGAAATGGCAGAAGGAAAGGGCAGAACACATATTGTGGCGCTCGCGGCGGCGGGCGTTGTGGCTGTGGGGATCGTGGCCGGCGTATTGATTGCGAGTCAGAGACCGGAGAAGCGCTTTGAGGCGGCGGCGCTCGAAACAGAGACCCGTGAAACGGAAACGCGCCGTGAGACGGAAACAAGCGCTGCGGAGACCGAGACGGCGGCTATGACAGCGGCGACAGCACCCGCAACGACAGCGGCGACAGAGGGCGCGCCGCCCGTGACAGCGGCAGCGACAGCCGCACCGGTGGCGGTAACCGCCGCGGCCACTGTAGCTGCGGACTACTCGCGCACCATGTATGTCTCGCACTGCGCGCAGTCGATTTCGCTGCGTGAATCGCCTACCACGGCGGCGCGCGCCGTAAAGCAGATTCCGTTTGCGGCGCCGGTGACAGTGCTGGAGACCGCGGATAACGGTTTTTACAAGGTCATCTACAACGGAACCACAGGATATTCGCTCGCATCGTACCTCATTAACTACCAGCCAGATGAGTCGGAGCGCCTGGACAAGCCGGTCGGCGCGGTAGAGACAACCGCTGTCCCCGGCCCGACATACCGGACCATGTTCTGTGTGAACTGCAAGGAGTATATTACGCTTCGCAGCGTGCCGGACACGAAGGGCGCGGATCTCGCGCACATTCCGCTCGGCGCTTCGGTCAGCTATGTGAGAACAGCCGACAACGGTTTTTACGAGGTGATTTATAACGGTAAGCGCGGCTATGCACTGGCACAGTATCTGAGCTATTGAGAAGGTTGTGTTTCGGTGACGGGGGAAACGATGTGAAAAAGCAACAAATCGCGGGCGTTGTGCTCGCAGCCGTACTGGTGCTCAGCATTGCGACTTTCGCGGGCTACCAGAGCACGCGCTATCCGCGGACTATACAGGCAGCGAATCAGGCGGTACAGGCGGGGCAGGAGGCAGAAGCAGTCTCGCTCTATGAGAAGGCAGTGAATGTAAACCCCAGGAAAGCGGAGGCGTATCTGGCGTTCGCGGAGATTTACGAGAAGAACAGCCAGCACGAGGACGCGGTATCTGTCCTGAAGACAGCAGCCGGGAAGATGGCAGAGAAGTCCGGAGAGGCCGCAAAGATTCGGGAGAAGCTCGAAGAACTGAATCCCAAGGTCACGGTGTCGCAGGAATCGGGAACCTATCAGGACCCGGTGGAGCTGAAGCTCGAGAGTAAGAGCGGCAAGGAGATTCAGTATGAGCTTTCGGAGGCGCCGGACAGTACAGATAGCGCCCCGCAGAGCTATACGGAGCCGCTTACGTTCCGGCAAAACGGAATCTACCGGATTAAGTGCTATGCGATGAATCAGAGCGGCGAGGCGGGTGAGCCGACCGAACTGAACTTTACCATTCAGCTGGATCCGGAGAAATACCACATGAACAGCTGGTATCAGGGCAAGGACGGCGGCTGGTATTACAACAACGACGACGCGGGTGAACCCGTAATCGGCTGGCGCCTCATTGACAACAACTGGTACTATTTTGCGGACAACGGCAGAATGAAGACCGGCTGGATGGCAAGTATTACTACTTAGATGACAACGGCGTAATCGCAAACGGCTGGCGACAGTTTGAGGGGCGATATTACTACTTTTTAAGCGACGGCAGTATGGCGGTGAACCAGTGGGTCGACGGTGCCTGCTATGTGGGAGCGGACGGCGTGATGCTGGTGTCGACGACGACACCGGACGGCAATCAGGTCGATGCGAGCGGCAAGAAGTTGGAAAAGATGAATTCAATACGGTCGGTTTTGCTTGTCCAGGGGTGGAAACGGGTGTATACTAGCAACGAACTCAATACAGGGGAGCTTGTGTGACAGGCTGAGAGGAAGGATGACCTTCGACCCTTATACCTGATGTGGGTAATGCCACCGTAGGAACTTCTTTTGCTCTGTGACTTTGACAGGAGGATGCCGCTGGTGGCTTTCTCCTGTTTTTTGTTCAAATTTCGGTGAAAGAGGGAGAATCAAAATGAAGCGGCTTGATATCAGGAAAGTGGCCTTGGCCGGTCTGTTCTGTGCGGTTGCGGTACTGGGAAGTCTGTTTTCGTTTCCGGCTTTCGGGAGCAAATGCGCACCGGTGCAGCATGCGGTGAATATCCTCTGCGCGGTGTTGCTGGGGCCAGGATACGGCCTCGCTGTGGCATTTGCGGCTGCGCTGATCCGCAATGTGCTCGGCATCGGCAGTCTCATGGCATTTCCCGGCGGCATGTTTGGCGCTCTGCTTTGCGGGCTTGTGTATGCAAAGACTAAGAGTATTCCGGGAACACTGTTCGGAGAAGTGTTTGGCACGGCGGTGCTCGGCGGTCTCTGCGCCTACCCGGTTGCCATCTTTTGGATGGGAAAGAGTGCTGCGGGGCTTGCCTTTTATGTATTTGTGGTTCCGTTTCTGATTTCTACAGTCGGCGGTGCGATTCTGGCCGCGATTCTGATTTACAGCTTGCAGACAGCCGGACTCCTGCGACATATGCAGGTAGCGATTCATGGATGAGGAGGAAAAGTATGTTTCAGACGATGTTTGCCAATGTGAGAAAGGCTTGTCCGCTCGTGCACAACATCACGAATTATGTGACAGTCAATGACTGCGCCAATATGTTGCTTGCCTGCGGCGCGTCGCCGATTATGGCGGATGATGAAGAAGAGGTCGAGGAAATCACCGCACTCTGTGCTGGTCTCAACATCAACATCGGCACCTTGAACCGGCGAACCATAGCATCGATGCTGCTCGCGGGAAAGCGGGCCAATGCGCTGGGACATCCGGTTGTGCTGGATCCGGTCGGCGCCGGTGCCTCGAAGCTGCGCACGGAGACGGCCGAGCAGCTTTTGAAAGAAGTGAAATTCACGGTGATTCGCGGCAACATCTCCGAGATCAAAACCCTGGCGTACGGCAGCGGCACCACGAAGGGCGTGGATGCGGATGTCGCCGACAGAGTGACAGACGAAAATCTCCCGGAGATGGTTGCCTTCGCGAAGGCATTTGCGGCGAAAACCGGCGCTGTCATTGCCATTACTGGTGCGATTGATATTGTGACGGATAGCAGCCGGGCGTACTGCATCCGAAACGGGCATCCGATGATGGCTTCAATCACGGGAACAGGCTGCCAGCTCTCTGCGATGACGGCGGCTTTCGTTGCGGCCAACAGAGAGCAAGCGCTCGAAGCTGCGGCAGCGGCCGTCGCTGCGATGGGCTACGCCGGGGAGCTCGCCTATGACAGACGCAGTGCGACCGACGGCAATGCGACTTACCGGAACGGCATCATTGATGCGATTTACAACATGACACCGGAGACCTTAGAGAAAGGCGCGCGCTATGAAGTGTACTGAGGAGATGATACGGCTCTACGCCGTGACGGACAGAGCCTGGGTCGGAAAACAGAGCCTCGCGGAACAGGTGGAGTCAGCGCTTCGGGGCGGCGTGACCTGCGTCCAACTCCGCGAAAAGGAGCTGGATAAGGAGCGGTTTCTCCGGGAAGCCGAGGAGATTTTTGCGCTCTGCAAGCAGTATCGCGTGCCCTTTTTCATCAATGACAATGTCGCACTTGCCCTCCGCTGCCACGCCGACGGCGTACATGTGGGACAGGACGATATGGATGTCGCGGAGGTGCGCCGCCTGGTCGGGCAAGAGATGATGATCGGCGTATCGGTGCATACCGTCGAAGAAGCGTGTGCGGCGGCAGCGGGCGGCGCAGACTATCTCGGGGTCGGCGCCATGTTTGCGACATCCACCAAGACAGATGCAAGTTTGGTGACCAAGGAGACACTCCGCGCAATCTGTGACGCGGTTTCGATTCCGGTGGTCGCAATCGGCGGAATCAGCAAGTCGAATCTGCTCGAACTCGCGGGCACCGGTGTCGACGGCGTCGCCCTGGTCAGCGCAATTTTCTCCGCGGCAGACATCACGGCAGAGTGCCGCCTACTCTATGGCTTGTCGCAGGAGATGACAGAACTTGAAAAGTGAAAGGATTGATAAGAAACGAGCGGAAGGAGGATATGAGATGAAAGTACACACAGCGCTCAGCATCGCCGGGAGCGATTGCAGCGGCGGCGCTGGAATTCAGGCAGATCTTAAGACCATGACCATGCAGGGAGTCTATGCGATGAGCGCAATCACGGCGCTGACGGCACAGAATACAACCGGTGTCCGCGCGATTCAGGAGGTGAGCCCGGAGTTTCTGGGGCAGCAACTGGATGCAATCTTTGAGGACATCACGCCCGATGCGGTCAAAATCGGCATGGTGGCCTCCGGCGAACTGATTCATGTGATTGCGGAAAAATTGCGGCAGTACGGGGCGGTCAATGTGGTATTGGACCCTGTGATGGTCGCGACCTCCGGCGCGGCGCTTTTGAAAACAGACGCCGTGCAGGCGTTGACGGAAGAACTGTTTCCGCTCGCCTTGCTGGTGACACCCAATATTCCCGAGGCAGAGCTGCTTTCCGGTTTGGCAATTCATACCGAGGAAGATATGCTGCGGGCAGCGGAGAGCATCGGAAATCGGTATGACTGTGCCGTGTTACTGAAAGGCGGACATCAGGTCAATGAGGCAAACGACCTTCTCTACCAACAGGGAACTGTACAGTGGTTTCGCGGAGAGCGCATCCGGACCGAGAATACCCACGGCACCGGCTGCACCCTGTCGAGCGCGATTGCCGCGAATCTCGCGAAGGGCTTTTCGCTGTCAGAGTCCGTGGAGCGCGCCAAGGCCTATCTCACCGGTGCACTGAAGGCCGGGCTTGATCTCGGCAAAGGTTCGGGACCGCTCGCGCATTTTTATAGCCTGACCAACGCGTGACCGTTGTCAAAGAGGCCAATTATGAAACAATACGAGGCAGAGCCAACTCCGGAAATTCTGGAAAAACTGCTACAACTGTCCGCGCAGTGGGCGGCGGAACAAAACTGTTACGGCTATTATCCAAATACGGAAGCGGACATCGCGGGGAAACGGATTTTTCTCGCGGAGGATGAAGACGGCATCGAAGCGTATCTGCTCGGCAAGCTTGAGACCGCGAAGAACATGAAGTCGATCATGCCGGAGGGAACCCTGTACTTTGAAGCCGAGGAGTTGTACGTTGTCCCGGAAAAGCGCTCGCAGGGAATCGGCGAAGCGCTGTTTCGCTTTGCAGAAGAAACAATCAAGAAGGACGTGCAATTTATTGTGCTCAGCACCGCGAGTAAGAACAGCAAGGCAATTTTACATTTTTACTTGGATGAACTGGGGATGCAGTTCTGGAGTGCGCGGTTATTCAAGAGAATAGAAGAATAAAGCAGTATTACAATGCAATGGATTCGAAGTCAACAGATTTCGAATCCATTTTTAGCATTCGATTTATGACTGAGAAATTTCGTGTATCTTCGGGTAACGGTTATCACACAGAGGCAGATATCAATGAAAGGCAAGCAGAAGCGGAAGGAAGTGAACTCTTTTGCCTATATGCACGGATAGGTTTTTCGTATAAGTGAAGTCACGTGAGCACATAGAAAACAGAATAGAATATTACCAAAGAAAAGGAGATTAATTGTCGTAAAGTGATATAATAAGACTAAATTTATTATGTATTGGGACAGTGAATTTGTAACATCTCTGCCTGATAGATTATAATGTCAGTAGAGAAGAAAAACACGTGACTCGAATATCAGACGAAACCAGACGAAAAGTTGTTCGTGCGCACATTCAGGACGGACGCACGATTGTCAGCCTTGTGGCTGAGTACGGCATATCCAGAGCCACCGTTTCCAACTGGGTACGTTTGTATCGCGAAGAATGCTAAAACAATGATGAAGAGAAGCCTCAGTTGGAGATGATGGAAGATATATAACAATGCGCCGACGGAAGGCTACTACAATACTTTAAAGACCGAGTTGATTTATCAGTATCGTTTTGAAACTGCAGCAGAACTGGATTATGCCGTTTCAGTGTTTACTAACGAGTGTTACAATCAGGTACGCTCACACTCATATAACGGATATCCAACTTTGTTTGAAAAAAGAGCGGAGTGTACCATTAAGCAGTGGTGTTACAAAAAGGATTGACCGCTACAAAATGTAATGTGGTGAATTATATGAATGTAGCAGACTACTAAATCGAATATAAGTACATGAGAGGAACAGGTGATGAAAAAGATAGTATCCTACAATGCGGGCTGGGTAAAGCCAAAGTCACATATTGATCTGGCAGAGAATTTTTATAAGATATTTATGTTTTATGTCATTAATACACCTTGTGGAGATTTGAGCTCAAGTGCAAAAGATATAAAGAAATACTACCAGTGGCCGAAAAATGTTTGGTCGAATAGAAGACTTATCAAAGCACTCTATTCTTGTGCAAATCTTGATAAGGATAAAGAGAATCCAAACTTAGAAGTTTGTACTGAAATTGACAACATGTATGAGAAACTTGTTAAAGTGAAGTTAAACGGAAAATTTCCTCCAGCAAATCATTTAGAGAAGATTTGCATTTATAAACCTAAGAAATACTCTGAATTCATTGCAATCTGTTATCATATAAGGAATGCAATCGCACATGGTAGATTTACTGTTTACGAATTATCAAGCAATGAACGAATTTATGCCATGGAAGATGGAGTACACTCGGGGAAAGATGATTTTGAAATTCGATCAAGATTAATTCTAAAGGAGAGAACACTGTTACAATGGAAAGATATTATCGAATCAGGGCCAACTGGACTTGATAGTGTAGAAGAGGACGACAAAATCGAGCTGGAGAAAAAAGTAATCGAGGAGATAGCGAATAGCCATCGAGTCACTGTAAAGACATTAATGCAAAAGCTTCACAAAAAGAAACGTGAAATTAAATATATTATAAAAGCTCTGAAAGAACAGAGCATCATTCGGTTTGATAATTCAAAAAGAAGCTGGGTTAGTATATAGTATTTGAAAGATCATAGATCAATTTCACACACAAGTATATACGAATTAATATTAAGAGATAACCGATTTATGGTTGCTATATTACGGCTTAGTGACCAAGATCGAAATGCAGCAAAATGACTTGGGGGTACATCGTGCTACACGACGGAATCTATGAACAACTAATCAGCAAGGGCTTGGAGCGTGAGCTAGAGAAGAGTGATAAGTACCGCCTGACGGAACCAATCGATACCGCGGAGGCCTCTAAAGTTCTTGCCAAGTATGTCGCTACGGTCGTGGAACGCGGTATGGAGAACCTGAAAGATCAGGGGGCTGATTTGCAGGAGCAGGTGGCACTTGCAAATCACTTGATTGATGCCATTTTGGAAAGAACCAAGGAGGCTGACTTTGCCACACTCTCCGTAGCGGAGCGCGCGGAGCAATTACTGGCGCTCTTTGACCGGAAGAACAGCATACTTGCACTGGATGAAAAGGCGCAGCTCGTGAGACCGGAGACCTCGATTGCGCAGTCAAGTCTCTTCACCGGAGCGGTACATGAGCCGCAGATGTACAGCGAGCTGAAAAAGGAGATTGTATCCAGCAATCGCATTGACATCTTGGTCTCGTTTATCAAATGGAGCGGCTTGCGGCTCATGATGGATGAGCTGAAGCACTTCACCGAAAATGGCGGGGAATTACGCTTTATCACGACCTCTTATATGGGCGCAACGGATGTTAAGGCCATTGAGGAGCTTCGGAAGCTCAGCAATACGCAGATTAAAGTAAGCTACAACACGAAAATCACGCGACTCCACGCGAAGGCATACATCTTTTATCGTGACAGTGGTTTTACCACTGCTTATGTGGGCTCTTCAAATATTTCCAATGCGGCTCTGACGAGTGGTCTTGAGTGGAATACCAAGATTACCAAGCAGGATTTACCGGAGACCATAGCAAAAGTCGCAGCTACATTTGAGTTCTACTGGAATGACAAGGAATTCGAATACTACGATGAGGGGCAGAAAGAGCGTTTAAGACGAGCCTTGCAGGCTGAGAAGTGCAGTGGAGAACAGCCGACCGAAGTCTACACGATGGACATTCAGCCTTATTCCTATCAGCAGGAAATTCTGGATAAGCTGGAGGCCGAGCGGACCATCCGGGGTTATACCCGCAATCTGGTTGTGGCGGCAACTGGTACGGGTAAGACTGTGATTTCTGCGCTCGATTACCGCCGTTTTCGGAAGCAAAATCCCGGGAAACCCTGCCGACTTTTGTTTGTCGCACATCGGGAGGAATTTTTAAAACAGAGCCTCTATACCTTCCGCGCGGTATTGAAGGATGCGAACTTCGGAGAGTTGTTTGTCGGGAATCATAAGCCGGATTCAATCGATCACCTCTTTCTTTCGATACAGACCTTTAGCAGTCAGGCATTTACGGAAAAGACTTCGGAAGACTTTTACGATTACATCGTGGTAGACGAGTTCCACCATGCAGCGGCAAAGAGCTACCAGAATTTACTTGCATACTACCAGCCGAAAATCCTGCTCGGACTCACGGCAACACCGGAGCGTATGGATGGGAAGAACATTCTCGCCTATTTGAGTAACCACATCGCCGCAGAGATACGGCTCCCGGAGTCCATTGACCGCAAGCTCCTCTGCCCATTCCAGTATTTCGGCGTGACAGATAGTGTGGATTTGGACGATTTAAAGTGGGCTGCGGGTGGCTACGATAAGACGGCACTCTCAAACATTTACAGCATGAGCGGCTATGTGGCAAAGCAGCGTGCCAACTTAATTCTGTCCTCCATGCTGAATTATGTGACGGATATCAACGACGTAAAGGGACTCGGTTTCTGCGTGACGGTGGAACATGCGGAATTTATGAGTCACTTCTTCAATGAACATGGCATCCCCTCCCTGGCATTGACGGGAAAGTCACCGGAGGAAGAGCGCCGCAGCGCCGGCAGTGCACTGGTTTCCGGCAAGCTCCGCTTCTTATTTGTCGTTGACATTTACAACGAGGGTGTCGATATTCCTGAAATCAACACGGTCATGTTCCTTCGGCCAACTGAGTCACTGACCATCTTTTTACAGCAGTTGGGGCGCGGCCTCCGGCTTGCGTAGGGAAAGGAGTGCCTGACGGTCCTCGACTTTATTGGACAGGCAAACAAAAAGTATAATTTTGAGGATAAATTTGCCGCCTTGCTTTCCAATAGCGGTCAGAGCGTGGCGCGGAAAATCAAAAATGGCTTTGTCTCAGCGCCGAAGGGCTGCTATATCCAGCTGGAGCGGCAGGCAGCGAAGTATATCCTTGAGAATATTCGTGCGTCTTATGGCAACACAGCGGGCCTGGTGGCACGGTTTGCCTCCTTTGAAGAGGACAGCAGATTGGCGCTGGACCTTGCAAATTTTCTCGGGTTTTACCATCTGGATCCGCGAAGTCTTTATAAGTTTGCTTCTTTCTCGCGGCTCTCCGTGCGTGCCGGTGTAAGGGATGAATTCGCGGAGCCCTTGGAAGAAATCTTAACCAAGGCGATGGCAAAATTCGCGGTTGTGGATTCCAGATGTTGGATTCAGTTCATCCTGAAACTGCTCGAAAACTTATCAACGCTTCAACTCGAGGAATTCTCTGCTCTTGAACGGCGGATGTTTCGCATGTTTTATATGACAGTTTGGGGCAAGGCCTTCGATGAGGAGAGCCGGGAAGCGTTGGCAGAAAAGCTGACAGCGCTTGCGGAAAGTCCGCTTATGGTGCGGGAATTGCAGGAACTCCTTCGCTATCAGTATGATCGCATTGATTTTATCGATGAGCCGGTAGCTCTCGGCTTTGATTGCCCGCTGGACTTACACTGCAGCTACAGCAGGGATCAGATTCTGGTAGCGATGGACTTTCTGAAGCCCGCAACCGTCCGAGAGGGAGTCAAATGGCTTTCGGAGCAAAAGCTGGATGTCTTCTTTGTGACCCTCAATAAGTCCGACAAGGACTATTCGCCGACCACCATGTACAACGACTACTCAATCAACGAGACGCTTTTCCACTGGCAGAGCCAGAGCACCACGGGAGAGCAGTCCGCGACCGGGCAGCGTTACATCCACCACAAGGCGCGCGGCAGCCGTATTCTGCTCTTTGTCCGCGAATTTAAGTCAGACCGCATCAGCAATACGGCTGCGGCCTATACCTACCTTGGGACTGCGAACTACGTAAAGCACGAGGGCAGTAAGCCGATGAACATCACCTGGCGTCTGGATGCGCCCATTCCCGCAAAGTACCTGCGAAAGACCAATAAGTTGGTGGTGGGATAACACTTCTGCGATGTAGGTCTTGATAAGTTCTTTTTGTGGATAGAGGAACGATAAAGGGGGAAATTTAAGGTGGTTTTTAAGGAAAAAGAGTTCCAACTGAAAGATGGACGTAGTGCTTTTCTTCGGAGTCCCTCGGCGGATGATGCGGAGAATATGCTTGAGTTCATCATAAAGGCATCGGGCGAGACAGATTTCCTAATGAAGTTTCCGGAGGAATTTGCCGGGTTTACGCTTGATCAGGAAAAAGCCTTTCTTCGGGCGAACTGTGATAATAAGAACGGACTGATGATTATCTGTTTTGTAGACGGCAGGATTGCGGGAAGCTGTCAGATTTCTTTTCGTACCGGGGAAAAAGATCGTCACAGGGCTTCCGTTGCGATTGCTCTTCTGCAAGAGTTCTGGAATCTCGGAATCGGAACAAGGATGTTTGAAGAGATGTTTCGAGTAGCCGGAGAGCGTGGCGATGTCCGTCAGATTGAACTTGACTTTATAGAGGGTAACACGAGAGCGAGGGGCTTATATGAGAAAATGGGATTTCGGATTACAGGGGTAAAGCCGGATGCCATACGCATGAAGGATGGATCGTTTGTGAATGAGTATATGATGGTGAAACGGCTATAATACGGCTGCGGCCTATACCTACCTTGGAATCGCGAACTACGTAAAGTACGAGGGCAGTAAGCCGATGAACATCACCTGGCGTCCGGCTGCGCCCATCCCCGCAAAGTACCTGCGAAAGACCAATAAGCTGGTGGTGGGTAAATGAAGAAGTGTTTCTATAGAAATCGTACATAGGTTTGATTATGAAAGACTTAATTATGTAGTGGCGATTTTTGTTGAGACTTAGTAACGATTTGAAGTTAATAGTGATGAATGAAAGTAAGTTTAGTGTTATAATGGAAACAGCAGAATGAGCCTGTGAGTTCTTTACCTCGTAACATATAGTGCTATAAGAGAAAAGAACACATGTCTTTAGGCTCGATAGTAGTTTTGAAAATATGATGGTTACAAAGGAGGGGGAATAGATGGACTTCAACGCAGATAAGCCGATTAAAAAATTATCTGATGATAAGCTTGGAAGAAGAGCATTTGCTGAGCATCTGGGAAAGGCTATCGAGGAATATAATGGGAAAGACGGGCTGGTGATTGGGTTATACGGTAAATGGGGAAGCGGAAAGACATCAATTATAAAGATGATTATTGATCACATTAATTCTCAAAAGCCTCAGGAGACTAAATCACATGTCGGTGATGGCATAGGTGAGACTGAATCACAGAATGGAGATAATAATACAAGTCCTATTGTTATTGAATTTTCTCCGTGGAATTATTCTGATAAGAGTGATTTGATTAGATTGTTTTTTTTGACAGTTGGAAACAAAATATGCAAGAATAAAAATGAAAAAATAAAGAAATACAAAATTGGGGAATTATTCGCTAATTATGCGGACGCAGTTGATGCATTTTCTATCATTCCGATAGCTGGAAAACCTGTAGCTTCGATTCTTAAAGCGGCTGTTCGTTTTCAAGGAAATCAAATGCTACAAAAGCCGGATTTGGATGAGAGTCGAAGAAATTTGGAAACTGCGCTTAATGATGCCAAGCAGAGAATGGTTGTCATTATAGATGACATAGATAGATTATCGAATGAGCAGATTAGGGATATATTTCAGTTGGTGAAGAAGGTAGGAGATTTACCTTATATTACATATCTACTGGCTATGGACAGAGAAATAGTCCGGAAGGCACTGGAAGATGTTCATAATATTAATGGAGATGAGTATTTAGAGAAAATCATTCAAATACCCTTTGAGATTCCGATGCTCAAAAGAGAAACGGTTGAAGATATATTAGAAGAGGAATTTGAGAAGGTTTGTGGTGAGAATGAGGAAGCTGAATATGATTTGAATTATTTTCAATTGGTAAAGTCTAATTGTTTGGCACCATATATAGGAACACTGAGACAGGTCAATAGAGCGATAAACCTATTTAAATTTAGATATGGATATTTGAAGAATGAAACTAATCCAGTGGATTTACTTGCGCTTACTGTTCTTGAGGTATCAGAGCCTGAATTGTATAGGTGGATTGGTATAAATGAAGAAATTTTGATTCCGCTTTATACGAAATCTGGTGAGACATCACTCAAAGAGGTTTGTGAAAAAGAGTTTAGAGAAATAGGTCTAAATACTAATATTGCAATGAGATGCGTTGCAACTATATTTCCAGCATTCGCAAAAAAAATTGGCGATGAGACCTATAAAGTAATGCCTCTATCTGTGAATGGGCGTGGTAATCAACTAAGAATGGCTCACTCCTACAATAGATTCAATTTATATTTTTTGTTTGACTTGGAGCGTTGTGTGAGATTTAAGAGAAGTGAACTCAACAAGTATTTATATAAATCCGATGCTGCAGAACTCAAAGAATTTCTTGGAGAGTTTGCAGAGCCGATGGAGTTATATCACTTCGTGCGCGAGCTTATTCCACTTTTTAATCGTGTATCATATGATAGACTTAAAATAGTTGTTTCTGCACTACTGGATTTCTTGAATGAAAACTACTTGCAAGAAACAAATGCTTCAATCGATGATGATGAAGAAGATGAAGAGAATGCTGTTGATGAATTGATGGACGAAGCAATAGCTTTCATCGAATATGAGGCATGGGATGCAATCATAAGATTAAGCAATCAGGAAGAGAAGCTAGACGCCATCCGTTATGCAATAGATAAATTCGATGATCTTGAAAATTTGTGGGATGAGATTGGAGATTGGCTTGAAGGTGAATTAGAGGAAGATAATGGGAGTAATGAGGAAACTAAGCGCTATTACTCAGAGATTAAAAAACTAAAGGAAAGATATGACAAAAAGTCAATCTGAGGTGGTTGATTCTTTCTGTAATACCACTGCTTAACGGTATACTCTGCTCTTTTTCAAACGGAGACAGATATCGATGAACATCACTTGGCGTCTGGCTGCCCCCATTCCCGCAAAGTACCTGCGAAAGACCAACAGGCTGGTGGTGGGGTAAGGCAGCTTTCCTGTTGCCGCAATCCGGCGGGGACAGATATCCTCATTTTAGAACGGCGTCTTGGCGCTGTGTTTGGACATCGCTGTATGAGCGGAAGAGCTCGAACTCCTTTGAGTTCGGGCTCTTTTCGTATTTGCAACTTGACGAAAAGCAGCCGTGGAAGTATGGTAATTTATGAATATTTTATGAAAAGAGGCAGGCCTTGGTGCGGGAAAGCGGAAGCTCAAAGAGGCGAAAAGTACCGCGTAACGCGCTATTCTCTATTAGGAAGGTGGAAACGCAGTATGCATCCGGAAGAAAAAAGAAGATGGGAGCCGTTAATCCGGAAAATCATTCGGGAGCGGCAGGCCTCGGCCTACAATATGGTGGACATTGCGACGCTCGAACCGCTCTTTGCGGCAGAGGGACTTCGCTATGCGGATTTCGGTTTTGCGACACTTCGGGATTTTTTGAATGAATTCCGGGCAGTTTTAAATCTGGTGGACGGAGCGCCTGCGGGCGGTGGGCTTCCCGCAAAATCCTATGTGCAGCTGAAGGACTTTGAGACTTTAGAAGCGACAGTAGAGCAGAAAGCGGAAGCTTCCGAACAGCCGCCATGTCCTGTCTCGCCGGAAGACCCCGCACAGCCAGAACTTTCCGCGGAGGCGAAGGCAGCGCTTGCGCCGAAGATTCAAGCTGCTTTTCGAAGTGCGGTTTCCAATGAAGGGGGCTGGGTGAATCTCGCGAGTCTCGGTGCCCTGCTCAAAGAAAACGGGGCGGATGCCAAGCAGTTCGGGTTTCAGAAGATTTTCCAGTTTCTTGAACAGTTCCCGGAACTGCTTGCTGTAAAGCGGGAGCCCACGCCGAGCGGCAAGGCCTGGGTCGTCTATGCGAAGCTGCGCGATGCGGCGTCCGCGCTTTCGTCGGAAGGCGCAGGACTTACGCCTATACAGCACACGGTGCGTGCGGATGCGGTACACGCGGTCACTGAACTGTCCGTGCCGCCTGCGGGCACCCGGACAGCGAAGGCAGCCTCGGGAAGCGAAGAAGCATTGCAACCGGAACTCTCTGCGGAAGAGAAAGCGGCGCTCGGCCCGAAGGTTTGCGCGGCGGTTCAGAGTGCTGCTTCGGATGAAACGGGTTGGGTTAACTTAGCCGGAATCGGGGAAGCGCTCAAGGGAAACGGGATTGATGTGAAGCTGCTCGGCTTTCAGAAGATTTTGCCTTTCCTCGAGCAGTTTCCGGAACTGCTTGCTGTAAAGCGGAAGCCCACGCCGAGCGGTAAGGCGTGGGTTGCCTATGCGCGTCTCAAGGTGGATGACAGAAGAGAGGGAACCGGAAAGACTGCGAGAACATCAGTCAGGCCGCAGTCGTCTTATGTTCCCGTGACAGCGCACAGAACCGTGGAGGGGAAATTTCCGACCAGAGATTCCTGGCTTTTTAACTGGTCCAGAATTCCGAATACAAAAATCAAAGAACTCGCGGACAAGGCGCTGGAGGAAAAGTGGTATTACGGCGCGGCGAATGCCGCCGAGGCCGAGAATTACCCGATTTTAAAGAACTATCTCGCCTATACCTTCAAGCGGCTTGCAATCGAGGACAAGATTTTATTCGGGAATACCACGGATCCGGAACACGCCGGGGAAGAGTATGCGGCGTTCAATACGGGACTGGTTGATAAAAAGTACGAGTATATCTACGCGCTCTTTAAAAAGAACACGATGACGCCGCAGCCCTACTGGTATTTGCTTGACTTTGTCGTGGCGGGAGAGCAGTCCGGAAAAACTTTGGCAAGGCTCTTTTATCCGCTGCCGAAGCGCGCCGACTATTTTGAGAATAAGTTCCAGAACATGGTCTATGACACTTCGACGCAGTTGCTCTGCGACTACACACACATCATTGTGGAGCGCATCAGCCGCTTTCCGCTTCGCTTCCTGCAGGAGAATTGCCCGCCTGATATGCTTGAAATCGACGGTGTGAAATTGGAAGAGGTCTATCCGAAGCACGCCAAGGACAGCGAGAGAAAGCGCTATTTCGAACAGCTCGGTGAGCGCATCAACAATACGCCCGTGGTGCTGAATAATTTGAAAAACCGGCTGGAGGCGGCCATTCATCTCACCTTAAAGCGTGTGGAGTGGAATTATAAGACGGCGATTCCGGTGTACTTTCCGACCAGAAATCTCTGCTCGCTTTTGTTGCCGCTCTGCCTCTCGGAGGAGGGACAGGTGGATTTGGCGCTTGTGGTCGAGCATTTGCAGTCGGGCGCGTATCAGGGGCAGACCGTGTTGCCGCTTGACCTGGCTTATAACAACAGCCGTCTTCTCACCCGGCCGGACAGCGACTGGCTCCGGACCGACAGCATTCAGTCGAACGGTTCGGAGGATGAAGAGGAATAAAGCGGCGAAAGAACCCGCGGTTCCCGCATCGACCGCGGAGAACACGGCGGAAAACGGTTTCTACGAGGTCATTTATAACGGCAGACGCGGCTATGCGCTGGCGCAGTATCTGAGTTACTGTGTGGTTGAAACGTCATTGAAAGGGGGATGAGAGATGAAAAAGCAAAAGCTTGCCGCTGTAGTTCTCGCAGCGGGCGTGGTTCTCGGCGTAGCGGTCTTTGCGGGGTATGAGAGCACGCGCTATACGCGGACGGTGCAGGCGGCCGAACAGGAGTGGCAGCTCGGAGACACGGAAGAAGCAATCCCGATCTATGAAAAGGCAATCCGAATGAAGCCGAAGCGGGCGGAGGCCTATCTCGCGCTCGCGGAGATTTATGAGAGGAACAAGCGGCACGCGGATGCGGTCTCGCTTTTAAAGACCGCCGGTGAGGCGATGTCCGGCAAGACTTCGAAAGATGCGACGCTCATTCAAGAGGCACTGGAACGCTACAATCCCACGGTCAAAGCATCACTCGAATCCGGCAGTTATGAGGATCCGGTGGAGCTCGAACTAACGAGTAAGGGCGTTTCGATACGCTATACCCTTTTGGAAGCGCCCGTGGGCGAGAGCGCGGAAGAGCAGGATTACGAAAAGCCGCTTCGCTTCCGCAGAAACGGAACCTATCGCCTGCAGTGCTATGCGGTCAATCAAAAGGGGGAGGCCGGTGAGCCGGTGGAGCTTAGCTATGTAATTAAGCTCGATCCGGAAAAGTATCATATGAACAGCTGGTACCAAAAGGACAACGGCTGGTACTATAACGACGATACCGGGGTGCCGGTGGTCGGCTGGCGGCAGATTGACGGCAACTGGTATCACTTTGCCGAGGACGGCAAGATGATGACGGGTTGGCTGGAACTCGGTGATAACTTCTACTACCTTGATGAGAACGGTGTCATTGCAAACGGCTGGCGCAATCTGGACGGAAAGTACTATTACTTCCTCGAGGACGGCAGCATGGCGGTGAACCGTTGGGTGGACGGGGATTATTATGTCGGCGCGGACGGCGTTATGCTGGTCTCGACAATGACCCCGGATGGCTATCAGTTGGATGAAAACGGTAAGAAGATTGAGAAGAGCCAAAACGAGAAGGCGGTAGAAGCCTACCGAACCATACTCCTCGACCGGAGTTGGAACGGCAGAAAACTGCCTGGCGGACAGTTCGCGGTTGTGGACATCAACGGCGACGGTGTTTGGGAGTTGCTGACGGAGTTGGATACAGGCGGGTATGACGATGCGATTTCCCGAATCTTCTACTACACGGATCATTTAAATCAGTATGCCCTGGATGGAAGCGAGACTTGGGATTGTCTGATGCCTTCTTCACATCGGATTATAATCGGAAGAACGCGTGGGAAGAACAGTACCCGCGTGCTCGGTGTAGGGAGTGACGGGAATTTGACGGTATACGACGACTCCGATATTTTCTGGGGTTACTATGAAAATGCTGCGGATTGGGTGGGCTCGGATCAGGCAAAGAGCATGAGTCAGACAGTTGAAAAATACTATCGTGACGCATGCTACAACATACGCTTTGTTGATATCACAGAGAGTAATGTAGCGCAGTACCTGAGCGGCAACGGTCAGGAGACCGGTACGAGTTTTGCTGCAGACAACTACCTGTCTCGGTAAAGTATGAACTTGTCGAGACGCTTTGCCTGTATGTATTTTTGCATGGCCCTTGACAACGCCTGCTGTAGCGCGTAAAATAAGCCTAAATCATAAAAGTTGAGACCGATGTCTCGACAGAGTGAATAGACGAGTTAACACAGGATTCGTCTACCCATTTTTACTCTGTTGAGGCGTCGGTTTTTTGTTTTGCCTCAAATCCTGTGGCACCTTGACAAGTGAATCCGCAGCTGTTTAGAGCAAGCGCTCGGGGAAGCACGCCGGGATCTGTAATCGCAGAGAGCGTGCCAAGACGCGAAGCCTGACTGACTGCGACCAAGAAACAAAAAATACAAAAGCAAAAACAACAGCAAAGAGACAGCAAGTAGGCAAGAAACGTTTGCATACAGGAAAGTGAGGCAAAGCTATGAAGAATATGAATGATAAGGTGTTCGGTCGTCAGGAAAAGGTTTCGGTGTTTACGCCGCAGCTGCCCGTGGACGGTGAGAGTACCCCGGGTCAGGCGGCGGGTCAGGCGGCAGGGCGTTTTTTGCAGGCTTCGGCGCTGCTCCCGGCGGAGGGCTTTCTCGGGATAGAATTCAGGCCGGAGCGGGGCGTAAAGCAGGAAATTTTCCTGTTTGCGGCGCCGGATACGGCGGTGCGCGATGCGGATTACGGCTGGATTTTTGAGGATTGCGCGGAGGAGGCGCCGACGGCGTCGAAGACGCTCGAAAGCCTCTTTGCGGAGGGGCGCAAGGTATATGCGCTCGCCGAAAGCGTGAGCGGCGGAAGCATAACTTTGGATACAGAGGAGTCTTTGGAGAACGCAAGTCTCTATCGGAAGTATATGGAAGAGCGTTCCCGCGCGGATTTGACCATGCAGTTTTACAAACTCCTCATGAAAGAAGGCGGTCTGCTTCGCATGGTGGCGGGAAGTTCGGTGGGAAGGGAGAACCCGGCGTGTACGCGCGGTCGCATTTTCATGAGTTTTCCGCATGCAATCAGTCTCCGCCTTCGCACCGCGATTTCGCTCGCCTTTCCGGGAACGGTGCTCGAAGAGCTTTCGGAGCATGCGGAGACGGAAGCCTGTGTCAGCGAATCCTATCTCTTTGAGGGGCTGCTCCGTCTCTTTTTACTGCTCTCTGCCATCGAGCGGCGGCAGCAGAGACGGAATCTGGAGGAGGTTCCCGAAGAGTGGAAGGAGCAGGAAAGTTTGGAAGAGGCTGCTTCCAAGATGGAACTGCGGGGCTACTGCTACAATCCGGTTCTCATTGAGGATCTGGAACTCAGCGTGCGCAGTTATACCTGTCTCAAAAAGGCCGGTATTCTTACGGTAGAGCAGCTGAAGCGGCTCAGCGCGGATGAGCTGCGGCGCATCAGAAACATGGGGCGTAAGAGCGTGGCGGAAATTCTGGATAAGCTCGAAGAAATACGGCATCTCCCGGCGGTAAGTATCCTCCCCGAAAAGGATTACTTGGCGGAACTGGACACGCTGATCGGCTTGGAGGAGGTAAAGACACAGGTCAGAAAAATTGCGGCGTTTGCCAAAATGAAAAAGGATTTCGAGGCGCAGGGAAAGAGTAAACTCAGCCTGGCGCTCAACATGGAATTCAGTGGGAATCCTGGCACGGCAAAAACGACAGTGGCGCGCATCCTCGCCGGCGTTCTGAAGCAGATCGGCATTTTGGATAGTTCCGAACTTGTCGAGGTGGGGCGTGCCTCTCTGGTGGCAGGCTATGTGGGACAGACCGCGGAGCGAGTCCGGGATGTGTTCCGGAGCGCCAAGGGGAAGGTTCTCTTTATCGATGAGGCCTACTCCCTGGTCGAGCACTGGGAGGGTGGCTACGGCGATGAGGCAATCAATACCATTGTGCAGGAGATGGAGAACAACCGGGAGGACACGGTTGTGATTTTCGCGGGCTACCCGAAGCAGATGGAGGAGTTCTTTTCGAGAAATCCGGGGCTTCGTTCCCGCGTTCCGTTTCAGCTCAGCTTTCACGACTACGGGGTTGAGGAGCTGCTGAAAATCACTGCCCTGGAGGCAGAGCGGTACGGCTTTGCGCTTGCGCCGGAGGCGGAAGAGGCAATCCGGAAACTTGCGGCGCCGTGTGCAAAAGAACAGGGCTTCGGCAACGGCCGTTTCTGCAGAAACCTGGTCGAAAATGCACTGCTCTCCTATGCACAGCGTGTCTACGGCGCGGAGGAAGGCGATGAGACAAATGCGGCGCAGGACTTTGTATTGCGCGCGGAGGATTTCACCGCGCCGGATGTACAGGCTGCGGCAAAGAAGGCTGTTATCGGATTTCAGCCCTGCGCGGCATAAAAAAGACGCTTTGCTTTTATCGTCGGCGCTGTCATAGCCTGTTGAAAGGCGTATAATAGTTATACAGCGCTTATTCTAAGCAAAGCGAAAGCGATACAGGTATGTGATTGGGAAGAAATCCGAAAAAGGATACGGAATAGCTCGAAAGACGAAAGGAGTCAGCGCATGGGAAGCTTGGCAAAACGGATTGCCGCCCAGCGGGCATTTTTTAACCGGGACAGAACAAAACCCCTTGCGTTTCGGCTTGCGATGCTGGGACGCTTGGAAACGCGGATTCGCGAACAGGAGGATGCCATCCTCGCGGCACTCCGGCTGGATCTCTCGAAATCGCGGGCGGAGGCTTATATGACGGAGCTCGCCTTGGTCTACGGGGAGCTCCGGGAAGCGCGGCGAAAGCTGCGCATTTGGGCAAGAACAGAGCGCGTGCGGGGCAGTCTCGCAAGCTTCCCGGCAAGGAACTTTATCTACCGGGAACCCTACGGCGCAGTGCTGATACTCGCGCCCTGGAACTATCCCTTTTATTTGAGCATTGCGCCTCTCATTGCGGCGATTGCCGCGGGAAACTGCGCAATCGTAAAGTGCTCGGAAGAGAGCGTGCACACTTCGGCGCTCATACGAAAACTTCTGCGGGCGGTATTTCCCGCTTCGTTTGTGTACTGCACGGCGCCGGACACGGACCATGAGGAGCTGCTCCGTCAGCGCTACGACTATATTTTTTTTACCGGAAGCCCCCGTGTCGGAAAAATTGTCATGCGAGCCGCGAGTGGACATCTGACGCCTGTCACCCTGGAGCTCGGCGGCAAGAGTCCCTGCATTGTCGATGAGAGCGCGGACATAAAGCTTGCGGCGCGGCGCATTGCCTGGGGGAAATTTTTAAACGCCGGTCAGACTTGCATTGCGGTGGACTATGTTCTGGTGCAGCGCCGTGTCAAGGCTGCGCTGGTCCAAGCATTAGCGGCGGAAATCGAGCGGCGTTATCCTAAGGCGGAGCAGCGGGAAAGCTATCCGAAAATCATCAACCGCAGGCACTATGAGCGCCTGGTCGGCCTGATTGCCGCGGAGAAAGAAGTAATCGGCGGAGCGCGCTGTGAGCGCACGGAAAAGATTGCACCGACCCTCTTGCCGGAGGCGGATTTTGACCACACCTGTATGCAAGAAGAGATCTTCGGGCCCTTGTTGCCGATTATCGCCTATGATGAATTTGAGACAGCAATCGGGGAAATCAAGGCGCGGGAAAAGCCGCTCGCCTGCTATATCTTTACGCGGGACAAGCGGAAGGCGGAGGGGCTCATACGTAAGCTCTCCTTCGGCGGCGGCTGTGTGAACGATGTGCTACTGCAGATCGGGAACCACCGCCTGCCCTTCGGCGGTGTGGGAAACAGCGGTATGGGAGTGTACCACGGAAGATACGGCTTTGAGACCTTCAGCCATATGAAGGCGGTTGTAAAAAACACCGACTTCCCGGATTTGCCGTTTCGCTACGCCCCTTTTGACGAGGGAAAATGGAAGCTCCTAAAGAAGTTCCTATGAGCGGATGCCGGGAACCGGAGAGTATGAGGCTTTCGTGACGGAATATTGAAAACGGAACGATAACGGAATGATATGCGCCGGCGTTTGGAAGCGTATGCAGATAAGAAAACGCTGCGTATAGAGATGAGATAAGGTCCTTGGAATTTGAACGAACGAGCGGCGGTATGTGTTCCGCAAGAGCGGTAAAGGAGTGATGATATGTCAAAGAAGTCTACGGCGTTCCAGTACAAGTTTATGCGTTGGATGTACCGGGGTAAGGGGATTTTTAACCCTTTGAACACGGGGTGGATCGATGAGCACCTGGCCTGTGTGCGGGAGTGGATCGCCAATGTGTTTTTCTACCGAAAGGGCGACACGGTGATTATGATCGATGCGGGCTATCATTACGAGCGACTCGAAGAAAAGATGGGCTGGCTCGGCCTAAAGCCGGCGCAAATTTCAAATGTGCTGCTCACCCATCTCGACACCGACCACACGGGCGCGGTCGAGGCGGACGGCGGCGGTCTCTTTCGGAATGCGACCGTGTATCTCGGCGAGATTGAAAACCGGTACTTAACAGGAGAGCGGAAGCGCCGTGTGCTCTACCGGCTCGGCAGCTTGCCCCGCGTTCGGATTCCGAACGAAAGGGTTCTGCTTCGGGACGGACAGGTTTTCACAATCGGCGACATTCAAATTGAGTGCTTTCTGGTGCCGGGACACACCTGGGGGCATATGGTCTACTTGTTGGACGGGCGCTATCTTTTGACCGGCGATGCGATATGGCTCGGCGCGGACGGCGGTTACAGTTTCCTCGCCTCGCTCGCGGAGGATAATCGCCTCGCGGTTCGCGCCCTCGCGGCATTTGAGGCAAAGCTCCGTGCGCGGGGCTTAAGGCCTCTCGTTATCACGGGACACACGGGTTATTCGGCGGATTTGGACTTTGTGTTTGCGCACCGCGACCTCTGCTGCAAGACCTCGGACAAGCGGTATTTTAATCCCGCGGCACCCTACGATGCCTATGATGAAAGCGAGGACACGGAAGCGCGGGCGGCTGTCCCGCTGTAATCCGGCGGCGGATGCTTCCCGGGCGGACAGGTTGTGGCAGAGAAAAGCCCGTAAAACTCTAAGGAAATCGACAGGTTTGCCGTCTTTGTGTGAATAGACAGCAGTTTGCGGCTCTGCTATGATAGGCGAATATCAAAACTTAGGGAGGATCACAGATGAAGAAAACAATGCTCTGCGCGACCATTCTGGCACTCAGCGTTGCGGCCACAGGCTGCGCATCCGGCAAAAAGACAGAGAGCAGTGCGGCGAGCACTGCGGCGGCGCAGTCCGAGGCCGCTTCGACGCAGGCGACGACCATGGCGGCCGAGACAACAGCGGCGGCTGCTTCGGACATGGCGGTGCCGGGGTATGCGCCCGGTCAGATTCCGGAGATTCCGGCAATCGTCCTGCCGGAGCTCGGCATTTCGGAGAATCCGGCCGCAAAAATCACGCTCGACAAGACCAAGGCGCTCAGCTCGGTTCCGGGCATTACGGTCACGCCGGTCAGAGTCGAGAACGATCAGATTCAGCGCGGTTCCACGGTCAAGCAGCTCGGCAACAACGGCGAGGGGCAGTATAAAGACGGAAATTTGACCGTGCAGACCGACGGCAACGGTGCGGGGCAGTATGTCGACGCAGAGCGCGGCATCACGATTCAGCGCGACGAGGACGGTGCGGGCCAGTACCTCGACAGTAAGCTCGGCATTTCCCTCCAGGTGGATGATGACGGCGCGGGCAGCTATAAGGATGATCGCTACGGCATCTCGCTGATGGTGGATGACGACGGCGAGGGCCTGTACACAAACACGCAGAACGGGGTCACCGTCACCGCGGACGATGATGCGATGAGCTACCGCGCGGGTAAGGTGCAGATTACACAGAAGAAGGACGGATCGGGCAGCTATTCCGACGCGGAGAGCGGGCTCAAAATCGAGAACGACGGCAAGGGTAAGGCAACCGTCACCAAGGGAACGCAGAAGGCAACCGTGGATGCGGCGCCGCTCGGCACATTGCCGCGCCTCCCGCGGCTCGGTGCGGTTCCCGCTGTCCCGAGTCTCGAGGCAAACAGTCTCCTGATTACCCTGGATTCCGGCGTGCTCTTCGATGTCGACAAATACGACATTCGCCCGGAGGCACAAGAGACCTTAAATCAGCTTGCCAAGCTCCTCACGGAGGCAGAGATTACGGCCTTTGAAATTGACGGTCACACGGATTCCAACGCGGACGATGCTTATAATCAGACGCTTTCCGAGAACCGCGCGAATGCGGTCAAGGAGTATTTAAAGACGCAGGGCGTGACTGCGGAAATTACAACGCAGGGCTACGGCGAGAGCCGTCCGGTCGCGACCAACGAGACCGCGGAGGGCAGGCAGCAGAACCGCCGTGTGGAGATTATCATCCCGACGGTATAAGCGGCGGATGAGAGCGGCTCAAAACCACTCATCGTAGAACTCGATGACAAAGTCCCACAGGAAGCACTCGCGTTGTTCAGCTATGGTTTTTGCGGCCTCGGTATTCATGAGGTCTTTTAACGTGAAGAGCTTTTCAAAAAAATGATGCAGAGAACTGCCTTTGTGATTGTGGTAGGCTTCGCTGCCGAGTCCTAAGGCAGGCGCTTCGGTCGGGTCAAACATGGCCCGGCCCCTGGATCCGCCGTAGGCAAAGGTTCTCGCAATGCCGATGGCGCCGAGGGCATCCAGGCGGTCGGCATCCTGTACGATTTTTCCTTCGAGGCTGTCCGGGGCAATGCTGTCCGTGCCGTGGAAGGAGACCTGGGAAATAATAGAAATGATGTTCGCTGTCATCTCTTCGGAGATGGCAGCTTTTTTCAGGATGCGGCGGGTATTCCGGTAGTCATTTCCTGAAAAGAGTTTCGGGTCATCGGCATCGTGGAGGAGAGCGGCGAGAGCCACCAGGGTCTCATCGCAGGGATACGCTTCGGCGAGACGCCGCGCGAGGCGGTACACGCGAAGTGTGTGCCAGTAGTCGTGGCCGCTCGCATCTCCCGCAAAAAGGGTCTTGATTTCCGAGTGAACAATTGCAACGGATTCTGTCATAGTAACTCCTGAATTTTGAATGTCTGTCATTGTATACCGGTGGAAGCTGTGTGACAAGTGAGAATGACTGCCGTTTTGTCACAACATACGGGCAAAAATGGTTATAGAAATCTAACAGTTTTTCTTGACATTGCCTTCGTTTCGGGCTAGAATTGCAAACATATTGCAAATGGAAATAACTTGCAAATATCAACCAAGGGGATAACAGAGGAGGCATATGAAAAAGTTCGGACAGTTTCTTTTGGTCTCCGCGCTTTCGGCAGCATTATTGGCCGGCTGTGGCGGAAGCAAGAAGGCAGAGAGCAGCGCGGCGGGAAGCAGCGAGGCGAAGACAGAGAGCACGGCTGCGGGCGGTCAGAAATTAAAGGTTGTCACGACCATTTTCCCGGAGTACGACTGGGCAAAGGCAGTGCTCGGCGACAAGGCGGAGAACGCGGAGCTCACGCTGCTCTTAAAGAACGGCGTGGATTTGCACAGTTTCCAGCCGAGCGCGGAGGATATCGCAAAGATCAGCGAGGCGGATCTCTTCATCTATGTGGGCGGCGAGTCCGACGGCTGGGTCGACGATGCGCTCAAAGAGGCGAAGAACAAGAATATGAAGGTCATCAACCTCATGGAGACCCTCGGCGACAAGGCGAAGGAAGAGGAGATGAAGGAGGGCATGCAGGAGAGCGAAGACGAGCATGACCACGACCACGGCAAGGAAGTCTCTACCTTCGAGGACAGCGAGGTAAAGGACAGAACCCTCGCCGACTGGAAGGGCGACTGGCAGTCCGCTTACCCGCTCGCAAAGAGCGGCGCGCTCGATGCGGCATTCAAGGAGAAGGCCGAGAAGACCGGCAAGATGACTGCCGAGGAGTACAAGGCCTACTATACGAAGGGCTACGAGACGGACATCGCGAAGATCAACATCGACGGCAATACGATCAGCTTCACGGACGAGAGCGGCAAGACCGTGAAGTCCCCGTACAAGTATGTCGGCACTTACATCCAGAACTGGTCCACGGGCACCAAGGCTGCGATGTACCGCTTCGAGGCGGAGGATAAGAATTCCGGCGCGCCGATTTATGTGGAGATCAATGACCACATGATTGAGCCGGCGACGGCGGAGCACTTCCACATCCGCTTTAGCAACGAGAGCTTCGATGCAATCAAGGATCCCGAGAATTCCTGGCCGACCTTCTATCCGGCGGCGCTGACGGGGGAGGAAGTCGCCGATGAGCTCGCAGGTCACGACCACCACGAGGAGACCGAGTACGACGAGCATGTCTGGCTCTCGCTGAAGAACGCGGAGCTCTATGTGAACAAGATTGCCGAGGATCTCTCCGCGCTCGACACGGTAAATGCAGAGAGTTACAAGAAGAACGCAGAGGCTTACAATAAGCAGCTTTCCGAGCTCGACACGCAGTATGCGGATGTCGTGAAGAACGCTACCAATAAGTATCTGCTCTTTGGCGACCGCTTCCCGTTCCGTTATCTCGTGGACGACTATGGTCTCGACTACAGCGCGGCGTTTGTCGGTTGCTCGGCAGACACCGAGGCGAGCTTTGAGACGGTTCGCTTCCTCGCGGACAAGGTGGACGAGAAGAAGCTCGGCAGCATCCTTGTGATTGAGAATTCCGATCAGAAGATTGCGAACACGATTCAGCAGAACACCAAGGAGAAGAACCAGAAGATTCTGGTCCTCGACTCCATGCAGTCCGTGACCGAGAAGAACATGGCGGACGGCGAGACTTACCTCGGCGTGATGCAGAAGAACCTCGAGGTCCTGAAGCAGGCGCTGCAGTAAAGCAGCTTTGCGCCCGGGAATCGGGAAATAAAACAAAAAGCGGGAGGCACCTGCAAGTTGGCAGGCGCCTCCCGTTTTTATCTATCCTTACGGCTCGCTGACTTCAAACAGCATATCGCCGTAGCTCGGGAGCGGCCAGAGATCCTTGTCCATGACGGTCTCGAGCGCATCGGCGCTCTTGCGGAGAATGTGCATGTCCGTGACAATCTGTGTGTGGTAGGCTGCGGCGCGCGCGGCCGGGTCTTGGATCGAGGCGGCGAGATCGGTATCGCTCTGTAATTTCTCGCGGCTTCGCTTCATATCGCTGAGGAGCTCACTAGCGCGGAGCAACAAATCCTCCTGCGCGCTCACATCGGCCGCGGCACAGGCGCTCTTCACCTGATTCACCGAGGTCGCAAGCCGAGTCACATAGTGAATCGCCGCGGGAATCAGCTGTTTGCCGGAGATATTGATCATGGCGCGCGACTCGATGTTGATGCGCTTTGCATAGTTCTCATAGGCGACGATGCTGCGGCTCTTTAACTCGGTCTCGGAGTAGATTCCGAAGGCAGAGAAGAGTTCCACGGCCTTTTTGCTCGTGAAGGCGGGAATCGCATCGATCGAGGACTTTAAGTTCGGGAGACCGCGCCGTGCCGCTTCCTGTACCCACTCCTCGGAGTAGCCGTTGCCGTTGAAGACAATGCGCTGATGCTTGGTCAAAAGTTCGCGTATCAGTTCCCACGCCGCTTCTTTGACGGAAGAGGCCTGTTCGAGGCGGTCGGCCGCGAGGCGGAACTGCTCGGCGAGGATGGTATTTAAGACAATGTTAGCGCTCGCGATGCTGTCACCGGAGCCGACCATGCGGAACTCGAACTTGTTGCCGGTGAAGGCGAACGGGCTCGTGCGGTTGCGGTCGGTCGTATCTTTCGGGATGGGCGGCAAAACGTCGGCACCGATTTTTATCTTTTGTTTCGATTTCGCGCTGTACGGCGTTCCGTCTTTTATCGATTTCAATACGGCTTCGAGCTCGTCACCGACGAATATCGACATGATTGCAGGCGGCGCTTCGTTCGCTCCGAGCCGGTGATCGTTTCCCGCGCTCGCAACCGAAATGCGCAGCAAATCCTGATTGTCGTCGACGGCGCGGATCACCGCGGTGAGGAAAAGCAAAAAACGCGCGTTCTCCCTCGGCGTGTCGCCCGGCTTCAAAAGCCCCTCGCCCGCATCGGTTTCGATCGACCAGTTGTTGTGCTTGCCGCTGCCGTTGATGCCGGCAAAAGGCTTTTCGTGCAGCAGGCACACAAGCCCGTGACGGCGCGCAACTTTTT
>ERZ773076.159-NODE-159-length-37635-cov-54.911469_pt1 | contig 37635 bp, 53 predicted proteins | sample MGYA00580613_ERZ773076 | MGnify/ENA primary metagenome ERZ773076 (study PRJEB29015, sample SAMEA2738005) | human oral metagenome | biome: human oral; feature: human-associated habitat; material: dental | place: China | collected 2057 ...
CTGGTTATCGAAATGGTGAAGAGGTTATGCTCGTTCGCCATCCACACGCAGGCAGGTTTGAGATTCCAACGCTTCGAGTAAACAATAATATTAAGGAAGCTAAGAATGTTATTGGAAATTCTAGAGATGCTGTTGGTATTAACCATAAGGTAGCTGCCCAATTGTCTGGTGCTGATTTCGATGGCGATTCCGTTTTGGTTATTCCGACAAGGGGTACTGGTCTTAAAGCAAGTAAGCCACTCAAGGGGTTAGCAAATTTTGATCCAACTGAAGCATATGGGATGCCGGAGAAAGATTGGAACAAGAAGTATCCCAAATTTAATAAACAACTTGAGATGGGAACGGTATCTAATCTTATTACCGACATGACAATTAAGGGTGCTAGCGAATCCGAGATTGCTAGAGCAGTTCGGCATTCAATGGTCATAATTGATACCGAGAAGCATAAGTTAGATTACAAAGCATCATATTTAGACAATGGTATATCTGAACTGAAGAAGAAATACCAAGTGAAAGAGAATGGTAAATCTGGTGGGGCATCCACTCTTATTTCTCGGGCTAAGTCTACTGATTATGTAAATACATTTCGCGAGCGGCTAAATCCTAAGACGGGTATGTATGAGCGATTCTATACGAATAAAACCTTCGACAAGAAACATATTTCACCGACGGGGGAGGTCACGTATACAAAAGAATACCGTAAAACAAAACTTACCAAGATGGGGAACGTTGCCGACGCAAGAACCCTATCCTCGGGGTCCCCTATCGAAGAAGTATACGCCCGGTATGCAAACGATATGAAGGCCCTGGCTAGGGAGTCACGTATTAAGGCTGGGCAGGGTACGTATAAGTACTCCCCTACCGCCGCTAAAGCTTATGCCACCGAAGTTGCTCGATTGAATGAAGCCCTTCGAATTGCTCGAATGAATGCACCAAGAGAGCGCAAGGCCCAGGCTATGGCTAACGAGAGGGTGCGCATGCAGCTGGGGGCCCACCCCGATCTAAAAGATGACCCAGACTTTGTAAAGCGATTGAAGAACCAAGCACTAGAGGTATGCCGCGAACGTTATGGTGCCAAGAAAGAACAGATTGTAATCTCCGATAAGGAATGGGAAGCAATTCAAGCGGGTGCTATCACCAAGACGAAACTTAGTGAGATCATTAAGAATACTAATGAGGATCGTCTTACTGAACTCGCAACCCCTCGATATAAAGCAGCTGCTAATCCCTCAACGATTGCTCGTGCTAAGTCTATGGCGGTGAATGGTGCTACATTAGCTGAGATAGCGGACGCCATGGGGCTCTCTACATCCACTGTCTCTAAACTACTAGACGATTAAGGAGGTGCATGATGGTAAGTTATGCATTAACAACAATAGACAATCCTTACTCTCCGTTTACTAAGTTCGATGAATGGAATGCATTTGACCAACAAAAAGGTTACAACACTTGTGCTTACTTAGCAAGAGTTTCATGTGCTTCTGATGAATTGTCTGATGTTGACAATGAACTTGAAGCGATTCAAGCAATTGAAGAGATTGCAAAGTTCAATCTTAATGGAATGTATAAGGTTGTAGTTCCTAATGATTACAATTCAATTGGCTTTGCGAAAGAACTTCAAGCTAAAACTTAATGAACAAGTATTTATTCAAGTCTAAAGAACAAACTATTATGTATAACATAATACTTGTAAACTTTAATCTTACTATATTATTTTGTATAAAAATTTTAGAAAATTCAAGATTTTTGTATAAAAATATAGAAATAAAAAGATGGACTTGAATACGCCTACCCCCGGGGGAGGGGGTTCCTAAAAGTACACCCCCTCCCTGTTTCGGCGGTTTCTTGATATTTATTCCGGGGGATGATATTGATATTGACTTTATAGCAGGGGTGGCTCGGCAAAACAGTGTTCCCTTCTTGATTACCGTGCTTCTGGTTCTTTACTCCTTTCTAACCAGAAAAATTCTACCCACAAGTCGAGCCATTCCTACCATAAAGTCAATAAAAACTGTAGATATTCTATCCAAAAGTATAGGAGATGACATGAGAAGGAAGAAACAAGACACTATAAAACCACCGATAGCATCTCCTCCAGGCCTTCAACCAGACAATCGCTTCCAACAAATCGCTGCTTTGGGACTAAAACGGCTTGAAGAGCGCTTGATTTCTGGAGAGGCAACTGGTCAAGAGATAGTTTATGCCATACAATTCGCGGATCCGCTTCGGCCACTCAAGAAAGCAAAGTTAAAGAGTGAGAATGCTCTGCTTCAATCTAAGAAAGATGCTATTGATTCAGCCCAGAAGTCAGAAGAGCTATATGCGAATGCCATAGCAGCTATGAAACAATATCAAGGACGTGATTCGGATGATCAGGACATACAAAGCCTTGATGGAACTGCCTAATTTTCGAAAGCGTTATGAATTTCTTAGAACTGAGTCTCCAATAGGCGATCCAACATTTGGTTCTCGAAGATATTTGAATCAAGCGTTCTATGCAAGTAAGGAATGGAAACTAATTAGGTCTAAAGTGATAATTCGAGATGAAGGTTGTGATCTCGCGTGTCTTGATAGGCCTATATACGATAAGATAATCGTTCATCATATCGAACCTATTTCTTATGAGGATATTATGGAGCATACAGATCGACTAGTATCACTGGATAATTTGATTTGTGTCTCAAATCGAACTCATCAGGCTATTCATTATGGTTCTTATGAGTTGCTAGATGATGAGTATGTTCCTAGGAAGGCTGGCGATACTACACTTTGGTGAGGAGGAAATATGCCGGACTTTAAGAAGGCACGTGTACGTAAGGACGTTCGGGTTGTGTATCTACGAAAAGCTCCGGATGATCCTGTCGAAGAGGAAATTACAGTCGGACGAAAGAAGGGTGGAGAAGAGATTGAGGTCAATCCCAAAGAGCAAGTCTATAGTTGGGGCGGACTTAGATTCTGTCGAACTCGCCATCCAGATGGATATGTTCGTCTAGATGCTATTGCTTTGTGAGGTCAAATGGCTACTATTTTAGAGACAACCAAGAAATTACTTGGCATTACTAATGATTACACAGTCTTTGACCAAGATATTATCATAGGAATAAATTCGGCATTTCTGACCCTAAATGAATTGAAGGTTGGACCGGATATTCCATTCCGCATCGAGACAGGCAATGAGGAATGGACTGAATTTAGTGATAATCCTGGAGTATTAAATGGCGTGATCCAATATATTTGGTTGAAGACACGACTCGCATTTGATCCACCGACAAGTTCGTTTGTTGTGGATGCTATAAAAAATCAGATTTCTGAGTTGGAGTTTAGGCTTAATGTTCTGTCCGAGTGAGAGGAGGTTATATGGCTGATATTGTGTTTGATGATACCATATCCGATGATTATCTTCAGCATCATGGTGTCAAAGGAATGCGATGGGGTTTTCGCAAGGCGATTGAGCGAATAGGAAGTTCTGTTCGTACTGGACGAAACATGATGGCTAATTTTGCTAAAAGCACGTCCAAACGAATCACCAAAATTCCTAAAGACATCAATCGTAGTATTACCAAACGTCGTACTCGTAAACAGCGTAAGATGCGGACAAGGACTAAGCAGCTAGAGAAGGTTGCTGCACAGAGAAAAGAAGCTGCTGATTTAAGAACACGTCAAGCTCAAGCTCGGGCTGATATGAGAGCCGCAAAGAATGATATTCGTAAAGCAAAAGAGTCTGATTCTTTGATGGGTCGTTATCGAGCACATAAGAATGAAGTAGCAGCTAGACGTGAGGCACGAGCGGCAGAGCGAGAAGCTCAAAATAAAGCATGGCGTGATGCGCATCCGCATCTTTCTAATTATCTCGACCGTCGTAGAGCACGTAAGGAGACTGAGCGTCAGCAGCGTGATACGTATAAGGCTCAACGTAAAGGTATTTACAAACGTATGTTGCGGAATGCTACAGATGCCTTAATTCAAGATCAGCTTAATTCGAGTTTTCGCTCGGCAGCTAAGTATGGATGGAGCAAAGTTGCTAATGATGAGACTGCATCTGAAGGTGCTCGCCAGTTTGCAGAATTTATGGGCGGCGTTAAGAAGAAGCAGGATAACGTTGAAGACATCCTTGCAAAGAAGGGTGGAGATTATAGTAAGCTTAGTGACGAGGAGATTACTAGACTCAGGAAACGTAGGCTTGCTGTAAAGGGTCTTACGGGGCATTAATTATGGCTCTATCTAACACAGCTACGCCTAGATATTATGCAGAGTTTAGAGATCAAGTCCTTAATGGTGATATTCCCATATGTCAAGAGATTGAACAAGAGATGAATCGAATCGACTGGCGTATCCGGAATCCTGGAATTTATTACGATCCCATTCCGGTAGAGGGTTGGATTAGCTTTTGTGATAATGAGCTAACGCTTACTGATGGAACAGACTTAACTCTATTACCTTCTTTCAAACTTTGGGGTGAGCAGCTTTATGGATGGTATTATTTCATAGAGCGTGAAGTATTTGTCCCAAATAAGAACGGATTTGGAGGACACTATGAACGACGCATGGTCAAGCGGCGTCTAACGAATAAGCAATTTATTATAACAGCTCGTGGTAGCGCTAAAACAATGTATGCCTCAGCGATTCATGCATATGAATGTTCAGTTTCATCTGAGACTACGACACAAGCAGCAGTTGCTCCGATTATCCGTCAAGCCGAGGAGACACTGATTCCGATCAAGACGGCCTTGGTTCGAGCACGCGGCCCTTTGTTTAAGTTTCTAAGGAGTGGGTCGATCAACAACACGACTGGGTCGATAGTTAATCGAGTCAAAATGACTGCAACTAAGCGAGGAATTGAGAATTTCATAACCAATTCTTTGATAGAGACTAGGCCTATGTCAATTGACAAGCTTCAAGGTTATCGTGGTAAGATTTGTACATTGGACGAATGGCTTTCTTGTGATATTCGCGAAGATGTCATAACGGCTCTTGAGCAAAGTGCATCCAAGACCCCCGATTACATAATCATCGGTATTTCATCTGAAGGAACGATACGTAACTCCATCGGTGATACAATCAAAATGGAATTACAGTCAATTCTTAAGGGCGATTACGTAGATCCCCATACATCAATCTTTTTCTATAAGCTCGATAATGTAACTGAGGTAGCATATCCTGAGCTTTGGATCAAGGCATCACCCAATATAGGTAAGACAGTTTCCTATGATACGTATCAGCGTGAGGTTGAGCGTGCAGAGAAGAATCCGTCAGTCCGTAATGAGATATTGGCAAAACGATTTGGAATACCTCTAGAGGGCTATACATATTTCTTTCCATATGAGGAGACTAAGGTTCATCGTAAGAGAGATTTTTGGTCCATGCCTTGTGCTATGGGTGCTGACTTATCTCGTGGCGATGACTTTTGTGCATTTACATTTGTTTTTCCTCTTGGTGATGAGACGTTTGGAATTAAGACTCGGTGTTATATTTCTGAGAAGACATTCTCTGAGTTAACCAAGGCACTACGAGAGAAGTATGAAGAGTTTATTAAAGAGGGTAGTCTTATTGTCATGGATAAGATTGTTCTTAAGATGGATGATGTTTATTCAGACTTAGAGAAACATATTGAGGAGACTCAGTATGACGTTCGAGCTATGGGATATGATCCATATAATGCAAAAGAGTTCGTAGAGAATTGGACTGCTGATCATGGGCCATTTGGAGTGGAGAAAGTCATTCAAGGGGCTAAGACGGAATCAGTTCCTCTTGGTGAACTTAAGAAACTTTCAGAAGAGCGCAATCTTCTATTCGACGAAAGCTTGATGTCTTTTTGTATGGGAAACTGCATTGCTCTTATTGATACAAATGACAATAAGAAACTGTACAAGAAACGTAGAGATCAAAAGATAGATGCGGTTGCGGCAATGATGGATGCATACATTGCATGGAAAGCAAATACGGATAACTTTGAGTGAGGTGAAATATATGAATAGTTTGTCGCACCATGGAATAAAAGGACAAAAACGTGGAGTTCGGCGCTATCAAAATACAGATGGATCTTTGACACCAGCTGGAAAGCAGCATTATGGTGTTGGAGTTCTTCAACTTTTGGGATCACGAAAAGACCAAGCTCCAGTACAAAGTGGGTCATCTAAACCTAATCTTAAGATTGGTTTGGCGGCAGGATCTAAGAAAATAACAGCAACAATGAATTCTACGGGTCGCATGAATTCAGAAGGTCGTTTGACCAAATGGCGTGACCGTCGTCGAGCACTATCATATGCAAAAGGAGCTCGTGAGCGTTCTCAGGCACTTAAGGCATACGATAAGACCGGAAATGCGAGCGGCAAAGAGGCTGCCGAGTCTCGAATGAGTATTGCTGGCCGAGATCTTTCTGGAGCAGCTAAGGCGTCTGGCATTGCTCGGCTTCAAAATAGAACTGCCATTGGTAAGTATGCTAAATCTGCTGCATATGCGGCTGCTGGTGTTGGTGCGTCTGTTGCATTGGCGAATCCAGCTCCATTGGCGCTTGGTGCTGCTAGTATTAAGAACCTTTGGCAAGGGAACAGGGCTCGTAAGAAATCTAATATTGCAAAAGAGTTTGCAAAAGAGCATTATAACGATGAATCTGATTATTTGCCGGAGAATATCGTAGATATTGAGAATAAATATTATCGGTACCACCCCAATCGACGTCATGCCAAACACAGCGACCTAGCTCATTTTGGTATTAAGAATATGAAATGGGGGGTGAGGAATTATCAAAATAAAGATGGTTCCTTGACTGAAGCCGGTAAGATTCGGTATAGTCATCCTAAAGCAGACCAGATGAAGCGATATGGTGCACTTGCTCGTAAACGTGAGATATATAAAGAAGCTCGTCGGTCTGGGTGGAGTAAGAATCAAGCCCGAGTCAATTCGAAGATTCCGATATATGAACAGCAAGCTCATGAGATGGGTAAGGGTTTGACTGGAGCTCAGAAGGCTGCTGGGTTAGCAAGGAGTGCTCGACTCCGTACTATTCTGCCAGCTATAGGCGCATATCATGGCGTTTCTGGAGTGGTAACGGCTGGTGTTATCGGTGGAATGGTTGGTGCAGTTGCTGGATTGCCTCTAGCAGCAGCAACGACAGCCCCAACCATAGCAGCATATTCTCTCCTCGGTGGTGCGTCAATTAATTCGTTTGTTAAGAATCATCGATTGTCTAAGATGTATCGTCGATATGCTAGGGAGAACATAAATAATCCTTCGACTGAACTTCCTTCGGATCTCAAGAGATATTCCACCGTATCGGACGCTGAGCAAAAGCAGACTAGAAAGAAATACTATCGCATGGGTCATGACGACCTTGCTCATTTCGGCATTAAGAATATGAAGTGGGGACAAAGGCGTTATCAAAATCCAGACGGGTCCTTGACTGCAGAAGGTAAGATACGTTATAGATCTATGGCACCAGATGGATCACTACGTTATGGATCTTTGATGCCGTCTGGAAAAATACGTCCTAAAGATCCTAGGACCCAGCAGATAAAAGATTATGGAAGCTATCGTGATTATGCAGACCAGTATCACAATCTATCTCGATCATGGTTAACAAATCCTTATCAGAAAATTGAAGCACTTAAAAGCAAACATCATTTTATGGAAAAGGCCAACAAAGCAAGAAGAGGTCTTACAGCAGCAGAAGAAGCGGCTGGCATGGCTGAAGCCCAACGAAAAAATAAGATTGTAAATGCATTTGGCTCGGGAATTAGTGGGGTCGGTGGGGCAGTGATGTCAGCTACCGGTCTTGCCGGGATTAAGGCAGCAACAAGTGCAGTAGCCATCGGGGCCTCATCCACTGCTTTAGTTGGTGGATTACCATTTATTGCTGCTGGTGGATATATGGTTGGTCAGTACATAAGGGCTCGGCGTGCTGAGAAGATGTATCGAAAATATGCAAAAGAGAATTGGAATGACCCAAACGTTGAACTTCCATGGCCATTAGAATTTTACGGAAAGTACGATAACAAGACACAGAAGAAGGCTTATAAAGATTATAAGAAAGATCCAATTAATCTTGGCCGTCAATATGAGCCAGATAGTATTAATGAACCTGAAATCCCTAAAAAATATTATAAGAAATACTCCAAAAGAAAACAAAACACTCCTATGAATATTCCGTCGGATAGGCAATGGCAGCAGTTTAATCACCATCAGGATATGCTGATGCAACAAAATATTCTTAACGATATTAATCGAATATCAAACGAAACAACAATGATGAATATGCACATGATGGATCCAAATATAGGATTTTAAAAAACATGTAGAAATCAGGAAGGGAGGTGACAATGGGAGTATTTGATCGGTTAAAGTCAGCGTGGAATATTTTTCAAAATAGAACAGACAATGTTCCAAACTATCATGTTCGGACGGATAGTCTCCGACCGGATAGGTTTGTTCCATCCATAACGAATGCTAGGAGTATAGTTGAGGCAATTTATACTAGGATTGCTAATGATGTTGCTTCTGTCGAGATTGAACATGTTCGAGTAAATGATGATGGTCGTTTTACTGAAGTAATAGATGATAATCTCAATAGGTGCTTCACTATTTCAGCAAACATTGATCAAATAGGTCGAGATTTCAGGCTTGATATTGTGTCTAACCTTCTTGAAACCGGAACAGTTGCTGTGGTTCCGACCCATACAGATATTAATCCTGATAAGGGCTCATATGAGATTCTTGCCATGCGAGTTGGAAAGATTATGGCCTGGCAACCAGATCGGGTAAAGGTTCAACTGTATAACGACCGAACTGGCCGTAAAGAAGAGATGTGGGTATTAAAGAAGCGGACAGTTATTATCGAGAATCCATTCTATCAAGTAATGAATGCGCCTAATTCTACACTTAAACGATTGACTGCTAAACTTGCTCTTCTTGATAATATCGACAATCGCAATGCAGATCCGAAACTCGATCTTATTCTCCAGATGCCGTTTCAGATTGCTTCTGAGGCAAGGCAAAAGAAAGCTGGCGAGCGAATCAATAGGATTAAAGATCAGTTGGAGAATTCTGATTATGGTATCGCATACATTGATGCTACCGAAAAGATAACTCAGTTAAATCGTTCTGTCGAGTCAAATTTGATGCCTCAGATAGAATGGCTTACTAAACAGCTTTATGCCCAGCTTGGTATTTCCGAAGAGGTATTCTCTGGAACTGCCTCTGAGCAGGTTATGTTAAACTATCAAAATAGAGTCTTGGAACCCATTCTTACATCAATTACAAACGAATTTACTCGTAAATTATTGACCAGGACTGCAATTACTCAGCATCAGCGCATTGAGTTTTATATGAATCGATTCAAACTGGTTAGTCTTGTTCAGTTGGCTGACTTTGCAGACAAGTTTAGTAGAAACTCCATTATGTCACCAAATGAATTCCGTTCAATTCTCGGTCTTAAAGCCTCTGATGACCAGAAGTCTGATATGCTGTATAACAGAAACATGCAAACAGATGCAGACGTTATGGGCGGGTCTGGAGTTACTGATTCAAACGGTGCTCCAGTATCCGATTGGGATATTAGTGCAGCTGATGTAATGGCAGCGGAATAAGGAAGGAAATAGGATGTATGATTTTGCAGGATATGTAACTAAGAATGATATTAGGTGTGGTGATGGACGAGTAATTAAGCATGGGGCATTTAAGGATTGTATTGGCAAGACAGTGCCTTTGATGTGGCATCATATGCATAATGATCCGAATATGCTGCTTGGAAACGTTCTCCTTGAGGGCCGTCCTGACGGTATCTATGGGTATGGAAGTTTTAATAATGGAAAGAATGCTGAAGCCGCTAAGGTTGGCCTAGCTCATGGCGACTTCGACTCCATGTCTATTTACGCCAATCATTTGGTACAAGAGGGACCAAATGTAATCCATGGTGACATTAAGGAGGTTAGTCTTGTTCTGGCCGGGGCTAATCCTGAGGCCACTATTGAGGAGATTACCTTTGCGCATGCAGATGGATCCCTTGATGTATCCGAGGAGGAGGCCATTATTCACTCGGCAATTAAGCTTGACGAACTCTCACATGCTGAGCCGGCTAATCAATCACAGTCTGCTTCAAATACTCAACAGGAGACTGTACGAGACGTTTGGAATAGTTTTACCGATGAAGAGAAGGCACTTGTCTTCTTGACACTTGAGCAGCAGGTCGGTCCCGAGGGAGTTGAAGCGGTTTCTTCAGGACTTGGTGGTGGAGATATTGATCTCGATAAGTATAGCGATATGGATGTTGAGGCCGTCTATAATAACTTGGATACTAAGAAAAAGAAGATTGCTGAGTATATTGTAGGAACTGCTGTAAGTGCGGCACAGAATGCTGTCGAGACAAATCAAAATGGAAGTGAGGATGATATGGGTCACAATGCTTTTGAGGATAATGATTTTGTAACTGGTGTGGACGAGGACGATTATGTATTTCTTAATAATGGTGAGGTAATTCAGCATGACGACATTAATGAGTGCCTTGCCAATGCGTCTAGTTATGGTACGCTAAAGAATGCATTCTTGCAGCATAGCATTAGTAACCTTGAGGTTATTATGCCTGACTACAAGACCGACGGCGACCCTAACATGATCAACCGTCCGGTCGAGTGGGTTGCGGACGTTCTTGGTAATGTTCATAACGTACCCTTTGCGAAGGTTAAGTCCATTACCTTTGATATTACTGCGGATGAGGCTAGGGCTAAGGGTTATGTCAAGGGAACCCAGAAGCAGGAAGAGATAATCGCCGCACTTAGTAGGAAAGTATCTCCTCAGACGATCTATAAGAAGCAGGCAATGGATCGTGATGATCTTATTGATATTACCGACTTCGATGTAGTCGCGCTTCTTCGTTCTGAGATGACCATGATGCTTGATGAGGAGAAAGCTCGTGCAATTCTCGTCGGTGATGGTCGTGCCAAGTCTGCTCCGGACAAGATCCATGAAGAGAATGTCATGCCTGTAATTTATAAGGCGGCAGATACCAATGACCCATATTGCATCTGGGGTCTTATCGGTAGTTATGAGACTACGACTGATGTTAATGAGAAGTCTAATCTTCTTGTCGATTCGGCCGTTAAGTTCCGTAAGGATTATCGTGGCTCTGGAACGCCCGTATTCTATGGTTGCAATGATGTCATTACGCAGATGATGCTCGCCAGGGATAAGATTGGTCACAGGCTTTACAAGTCTGATTCCGAGCTTGCCTCTGCAATGCGAGTCAGTCGTATTGTCGAGGTTCCTGTCATGGAGGGTATTCAGATCGAGGGGGCGAGTCCGTCTGACAAGTTCGATCTTCTTGGTATTATTGTCAATCTTTCGGATTACGGTGTCGGTCGCGATCGTGGTGGTGAGAATACCTTCTTCAGTGACTTTGACATCGACTACAACAAGGAGAAGTACCTCCTGGAGACTCGTATGTCCGGCATGCTGAGGAAGCCTTACTCGGCGATCGCTTTGGCCTGTAAGCACGTTTAAATCAAAATGGAAGTTGAGGTGAAGAATGAAGTTCTATGGTCCTATTGGATTTTCAGCACAAATCGAAGTAGAGCCCGGTGTCTGGCAAGACAAGATAGTTGCTCGCATGTATTTTGGTGACGTCAAAAAGAATCATCGTTCTTTCACCTCAACTTCCGAAATGAACGATAAGATTCGAATTAGCAGTACTTTGATCAGTGTTGTGTCTGACGGATATTTGGATAAGCATATCGGTGAAATGCGATATGTCGAGTATCTTGGAGTTAGATGGAAGATACAATCCGTTGAGGTTAGTTATCCAAGGGTTGAATTAACATTGGGAGAGGTATGGAATGGACAATAGATTAGAGCTGCATAATAAGCTTTGCGATTTATTGGGGTCTAAGAATTGTTACTTCCAACCTCCCTCAGATATTTTGTTGAAGTATCCTTGTATTGTATATCATGAGAAAGACATCATTTCAACTAGAGCAGATGACCTAATCTATCTGATGCAGTATCAGTTTTCTGTTACTTGGATTACTAAGACTGCCGACATAGATATTCCGGTAAAAGTTTTAAAGGCGTTTTCATCATGTAAACTCGATCAGATATTTGCTTCAGAGAATCTTATGCATTATGTATTCACAATAAACATTCCAGTTAAGGAGTAAGTATGGCTATTTTGCAATGGGATGCAACTGGTGAGCGCAAGTATGAGCTTGGTGTTGACCACGGTATACTGTTTGTATTTGATAACGGCGCCTATAAGGATGGCGTTGTATTCAATGGCTTGACGTCCGTTCAGGAGTCTCCTGATGGTGCAGAGGCCAATGACATCTGGGCTGATAATATGAAGTACGGCTCGATTCGTTCTGCTGAGAACTTTAAGGGAACAATTGAGGCATACATGTATCCGCCTGAGTTTGCAGAGTGTGATGGTAGCATTACGCTCGTCAAGGGTGTGACGGTTACTCAGCAGACTCGTAAGCATTTCGGTCTGGCATATCGTAGTAACATCGGTTCTGACACGACGGACTGGTCTGATGATTATAGGATCCACCTTGTCTATGGCGCTACGGCTTCTCCGTCTGAGCGGAACCATGAGACTGTAAATGATTCGCCCGAGCCCGGTCAGTTTAGTTGGGAGTTTGATACGGTACCCATTCCGGTTCCTGGTTATCGTAATACGGCTCATATTTATGTCACTAAGTCTGAGTGTGACCCGACTAAGTTTAAGGCATTTGAGGATTACCTTATTGGAACGGCCTCTACCGAGTCTAAGCTTCCTTTGCCGGAGAAGCTGAAGGAACTCTTTACTTAAAATAAATCAAAATAGAAAGGAAACTACTATGTTTCGTTATGTTGATGTCTATAAGGACTTTAATGGTACTGAGCGCAAGGAGACTGTCTACTTCGATCTAAACCAGTCCGAGATCATTGGTCTTGAGATTGATTCTGAGAAGGGATTGTCTGAATACCTACAGGAGATTTCAGATGCTAAGAATGCCAAAGAGATGATGCGGTTCTTCACAAACATTCTCTACAAGGCATATGGCGAGAAGTCTCCTGATGGTCGTCGATTCATAAAGTCAAAAGAGCTATCAGACGCATTTACTCAGACTGTTATCTATCAAGATATCTATACCGAGCTTCTTACTAATGCCGAGTTTGCTGCTAAGTTTATTAATGCAATCATACCGGATATGGGTGCTTTGGCAGACAAGATTAATAAGAATGCAGATAAGAACAAGAAGATGATAGAGAAGATCCAGTCTGATAAGATGCTCGTCTAGGCATATGTTATCGATAGATATTCCAGAGATTGAGATCTATGATCGAGAGAAACAGGAATTTCAAACAATAAAGCCACAGCATCTGGTGTTAGAGCATTCATTGATATCTGTATCGAAGTGGGAAGCCAAATGGAAAAAGCCGTTCTTGTCAAGTACAGATAAGACAGTTGAAATGATGTATGACTATATTCGGTATATGACGGTGAATAAGAATGTAGATGATCGAATTTATACTTATTTGCCGCTTGATATCTCACAAAAGATTAGTGAATATATTGAAGATCCCATGACTGCCACCACGTTTTCATCGGATAGAAAGACGCCATCACATGTTCCGGCTAAGTATCAGAAGACAAAGATTGTTACGTCTGAAGAAATTTATTATCAGATGTTTAGTTTACAAATTCCTATTGAATGCGAGAAATGGCATCTCAATCGTCTGTTAACGCTTCTTCGAATATTTAATGTTAAGAACAACCCAAAGAAGATGACTAAAGCTGAGATAATGCGTCAAAACACAGCCATTAATAAAGCTCGTCGCGCTAAGTATCATTCACGAGGTTAGTAGAGAGGAGGCCGTCTATGCCTATTTCAATTCGACACAAAGGCGATTTTGAGAAGACTACAAACTTTCTTATAAGGATGTCAAAACGACAATTCTTAAAGAGGCTTGATGAATATGGACAGATGGGCGTTAATGCTCTAAAAGCAGCCACTCCAGTTCGTACAGGCAAGACGGCCTCCTCATGGGCTTATGAGATTCATCAAAATGGAAGTGACATCTCTTTAGTTTGGACTAATAGCAATGAATCCAAAGGGGTGCCAATAGTCTTTTATATTCAATACGGTCATGGAACTAAAAGTGGTCGGTATGTTCAAGGGTATGACTTTATAAATCCGGCCATAAAACCAATATTCGATCAAATTAAGAAAGATATTTGGGGGGAGGTAACCAGCGCATGAGTGCATCTCAGAATACAAAGGCAGTTGATGAACGAATCGTTGAGATGAAGTTTGACAATGCTCAATTCGAGCAAGGAGTCAGACAGACGACCGAATCACTTAACCGGTTTAAGAAAGCAATCAATACAGATGGTGCTGAGAAAGCTTTTGATGGTATCGAGAAGGCCGCCAATAAGGTAAGGCTGTCTGGACTTAATGATGCGGTTGAGGAATCTGGTCGCCATTTTTCAGCGTTGCAAGTAGTTGCGATTAGTGCATTGGCCACCATTGCATCCAGGGCAACACAAGTCGGCATGCAGATGGTTAAAGCCCTTAGTCTCAACCCAATACTTGATGGTTTCCGCGAGTATGAGACTGAGATGAACTCTATCAAGACAATTCATGCCAATCTCCCGGATACATCTTTTCAGCAAATTAAAGATACCCTTCAAGAGCTTAATGAATATGCCGACCTGACTATTTACTCATTCGGTGATATGACTCGGGCTATCGGTTACTTCACAGCAGCTGGTGTCCAAGTCGATGCGGCGGCCAGAGCAATCAAGGGTCTGTCGAATATTGCGGCAGGCGCGGGTGCAAATAATCAAGCTCTTGCTCGTGCAGAATACCAAGTTTCGCAGGCACTTCAGGGTGGGGTCCTTCACCTCATGGACTGGAATTCTCTTATGCAAGCGGGTATGGCAAGTCCTGAGTTCCAGAAGCGTCTTATTGATAATGCTCGCGCTATGGGTAAACCAGTTGACCAATTCATTGCTGCAAATGGATCTTTTAGAGAATCTCTTAAAGAGGATTGGCTTACAACCGATGTATTTCTCAAGACCATGGACCAGGCAGCAGATGCCACAACAGAATGGGGTAAACGTCTAACAGATGCGGCTACTGTTGTTAATACCTTTACGCAGCTAACCGGTACTGTTGCAGAAGCCATTGGTACTGGCTGGGGTGAGACGATGAAGCTCATCCTCGGTGATGCCGAGCAGTCAACAGAGCTATTCACAAGTATTTACCGAGCGATAGATCCTGTGATATCTGCATACACGAAGTTCAGGAATGATCAAGTTCGGACCTGGGCTGAGATGGGTGGACGTCAGGCCATCATAGATGGTATCTCTCATTCGTTTGAGGCACTTAAGAATCTCTTGTCTCCTGTCGGTGACTTGATGAAACGGATATTTGGTAAGTCCGGAGAGGTTATGGCCAATCTCTCGAAGAAGTTTGCCGAGTTTGCCGCTAAGTTTGAAGAGAAGACAAGACCTATTCGTGAGTTCTTTAGGCCTATGGTTGAGGGTGCTGAGAAGGCAGAGAATGCCATTCATGAGGTCAAGGATTCTATTGAGGAAGTTACCGAGCTTGCCGAGTCTGTAATCAACGGTGACTGGGGCAACGGCCAAGAACGAATCGATCGTCTACGGGAAGCTGGACATTCATTTGAGTTAGTTCAAAATAGGGTAAATGAACTCCTTGGGTGTGAGTATCGCTATGAGGTAGAGCAAGATGAGGTTAATGATAGCATAGCTGAGGGATCTGAGAATCTCAATGAGATGTCCTCAGAGCTCGATGAGGCTGCTAGGAAACAGAAAGCAGCCACGACAGCGTTTGATAATTATAATAATGCTCTAGCTGGTTTTCGTAGTGGCCTTGAACTTGGACGTAAAGCGCTTGATATTTTCTTTTATACGGCAAAGCGAGTTTGGGATGTAGTGAGCCGTATCGGGATATCACTAGGTAAAATCGGTCTTGCTATTGCCGGTGGTCTTGGACGAATCGTTACAGCAATTAACTCTGTCGTTGAGCGGCTTGGTTTGGTTGATAAGGCTAAGGATAAGATTGGCGGGGCTTTTGATAAGCTATCAGATCCTCTTGATAAATTTGATCGATTTGCAGACGTTATAGTCGATAAGATTGGTGTCGCAGTCGATTTCATTGTCGATAAGATTGAGAACATTGAGGATACTCTTGCCGATTTGAACAGTAAGTACGGTCCTACGGTCCTTAAGGTCTATGGAAAGACCACTAAGTTTATTGGTGATCGAGTAAAAGACCTCCTTAACATCATTTCTCAGCTTGGGCCTAAGATTATTCCACTTCTGGATATAGTCAAATCTGGTCTTGGGCGAGTCGTTGATTTGATGGGTGACGCAGCTAGTAAAGTTGACTTTAGCCGAGCCATTTCGTTCATTACTGGTTTTGCTGAGGCTGTTAGTCGGTTGGTAACTCTGGGGTTAGACAGACTTCATGAACGTATGTCTGGCCTTCCGAGTCCAATTAATGCTTTGTCAAATGCATTTGGAGCTCTGAAGGATAAGGCGAGTGAATTAGCATCTGGTCTTATGAATTTGTTTGGTTCCATTAAGGTAGCTGACACATTCAAAGAAGCAACTGGACATATAAAAGAGTTCGTATCGACCTTAAGGCCACTTGAAGGTATTAAGAGTATTTTCAGCAAGCTTGGACCGCAACCTGCATTGGGTGCTGAGGTAAATACTTCCGGAGTTACTGATCAAATAGATGACAGTATTAAAGCTAATAAGGGTGGACAACGTCGATCGTTCAAAGAGTTTGTAGAAAAGCTTGGTGTACGAAACTTTATTCAAGATATTCAGAAAGCATTCGATAAGGCTTCTCTTGGTGGAATTGCCACATCCGTATCGAGTTTCTGTGGACGTATCGGTCAGACCTTTGCGGCTGGAATTAAAGTTGGTTCCATAGATATTTCTCGGCCATTTGTTACTTTGAAGACCATTATTGGTAATGGAATCCATGCTATTGGTGAGAAGATTTCAAGTGCATTCGATAAAGTCAAAATAGAATCTTTGACTAAGGGTGCTGAAGGATTTGGTCATAGAGTTGGAGAGATGTTCGGTAAGATCCCTCAACTTGTCATGGCTCCTCTTGATAATTTGAAGAAAGCTTTTGATATTATCAAGCAAACCATCGATAGTTTCTTCAAGGGCTTTACAGATGGTATGGCCGCAGTCGGATCTGGGCTCGCGGATGGCGCTAGTTCGATATTTGATTTAATTAAGAGAGTCTTGCACATCCTAGAGCTGTTCTTGACCAATCCATCTATGGGGATTGCTGCTGTTCTCTTTATGATATATAAGAATGTAACAGTAATAACTCTGTATCAGCGAGTCATTCTTGTTGCTGTTGCTAGGCTTGGTACTGCATTAAAACGAATTGGTAGTGGTATTAATAATATTGGTAAGGGTGTTAAATGGGGTGGATTGGCTGCGTTTGTCCTTTCGTTCTCACATGCCATTAAACTCCTCGTTGAATGTATTGATATCCTTCAGACCATATCACCAAGCAACATTGCCAAAGGCATTGTAACTATTGCCTTTCTTGGAGTATTGTTGGGTGCAGCAGCCTTGATAATTGGTAAGTTTACCGATTTAAGAAATACCATGGCGGAGCTTAAGAAGGGCGATGATCCCCTTACTCAATTCGTTAACCTTCTTCTCAGTATTAGAGCAACTCTTGGCAATCTCGGCAAGGCGGCCATGTATACTGGTATGGGTGTTATGCTTGCCGGTCTTGCTGTAGGCATTTTCATTCTTGTTAAGGCTATACAAGCATTGGAATCGAAAGACATTGGGTATATTATTGACGGGTTTGTTAAGCTCTTACCTTTGTTCGCTTTGTTAGTTGGGGCACTATCAATTCTATCACTCCAAGGCCCGAATCTTCAAAAGGTTGCAGTTTCAATAATATTAATATCAGTATCGATCATATTGTTGGCAAGTGCTGTGAAGCAATGGAGTGCAATTCTTAACGATGGAGGTATGCAGAAGGGCATTCTAGCAGTTACTATACTTCTCTTTGGTCTGATAGGTGTTATCATTATCTTGGCTGCCGTTGGTGGTCTTACACAAGGTAATGGTTCAGGAGCTTTGAAATCCGCAGCTGCTATCCTAGTACTAGTAATAGCAATAAAGATGATAGTTGGTGCTGTCTCGTCCATGGCAGATTTGGTTAAGGAGAAAGGTGCGGATGTTGATAAGGCACTATTGGCAATACGAGATATGTTGGCTTCTTTAACGCTATGTCTTGCATTACTTGTTCTTGTTTCTAAGGTCGAAGGAGAGGGTAAAGGTAGTGCTCTTGCCTCAGCCATAGGTCTTACGGCAGTCATGTGGGCCGTTGGTCAACTTCTTCAACAGATAGCTACTCTGCCCAACCCAAATGGAGTTCTTGGTGTGATTATACCAATGATTATTATCATAGGTGTCATTGGTGTTGCGATAATACTCATAAATAAATTCTGTGAACCCACGACAGTCATATCGGCCACAATAGCAATAGCTGGTGTTATGTTGTGTATGGCATATGTTTTCCAGATGTTAAGTTTGCTTGATGGTAAGAATCTTGGTGGATATAAAGAGATCATTGAACAAATGCAGTGGACACTCGGCGAGATAGCAGTCATAATTGGTATTCTTATTGCTGTTATGGACGCTGTACCCATCTCCATGGCTGCCATTGGATTGATAATTGGATTGTTCTTATCGGCAGCCTTAATGTTTGCAGCTATTGGATATTGCGCTAAGATGATTGGCGAGAGTATCGATAAGATCGCTGAGGGTATGGATAAGCTTACAGGGGTTCTTGCTAAGATGCAAACTCTTGATGATGCTGCGCCTGGAAAGCTTCTTGATATTCTTGGACATCTTGCGGGTGGAATCCTTGCTGTTGGACTATCAAATTTGTTTGGTGGCGCTGAGGCAATGGAGAAACTGGCTCCGCCAATTGGATATTTGAGTTTCTCACTTGATAAGTGGGCTGCGGTTGATCCGTCAGTCGGCGGTAAGATCCGTGATGTCCTTGCAGGTATAGGAGACGGTATCGGTCATCTTAACCTTGGCGGATGGGGTGCTGATGCCTTAGCCAAATGCGCGGAAGGCATTGGATATTTAGGTGAGCATATCCGAGCTTGGGAGAGCGTTAATCCAGATCTTGGTAAAAACATTGCCTGGACCTTGGAAAATGCTGCATCCGGAATCAAATCTTTGAACGGTTCAGTTAATGGCGCTGAGTCTATCAATGTTGCTGCCGGTGCTATCTCATATCTTGGCGAGCACATCCGAGCCTGGGAGAGTGTTAACCCAGATCTTGGTAAGAGTATTTCAGAAACTTTAAAGAATCTAGCTGGAAGTCTTAACGCCTTTGATGGTACAGCAGAAAGTTCCACTCAAATTGGATATGCTGCTTATAACATTGACAAGCTATCTTCATCAATAGAAAGATATTCGGAAGTTGCACCAAGTTTGGATGGAGTTAAAGAATCCCAAGATGGATTTACAGATTCTCTTGCTAACTTTAACATAACCTCGCCATTGACAGAAGAGAAAATAGAAGAGCTTGCCCAGACAACTGGTGTATCTTCTGAGGAGATGAAGAAGAAACTTGAGGAAACTGGTGTTAAATTCTCTGATGATCTCCCAGAAGATATTGAAGAAGGTGTGACAGAAGGTCATGAGAATCTAGAGGGGAAGATCCCGGATTATCAAGCAGCTTTCGATAAATACACGCAAAGCACTGAAGAAGCCACGAAGAAGATGATGGAAGAAGGCGCCACGGGTGGTAACCAGACTGGTGAGAACTTTGCCAAAGGCATTGAGAATCAGTATCCAGGTGCCAAGAATGCTGGTCAAGGTCTTGGAGATAAGGCTACAGAAGGTCTTCAGAACTCTACAAATCATACAAACAACCTTGGTAAGATGTTTACTGACGGATTCTTTAACGGAATCATGGGCGGACAGAATGATGTCATCAAAGCAGTAATGGGCTTCGGTGGAAACGTTATTGACGCCCTTGCTCATGTCCTAGGAATCAGGTCACCTTCTAGGGAAGCCAGCTATCTTGGTGTCATGTGGAATCAAGGTTTTAAGCAGGGCATCTTAAAGAGCTCTGGCGATGTCACGTCATCGATAGAAGCGGTTGGACTTGGAGTCATTCAGCAAGTTTCGAAGATGAATAAGTCTAATGAGTTTACTCCGAAGGTGTCGCCAGTTGTTGATTGGTCAAACTATCAAAATGGAAGTAAACAGATTCAATCTACACTTAATGGAATTAGTGGAAATACTAACATCAGTCAATCTATAGCCTATTCTCGTGATCAGAATATTCTGAAAGAGCTTGTAGAGGTTAAGAAGGATCTAAAGAAGTACAATGATAATTTGGCTAATCTAAGACCTAATGTTATTATTGATGGCGATGTCCGTTCGGGTGTTACGCAACAGTTCGTTGATCAACGAATAACAGATTGGGCGAATGATATGGTCCAAGGAGGAAGGAGTTATTGATATCATGGCAACACTCATTGAATCGACCAATGGTGATACTTTTGGTCTTGCTAAGGCAGCTCATGCAGGTGAGCCCAGGGGAAATGAGAAGTTTCTCTCTATGGGCGGTTTGCGAGATAACTGCTTTGTTCATACTGCCGAGTTTTATCTTGGTAAGCCAGTAAAGAGCGGAAAGATATTGGGATGCTGCGGTGGAGGGATTTGCTTCTGGGCATCACTTCATGACGGCATGATTCTTCCGTTCAAGTATCGTACGGAAATTGCCGATAGCGGCAAGGGGTCGATCAATGAGCTCGGTGGCTTTGGTATGATGCCTATTGATCACTTTGACTATACAATTAAGTATCATAACTATGAGCCGTTTGTCCTTTATGCCAAAGACGGAAATAACTATTATGTATTTGACGTTACTGGTAATGGGCTTACGGCTCATAGTATTAGTATTAGTTCCCCTGAGGATTTAAGGACATATGCTAGTGAATGTATCTTGCTGGCTGATTGGTTAAGGCGACCCCAGCCAGACATTATATTCCGTCCTGGGGCATTGTATGAGCTCCGAACCAAGCATGATCCGGACTTCTTAATTAATTATGGCACGGCCTTACAGCCCGATCAAATACATGCATACGTTCGTCCAGGCTCAAATGACAATAAGAATAAGTGGTATGTTGAGGTTTCTGACGACGATACATTTGATTTGGTGAATTATAACTCAAACCAGATGATCGATGTCAACCAAAAGAAAACTTATGTCCCACTGCCTAAAGAAGGGGTTCAAGTTGGGGATCCTAATGTAATTCTTTGGTATGTCCCTCATGATTGTTTCCAGATGTTTCCGAAGCGACAAGAAGGCTTTAACGAGACTCGTATGTTCCAGAAGCCTCATGACACGCCAGAGCATGGAACTATATCTAAGAGTGCACGACAACTTGAGGGAATTGTCTATCAAACAGAGCTTATCTGTTCTCATGAGTATGCCACAACTAATCGTGAGGTAGACTCTCATTACAAACTTAGGTGTTGTGCTCAATTTAATCAAAATGGGGAAGATACGAACCTTCGTTATGCAGGCAATCCAGGTACAAACTGTTTTGGATTCTCTCGAACCTATCCATATAACAAATGGATCCCTAAACCATCAGTTCTGGGATTCATTAATGATGATGGAGAAGAGGTTCCTTTTGCAGCATTATCCGGAGAGGAACATATTGAATTCAACATTCCTCTCTTTGCTAATTATGGAGTTCAGTGTAGGTATTTTGAGCTTCAGAATGGCCTTAACGAACGTCACGGCATGTGGTGCGCTTTGTCTATGTGTGTTATCGGTGGTCATGTATGCTCTCTGGAGAAGATTAAAGATATTACAGACGCTCATAACATCATGCTATATTTCAGGTTTGTAGGTGAGTTTGGAACTGGTCCGTGCAGTCTTCTCGAATTCAGTTGGTGGCCTTACAGGCAGACATATACCTCAGGGAAAGATGGGGTCTTTAAGTATAATGCTAAGACTCGTACATTCCGTATGAAGTATAGGTTCTCCATGTCCTTTGTGTCATTTGGAAGTCGGCTAAATCTAAAGAAGCTAGACGGATATAAGGTAACTCCACGATTTACTAATATGGCTGCTGGTGATGGGGATCTCATTGGATATTTTAACATTCCAATCTCTAAGATGCCTGTATTACCAGCTGATAAGGCAACTGGGCTGCTTGAGGTGTATTCTGAGTCAGTCCAGGTCCAACCGACTCTTGTTCAAGGCACACTAAAGGGTGATTTGAATATTAAGAAGGCATCTTACGGTGGAAACGGTGTTCTTGATCTTAGCTTTAAGTATGACCGAGATACACAGTCAGTTGTGGTTACTCTTCCAAATAATGGAACTTATGTGGGCGGGCTGGTTATTCCCACAACGCTTGGGGGAACTAGACTACGACCAATTCCATTTATGTCCAATAAATCAGAGATCATAATGCCCTTACCGTATCGTTATGACGCTAAGAACATTCAATTCCAACTTGTGTTCGAACCGACTGGTGCCACGAAACCAAGTCATTACACGTTTTATGCAGACCCGACTTGGGTTGAGAAGCTTGAACCACAGGCGATTTGGTTCATTGATGGTTACCAAGGGGCTTTGACAATGCGCTGTAATATTGATTCGCCATATACGACAAATCGGTCTTTATCTTCGACAGTTACTAAGAAGAACCTTATGAATGATAGTACCGCTGCTGTTTACTACGAAGAGTCTATTGACGATAACATCAAAATAGAAGGTATGGTGCCGGATGCACAGGCGCTTTCGTTTAGGAATGCATTGTTGCAGAAGAAAGCTTTCTTCAGGGCGCCAAATGGATTCTATGGGTATGTTGGAATCACGAGTATCGATCTAGTCAGCAAACCTGGTTATGGATATATGAACGAAACTAAGGACTTCGACATGTATACGACTGTGAATATCTCCATGGTTCGTATCGCTGACTATGGCGGGACGTGGATTCTATGATTGATATTAACTATGACGATCGTGGCGTTAATCACGTCCTTAGATTCTTTAGGGTTGACCCAAGAGATGCCTTTACTGGGGGAGCTCCGGCAGGGGAATTGATATTAACGTCGGAAGATCTAGCTCGTTGCAGCATAACTTGGAGTCATACGGATTCGACACGAGTATCCAGCACAATAGAGTACACAGATGCTTCTGGTGGAGATATGTGGGATTTCATTCGCATAGTCGATACTATTCCAGACCGACAGTATTGGAATGTTCTTGGTACATTTATCCCTATGACGATCAAATACTCCGACTCAAATCACAATTATAGGCTGGATGGACAGAGCGTCTTATATGCTTTGAAGACCCAAATAGGACGAGAGAATTGGCTTGTATACAAATGGGCTTCTAAGAAAGACACTCTGCATAAGCTTTTGAAATTCTGTGAGAGAGCTCACGTGATATTGTCTAATACGGGAAGTATGTATCGAAATCCAGTAGTTATGGAATATGGGGAAGATTATTTGCACCGAGTTATGTCTGTTGGATGGTCTGGTAATTATCGTCTGGATGTAACGCCATTAGGAGTTATCACAGCAGACGAATATCGAACGCCATACAGTCGAAATAACGAGTTCTCTATAGATTTCACTACTGATGAACGACTTATCAGTGGTGGAAATGATATGGACTATGATCTTATTGGCACCCCAAATGATGCTATTGTGTCTGCGCAGGGGGATAAGGAACATAAGAACCAAAAACCATTCAAAAATATCGGTGATTAATTATGAGTGAGATTGAGCAAACAAATGAAACCACTGTCTCAGCACAATATGATGTTGTCGGATGGTATGAGAATACTCCAAATATAGAGCAGCGTGGATATATTGTATCTGACTATCAAGAGACAAATTCTTTAGATAATGTCAGTCATATAAATGTGTTTCGAGCAGCACGAAGTCGATTGAAGCAACTTGCTGGAAATAATATTCGGTCATGGACCAAAGAGTTTACATATTTTCCAGTTGAATGCGGGGCTGTGGGAACAATTTATACAAAAGACGTTATTACAGATACATATAGGACATTTCGAGTTATGGTTACTAAGATTGTCTTGAATCTTTCCCCTTTAACTCAGACAATCACATTCTCAGAAATAACTCCAACAATGACATTCACTGATGAAGGGAGTTGATATTTGGTGAATAATCCAAATTATATGGTTCGAGATTTGGTCGGGAAGAATAGCACTGATCGAGATGATCGGCCATCATACACATCAATAATATATGGATTAGCTCTTGGGAATTCTGAGAAGGGGTATGTGGAGGTTAAATTACTTGGAGACGGTAAGAATGAAACTAAGGACTTTTTATATTGGGAGCGTAAAGATGGACCTGGTGTCGGATTCGTGGAGTCTGAGGAACGTGGGATATTCCTTCCAACGACGGTGAATGTTCAGCAAGGAGATTTGGCAGTCATCACCACAACCGGCCAAACCGAGCGGAAAATGATAGTCACTGGGGTTGCTGGTGGTGGAGATATAACTGCTGGTGAGATGAAAGACATTCGCAATGAACAGCTGGATATTCATAACAAGCAAGTCGGCTATGAAGCTATATTAAAGCGGTTTATGGAATTTTATGGCGATCCAGTCTGTGACGGAACCAATCTTTTTAAGAATACGACGTTTAATTCGTTAGATAATTGGACTATTGATTATGGTAAATATGCTTACCCAGATATTAGTTTTTCAAATGAATACACTGACGGCGCATATCAGTCTATCAAATTAGTTTTTGGTCGAGATAATTATCACATGACACTAACCCAAACGTATGACTTTTCAAATCCTATGTTTAATCCTGTAGGTGATAACTGGTTTGTTGGGACTCTTTATTGGTATATTTTTGGGGATCATCCTTATGCTACATTAAGTAACAATGATGTATTTATTAGAACTAGTTTACAATTTAGTAGTAATGATAATAAAATTAGTTTTAGGTCTAATGATTTTAATGGATTAGTCACCAATTATAACTTTTCTAGAAATAATAAATGGGGCAGATATCGATCCATTATTCTTTTAGAGTATGAAAAAGGGAATGAAATGGCTTTCCCATTCTACGGATATGTAAATCCCAAAATGGAGTTTGTTGTCAGCATTGATGCTGAACGAAAATATGGTGATTCTACAGACACAGCAACTGCATATATTAATCGTCCGAAGCTCGAATGGGGTGGACTTCCAACACCATGGACACCTTAATAATCATTAGGAGGTGATTATGCCTGATGATATTTCGAAAGAACCATTTGTTGCCATACTTGTCGGGGTTCTATCGACAATAGTAGCTAGTTCCGTAGGCAGTATTCTTACAGAGATCTCAAATTCTCCGGATAAGACAGACGATATTATTATTTGGACTCTATCTATAGGAATTACTGTCCTTGGAGCTAGTTTATATTTGTTCAGACGGCATTCAAAACTCAAGAAGATGTCCTTAGAGAAACAGAATATACAACTCAAGCAGTGGGTTAGATATTTGAAGTCTCTTTATGACGACAACAAACGGACCATAAGCAATGTTGCCGACCTGACTCTGTTCGTTACCAAATCAGATCTTCTTGAAAAAGCCATTCAATACTCAGAACGCTCTGAGGAAAGATATCCGAATGGTTGGCTTACTCTAGATGAATACAACGAATGGCAAAAAGAATACGCTGAGTATCGCAAGTTAGTTCAAAGCAAAGAATATAATCAAAGAGATTATCTTAAGGTCTTAAAGAACATGATAGACAATCTATCCATTCGACAGTTAGGAGAAAACTAATGGACGAGAAGATTTATCCGATTCCTGAAAACCTCTATAAGATATTGAAATGGCTCTCGATCACCGTTTTGCCGGTTCTTGCTGTGTTTGTAGGGACCGTTGGAGAGACTTGGGGTTTGCCGTATGTACGACAAATCATGGTGACTATTAATGCAATCGGTGCTCTTATCGCGGGTTGTATCATGTATAGTCAGAACTCGGCAATGACTGTTACGACTATAGATTCCAAAGGAGAGAATGATGGAGATTAGTACGATAAAAGATATTAATACGGATGAGAGTCTGTACAAGGAAATGCTTAATGACCAGGATAAGGTCGATCCGGCTGATGTCCAACCAGTAAAGGAGCAATTCAATGGCTAACGCGGAAGATGTCCTTAACGTAGCTCGCCGGGAGCTTGGATATTCTCGCTGGGATGACCCACTTCCAGGAACCAAATATGGTCGATGGTATGCTGTGGACCATGGCGAGTATTATGGTCATTCTGGTGTAGCGTTTTGTGCCATGTTTGTCTCATGGGTTCTCAATCAAGCAGCTGTGCCTTGTATCGGAATCCCTGGCGCATATTGTCCTTATATCGTTAGGGATTTGCGCAGGGCTGGTGCTGCGCTTGGAGTCCGTGATGGTAGGCCTGGTGATATTATCCTCTTCGACTGGAATCATGACGGTGTGGCGGACCATATTGGCTTTATAGAAGTTAATCATGGCTCATATTATACTACCATTGAGGGAAATACTCTTAATGGTCGTGTTGCACGGAGGAATAGGTCATTTGGAGACGTCGTATGTTGTGGACGACCAAATTACTCCGGAGGAAGTATTGATATTCCGGACGATGGGTCTTTGTCTGTGGATGGCTGGGCTGGACCAAATACTGTTCGCAAATGGCAGGAGGTTCTTGGGACTGAGACTGATGGTGTGGTATCTGGTCAGGGTATTGACGATCGTCCATATCACGTTCGTCTCATTAGTGTGAGCTATGAGGGAGATGGGGATTCTCAGCTTGCTAAGAAAGTCCAGGAGATCGTTGGCGTCGATACGGATGGATATATCGGGCCTAACACTATTAGGGCTATTCAGAGCAGGCTAGGCACTGATACGGATGGATATTTCGGACCCAATACGGCTAGAAGTCTTCAAGAACGTCTGAATACTGGATCATTCTAAGGAGTTTATATGCCTATTAATCCCTCATTCTATAATCCAAAACCTACTACTGAAGATTGGAACTGGGTATGGGATAAAATAATTAATGAGATGCAAGTTAATTATATAGACGCATATCAAGAAGAGATTTCAAAGAAATCCGATAATCAACACATCAACTCAGTCAATGAAGCTAAGTCTGAATGGATTGATCAGTACCTTGATGATGTTAAGAACCCGTCTAATGATGCTCATAAAACCGATGGTGCTCGATGGTTAGCTAGACAAATTTATCTGGATGAGCCTGATTACCCTTATACACCTAAGGAGCCTACACTTAGTGGTATTGAGAATATGCTTAGTCAGATTCGATACCAACAGTTTAATACTCTTAAGACTATGAAGGATCCCAACCCGTTTGCTTAGAGGAGGTAGATTATGCCGTTTAATATTAATGGATTAGTGAGTTATATTGATAAGAAGGTTAAGGCAATTGATGACACAATTAGTGAAAAGAACACTTACCTCAAGTCTATACAGGATGAATTAGATCAGTATGATCTTCTGTTGCGTCGTCAGAATGCTCTTAGTGCTGCGGCTCAACAAATAAAAGACCGAAAGGACGATCTGAATGATGATATTGAGTCTAGAGTTCATTCAGTAATACGGTCTTTGATATTTGACATTGACTCTGAGAATGTTACGGCTAAAAAGAACTATGCTCTACAACGAAAAGATAAGATTGATGAAAAAATCGCATTTCTAAAAAAGCGTAAGAAAGAAATCCTGGATATTAAAGCACTATATGTCTCTCCTTAGAAAAGAGTAATCTATGTATGCTTATTCAGAGGATCAAGCGAGTCTTTATAGTTCCATTCTGTGTGATATTGCTAGGCGCATCAATATAGGTGATCCTAAAAAGGTAGAGGAAGCTATGAATTACCTCACTCAATTTAGGATCAAGACAGATTATAATGATGCTGGGGTACTGACAATACAGGGCGTGTCTGTGTTTGATACAGTCAAGCATGGCCCAAAGTTGACTTTGTGTAATCATCCGACTTAGATATTCTGAAAACTTTCTTAAAGAGACGTCATGTAAAATTTACACGGCGTCTCTATTTTTGCATTCGCACGAAAAGCATATCCCTTAATAGGAGAGAACATGGGGTTCTCTATATTCAGGAAGGAGTCACTATGGCTCTGTTCAAGAAGGAGAAGGTAACACTGAATGTTAGCGTTGAGTACAGTAACATAGAGAAATTCGTAAGGCTCATCAAGATTATCGGGTCACCTAGTATTAAACTAGATGAATATGGCGATCGGATGAAAGCCATAATTGAATTTCGAAATGAGACCGAGCAGCGACTGTTTAGTATACTACTTGTTGACGGAAAGGTAGGTGATATTCTGAAGTAGTAATCCCAGTTCCACAAAAAGAAAGGTCTTGAAAAATCAAGGTCTTTCTTTTTTTTCTCTAAGAATGATTCGCATGAAAAGCACATTCTATAATAGAAGGTAATATAGAATCCTTAGAAAGGGGATTATTATGAAGACTTTGAAGATTATTATAATTGCTATCATTGGTATTGTCATAGCAGTATCAGGAATCAACGAGATTCAAGCTCGTGCTCGGTATGCGGAATTTATGAGCCGTGTTGACCGAGTTGAGTATATTGAAGATCCGGAAGTTCCTGGGTATGAGTGGCAGTATCATATGAAGGCTGGTTATGGTATGAACAGGAGGGACTTTGTAAGATATCAAGATTTCTATTTCTAATTACCCAAGCACTGGAGTGACAAAAATGTTCACTCCTTTGCTTTTTCGCAAATTTATCATCTTCCTTAATAGAATAAATCGGGGTTTAAGATTTATTAGAAAGGAATAACGAAATGATTAGAGTTGTTACAAATGCAAATTATGGAGGTATTAACGATCTTACTAAAGCTTATCTGGAAATCGCCCGGCAAAGCTTGAAGGACTATGTTGAGAAATCCGCTCTTAATCGAAACGAAGCTATCTCAACCCATCTAAAAGATGGGGCTAGAGCTTGTAACGAAATAGATGGATTTCCCAAATCATATGTCGTTGGGCATTGCGCGGTGGGTTTGATCTATGGAAGTGTCTTTTTGGTCGATTATATGAACATTGATTTGGATCAACCCAATGAAATTGAGTTTATTCGAGTCTAAATAGCATTTTAAACCCCGATTTATATTTTTGCAAAACTCCAGGTAAACGACTTATTGTAAGGCTATTTAAGGCGTTAGAATTTCGGCCTTTAATACTTATTAAGGGCTGATATTTTTAAGCTCTTAAAACGCATCTCAGAGGCTCGTTTTTAAGAATCTTATCGCGAAAATAATACATTCCTTAATAGAAGAAGGGAATCTATTAAAGGAGGAGAAAATGAAAGATATTTTGGTTGTTTTCGTACTTGTCCCGATCATTGGGCTTGTTACCATTAATGCATGGTGCGAGTTGATTGATTGGCTTGCACGAAAGGATCGGAATCGTTATCATAATCCTATGAGCGATTTCTGATCTAACTAAGAGGGTGTTAGCTATATTTTTAAACATCCTCTTAGTTTTTCGCATAAATAACTCATGATATTATAGGACTAGACTTAGAAAGGAGTCTAAGATGAAAAAGTTTATAGTTTTGTCGATATTGGGTATTGTTTATGCGGTATTGCTAACCCCAGTGACTGTGTTATTCATATGGGTTGCTACCCATATGCCCGAAACATTTGATCTTGGGTATTATGGGTTAGTATTTCTGTTGTTATTGACGTCAATGGGTATTAGTAGTAGCAGTATACTTGTAATCGATTTTATTGATTATAAGACAGATCTATTGGACTAAGTTTTAACTAGTTCCAAGAAGAAGTTCTGAATTATATTCAGGGCTTCTTTTTTTCGCAAATTTATCATCTTCTTTAATAGAAGGTAATATTAACCAAATGAAGGGAGTTTCATCATGAAGGTTTTTAGGGGTATTGCTGCTGTCTTTATGGTGTTGAAGATAGTGGAGTCGATCGATGTTATTCAGAGTGAACTGAGGTATAGTAACTTTATGAAGAAAGTTGACCATACCGATTACAGCCTGGATAACGAAGATGGGCATCGCTATACTATCTATCTGAAAGATGGTAGCGTTATCAAGCGAGATCATGATATTTATAGGTGGGACTTTGGATTGTTTTAATATTACCTAGTCAAGGCACTGGAGTGACAAAAATGTTCACTCCTTTGCTTTTTCGCATAAATAACGCATCATATAATAGAAGATAATATATTTTTATAAAGGAGTATTATTATAAAGTAATTTATAATAATGGGATCATGTTTATGGGTGGGACTTTGATCTATTAAAGATATTATTACCTTCTTTCTCTTTTTTTTCGCATAAAAAACTCACGGTATTATAGAGCAGAAAAGGTCTGCTTCTAACCTAACAGGAAGGACGTGTTATCATGAGGTTTGAATACGTAGGAGATTTGTCTTATGTGTCAAAACAGAAGGATGCAATCGAAGCGATTGCCATGATGATTATTGATAGAATGGGAGGTGTTTGGGAACAGCATCACTACAATTGGGAGTGTGAGTTTGATCGCAAGTTGCAAAAAGATGCAAGTTGTGAGTGGACCAACTTCCTGGTGGAGAAGTTGAACAAATGGTTCTATAAGTATATTAATGTCTATCTTGACAATCTCTATGTGGTTGCGCTTCCGTCTGCGGAATATGAGTATAATCTGTTGTTCGGATTCAAGCGTTTTAGGGATTGTATGTTCTATACAGTCTGGGGGAAAGAAGACCATATGACTAAATAAGCTCTAAAAAAAAAAAAAGAAAGGCATCAAGCCTCTGTGGAATTTCCACAGAGGTGCCTTTTTTCGCAAATTTATCACACGTTTTAATGAGAGGGAATTATATTCTTTACCGCTCCAAATCGAGAGGAGGTGATTAATATGACCGAAGCAGAGTATGGTACTACAGCGTGGTGCATGCAATGCAATCTTCGAGTCCTTCAAGGGGCTATGGACCGTTATGTCCAAGCCTCCACGAAGGAGGAAAGGAAGAAATTTGCAGGCATTATCGTCAACCATGCGCTTGGGTTGATTGATGATGCAATTGATTTGGAGCGGGAGGAGAGTTAATTCCCTCTCTTTTTATTTTTTCACTTAGAAAGGATTGAGTATGAGTTATATTCCAGAAGGTTACTTTATCGATAAAGGATATGTATTCGGATTGGAACAGATGTTTTGTCAAGAATTTATGACTAAATCTATGCGCTCATTGGCGGATGAGGAACTTACACATAACGTTCTAAGAGATACTTTCCTAGAATGTGAGAAGGGAGCTTCTAAACAAGATATTAAAGAGGTCCTTTACAAGAACTGTGACAAGGAGATCGACGATTGGCACCGAAAGGTTTCAAACGATCCTCGATTCAAAGATTGCAGTGTACATCGTAATGAAAACCAGATTCTCATTCTATTCGGTATTGCAAATGCTCTTATTGATCTAGATGCCTATGTAGACTTTCTTGATATGGAGGTTAATCGATGAACTTTACGAAATATATTTCTTATAAGTATTCAAGGCGCAATAAGAATTTAAGGGCACTAAAGCGTATTAACCAATGTATCAAGCATCATTGTAGGATATTCGAAGATATCTTTATGGATCTCCTAAAGGAACGTCTAGCTCGTAAAATAAGCGATCGAGAATTGCCTTATATTTTGGATGGGGTCTTCGTAGAAACTGTCTTGAAGATGCCATCTACTTTTCCTTCCTCATATGATGACATACCGCCTATTAGTGTTGGAATCTCACGTGATGATAATTATAACTTCGAAGTTCATATAAATTATGACTTGCTTGAACAAGATTTCGCTGATGAATATGCTGATGGAAAATGGAGGAGGGCTTATGATACGCATAACTAACCAGTACTTTGAGATGATATCCATTCCCGTTCCAAACAATATAGCTTCTGCTATAGCTTCTTACGCACAGGTGTCTCATGCGAAAACCGCATCTGAATCTAAAGAGATATCTAACCCAGAAGAATTTATAAAGAAACTAATTAGTTGGGGACACATGTCTCCGTTTGAACATATATGCATTAGTGTTAAAATTGTTACGAATCGAGCAATTGCAAATGAGCTTGTGCGCCATCGTCATTGTGCTTTTACTCAAGAAAGCACTAGATATTGTAATTACTATGATGAGCTCCTACTTATAAAACCTCTGTGGCTAGAGCCTGGGGAGGGGTGGCGAGAGTACATGAGAAACATGGATAATATTCATGTTTATTACCGCAACCTTATAAATCGTGGGGTTCCTCAAGAACAAGCTCGTGGAATACTACCACTAGACACAGCAACAACTCTTATCATGACGGCCAATCTACGAGAATGGATATCTGTGTTTAAACTAAGATGCGATAAGGCCAGTCATTCTCAGATGGTTGAGCTTATGACCAAAATTAAAGAAGAATTTGTAAAGCGGCTTCCTTGGCTCAAAGAAGCTTTACCAGATAATTCTTAGAAAGGAGTTACTATGTTCAAGAAAATTGTCGATTTTATTTTGTTTATTAACATATTCATTTTGCTTGTGCTCGCTTTTGTATTTGCTATGAAGAGTATATGTCCTAATTATATGAAAGATGAGTGTATTGAACATCCTGCGATCGTGGCTAATGTAAGGAATGATTCGCAAGAATAGCACATACTATAATAGAAGGTAAACTTTTATGAAAGGAGTTTGAAATGTTCAAGGAGATTCGTAGGAGGAATGAAGAAGTTCGTCGTGACGACGAGGAGACTCGCAGTGCTCTATCTGACTTCAATCCCGACGCTCGGATAAAGCCGAAAGTCGTGGATAAGATGGCAGAGGAGCTGGCTGTTGAATCGCTTAGCGATGAGATTCCGTTCAACCCGGATGCTCGGCTTGTAATGTTCTAGTTTCTAAAAATTACTACTAAAGCAATTGGAGTGACAAAAATGTTCACTCCTTTGCTTTTTTTTTTGAAAGGAAGATATTCATGATTACTGTTTATACTCCATTATCTGAAAAAATGGCTAAGGAAGTTCTGCATGAAGGCATTGTTAACTTTTCTCTAGTGATGCTTTTTGATAAAATTTTGACTAAGAAAGACTTTACAAATATACTTTTAGATAATATTTATGAACTGGTTCAACGCGATGATTCTTTTTATTCAACGGGGTTTATTGTATATACCAGAACTACTCCGAAGTTAATAACTGCTATAGATTTCAGTATGTTTGGTTGGATAAATCAGATCGATTATATTAGCTATACTGTGGATAACCCTCCTAAATTGATTAAAAACATACAAGCAGCCCATCAACAAAACCCCAGGTAAACGGCTTATTGTAAGGCCGTTTAAGGCGTTAGAATTAAGGACCCCTAATAAGTATAGGGCTTTTATGAATTTTCGCATAAAAAAGTCACCTTAGTATAGGACTAGACTTAGAAAGGAGTCTAAAAGATGAGGAAAATTAGGTATGCATTTGGTACTGGATTTACGTATGGTTTGTTTATTATACTTGATCTATCAGCAGCTTGGTATTTGTTAAACCACATTCCTGAGACTTTTGATCTTGGGTATTGTAGTTTAGTACTTACTTGTCTGTATATGCTAATAGGATTGATAATAGGCATTCCGGCAATCCGGAGGAATGTAGAGCTTTACTTTGAAACTATTGACAAGTCCTAAATTAGTCTAGTTACTAAGAGGAGGTTCTGAATTATATTCAGGGCCTTCTCTTTTCTTTTAGAAAGGAAGATGTTTATGAATATTGGTCTAATCAAAGGTCGTCATGAAATCCCGGAAGTAAACGGTCTTTATATATTCAATGAACTGATTAATCCCACAGACGTTATAGGAATTAACGAGATTGCTATAGATCGTATAAAGCAACTCTTCGATAACCCAAACAAAGAGAAGAGTATGAACCTTTACGTGACAGGTCTTACAGTAGCACTGGTGGCTGTCATTAATGTGTGTCGGGTGCATCATATTAAGTTAACTTTATGGCATTATAATAGGGATACCAATCACTATTTTCCGCAAGTCGTATGTTAATAAAAATAATCTAGAGAGGAATGTTATTATGCGGTTTGTAACGTATATTAGTGCCCTTCCTAAGAAATGCCAAACGGCTGCCGAGAATATGAGTAATCTTATCCAAGAAATATTCCATATAAGTTATGCTACATGGAGACTAAATTATATTAAATCTAAGACTCGCTGGATGTTCCCTTCTTATATTGGCAATGCAACTAGTTTAACTAATATATTCGGTCCAAAAAATTCAGAATCAAAGAAATATTATATATCTTTTATAGAGAGCGGATGTGGATTAACATTCTTTATAAATTACAAAAAGAAAAGTAAGAATAAAAGTAAACCGTTTTCCTGTGTTCTTCTCGACCCAGAGGACTGGTATTTCCGACCTCGGCATAACAATTCTAATTAAGGAGATTACTATGACTAATGAAATTAAAGAGAACGATAAAAAGCGTTTGACTAAGAGATATTTGGCTATGCATGCTTCCTTAATCAAACGAAACCCAAAATCCGCTAAAAAATCACAATCCTTAGTAGGAGGTAAAACTCAAAGAAAGGAGAAAGAATGTTTGAAGCGTTGATTTTGTTCGGAATATTGGCCGCTATCGGATTTGTATTTGTATTAATGCCCATATATTCTATTGGGTATGTAGTAGGAATATTCTTCCGTGGTGTGATTGGAGGTATCCGTGGGTTAATCGATAAGGGCAAGGACATTCGCTTGCCTTAAGTAGATCTTTTACCTCAAAGAGAAGGTTCTGATTTATATTCAGGGCCTTCTCTTTTTCTTTTAGAAAGGGCTTTACCATGCCTGGAATTGAGGACGTTGATAAGGAATATATTCCTTATATCAAATTAGTTGTTTCAATCCTTGAAAAGATAGTTAACGAAGATGCTTTAGAGTGGGGCGATTGTTACAAGAAAGCTCAAATTTTCATAATGTATCAAAACACCATCATATTGCTTGGATCTCATTGGACACTTGATGTCCTTGATAGTGATACCACAAAACAAGATCATATACTATCGTTAACATTCCATGACGATATTTCAAGGGTGGTATATGATATAGCGAAATTTCTTTACGTTAATCAGAATAAATAAGTCTTTAAGCTCTAAGAGAAACGAACAAATTCGCATAAAAAGCACACACTATAATAGAAGGAAAAGCTTGATGCTACGTACGATGGAGGGTTTGTGAATAATCAGATTCATGAGCCCAGTCGAAACGGTGATGAGGGCGCAACTGATTTTGCGTAACCCCGCGACTGGCGATACTCAAGAGGATGAATGCAATCATCCACTTTTCTTTTTTTTTAGAAAGGATACTAATATGTCTTATGAACTAGCTTATGCAAAATCTCGACGAGCTTATGCTATTTATATATTATTGTTTCTTCAAAATATTAATGACATAGTTGCGGAGAATGACCATAAGTGGGATGTTTGTTATCCGAAGATTCGGTCTGTAGTTAATCAAGATAATGGTATTTTACGACAAGCGCATTGGATACTTGATGTTCTGGACGACAACCCAAAGGAACCGAGCAACACACTCAAACTATCATTCTGCATGCATGATACAGGTAAGGAATACCATATGGCAAATATTATATTGCATCCGTAAGAAATAAACAGTCATTTATAGAGGGCGGAAAGGACTGTTTATGCAGATATTTTTAGCTGTTATCCAAATCATCATAATTTTGATTGGAGGTATATATCAAATTATCAAGATTTTAGAGAGATTTAAATACTAAAAATTTAAGCATCGGTTAAAACGCCCTCTTTTATTTTTCTATAGAAAGGATTAGTTATGAGTCTTTCCAATAATACAGTGTCTGACTATATTAATCAAGTACGTAATGATATTCAAAACTGCTACATCCGTATGGGCGCAGATTGGTATGATGAGTGGTTTTATGTGGATAGAGAAAATAATATCTCTTTGTCTGAATCTGTAATAAAACGTTCAATGCTTAAAGATATTCTCAACAAAGCTACCGAGGAATTTGAAGGACTTAGTTTCATTATGGTTCCTTCCGGACGAGCAGAAATCAGGTTCTTCTGTATTGTTAGTTATGGTGGCCAAGTCGTTGAGCATGCACCGGTCTATACTTTGTCTCTTGCTTAAGGAGTGGATACTATCATGGATTTTTTCAATAACACTGTGCCCGATTACATCAATCAAGTATGCAATGGTATTAGGAACTGCTTTATTCAAAACGGGCCTTCCTGGTATAATGAGTGGTTCTACAATGATCGAAAGGAATATTATTCACTTGCCGAATCAGTCGTGGAGCATTCGGAACTCAAAGATATTCTTGAAACAACATGTAGTGAGTGTGCAGGGATTAAATTCTTCATGATTCCTACTGGTACAGCAAAGATTGAATTCTTCTGTGTTATTAGTAAAGAATCTACTATCGTTGAACACGAATTATTTTATACTCTCATGCTTACCCAGTCATAGATAGGAGAAATAATGATTGATTTTACCGACCAGCCGATTCCAGAATACCCAGAGGATAGGGCAATTTCAGCACCAGAGTATTATGTAGCCGGAAGACATTTCGAGCCTCATCTAGTGATCGAGGATTGGGACTTGAATTTTAATTTGGGTAACGTCCTTAAATACATATCGCGAGCAGGAAGGAAGGATGATATTCTCATAGACTTAAAGAAAGCTCGACAATATTTAGACTTTGAAATAGCTCGATTGGAGCGTGAGGATCGTGTTTGAACTTCTATTCGGTATCATTGCTGCGGCTATCGGAATTTTCTGTATAGCATTTGGATTGATATTGCTATTCTGGCCACTTATAGCAGCGCTTGTAGTAATTTGGTTTGCCATTAGGGCTATCTGGTGGCTTCTGTTTTAGTATTATATTTTAGAAAGGAACTATCATGTCTGATGTAATTGTAGTCTTTATCGTTTTAGCGGTTCTTTATCTCATAACAATTGCTTTGGAGAATAAGGGACGACAATTCTCTAAGGATAGAAATTGGGTTCCTAAAATGGTGACAAGTCCTAATACAGGGACATCTGAGTCTGTGATACCTATGGGGTTTATATTCTATAAAGAAGATGGGGGTGGTCGCACATATCGTATGGAGTTGAACAATTCAATGGATAATTTTGACAATGGAACCATCTTTTCCTTCACGCTCCGCAAGGAAAACACCGCCTAATATAGGAGAGGGAGTACAAACCGTTGGAGGCTAAGATACTTGAGCTAGGCATGAGTTCTAGACGAGCCTTAGTTAGCCAACTATAATCGTTCAATGGTAGGATAGCTACCGTTCTGACGGTAGAAGACGCAGGTTCGAAGCCTGCACTCTCTTTTTCTTTTATGAAAGGATTGACATGATATTCAAGATTGTTAACACGAATGCAGGGGATAATGTAATCATTCACGGGACTTTGGAGGAGTCGGATTGGGCTGAGCATCATGACACGAAGCACGTTAAGGACATGGAGTCAGAGATAAAGTTCGATTTCAAAGATGTTGACATTAACT
>ERZ773076.160-NODE-160-length-37572-cov-3.771943_pt1 | contig 37572 bp, 29 predicted proteins | sample MGYA00580613_ERZ773076 | MGnify/ENA primary metagenome ERZ773076 (study PRJEB29015, sample SAMEA2738005) | human oral metagenome | biome: human oral; feature: human-associated habitat; material: dental | place: China | collected 2057 ...
CCGCCGCTGAAGCCGCCGCCGACTCGGCGAGCGACCCGCGCCTCTGCCCGCAGGCGCCAAGTAGCGCTGCCGCGCTGAGAAGCGCCAATCCTGCTGTGTACGACCAAACCTGCTTTGTTCTTCTCATAGTTCATTCACCTCTACTCACTTAATTCCGCATTATAGTAAACGCAAAGCTATTTTAACAGCATTTTCCAAACTTTGTCAGAAAAGCTTAAAGTTTCTCTCTTGCCAAAACAAGTTCGGGATGATAAATTGTTCAATATCGGAGGTGTAAAGAATAAAAATGAACAAGAGATTATCACAACGCATTGATTGGATGATTACGCTCCTGCCTTTTCTCCTGATTCTAGCGCTCTGCCTGACGTTTTTTACGGTACCTGAGGCCTCCGCCAATGCCCTGAATGCCCTCAGAACCTTTCTCGGCGAAGAATTCGGCTGGTACTATCTGCTTATCGGACTCGGCATCTTTCTGCTGACCCTCTACCTCGCCTTTTCCCGCTTCGGCTCTATCCGCCTCGGCGGCGACCGCCCGCAGTACTCCTTCTTCCAGTGGGGCAGCATGATGTTCACGGCGGGACTCGCGGCGGATATTCTCTTCTACTCGCTCTGCGAGTGGATGACCTACGCGACCAATGCGCATGTGCGCTCGCTCGGCGACACACAGGACTGGGCCGGCAGCTTCTCCTTATTCCACTGGGGACCCGTTCCGTGGGGCTTTTACCTTGCGCTCTCGGTCGCCTTTGCCTTCATGATTCATGTTCGGAAGCGCAACAAGCAGAAATACTCGGAGGCCTGCCGCGCACTCTTAAAGCGGCACACCGACGGAATTCCGGGGCGGCTCATTGACCTGATTGCAGTCTTTGCGCTGATTGCCGGTACTGCGACCACCTTTGCGGTCTCCGCGCCCTTGCTCTCCGGCGCAATCTCCGCCATTTTCTCGGTCAAGGACAGCACGGCGCTGACCATCGCGATTCTGCTCTTCATCTGCGTGGTCTACACCGTCTGCGCCTACTTCGGCATCCACGGCATCTCGATCATGGCAGCCTCCTGCACCTGGCTTTTCTTTGCGCTTCTCCTTTATGTGCTCTTCCTCGGCGGCATGCCGCGCTACATTCTGGAGACCGGTCTCTCCTCGATCGGCAATGTCGCACAGAACTTTATCTCGCTCTGCACCTACACGGACCCGCTTCGAAAGACCGGCTTTGCCCAGAACACAACCATCTTCTACTGGGCCTACTGGATGGTCTGGTGTGTCGCGACGCCGTTCTTCATCGGCAGCATCAGCCGCGGCAGAACCATACGCGAGGTGATACTCGGGGGCTATGCGGCGGGGCTCCTCGGCACCTGGGTCTCCTTCATTGTGCTCGGCAACTACGGCCTCGGTCTGCAGATGTTCGGAAAAATCGACCTGCTCGGCATGTATGCAGAGAGCGGCAATCTCTATGAGACCATACTCACGATACTCCGCACTCTGCCGGGCTACCGCTTCGTACTGATTCTCCTCGTGCTCGCCATGATTGCCTTCTACGCGACCTCCTTTGACTCGATTGCCGTGGTCGCGAGCGCCTACTCCTACCGCGAGATGTCGAGCGACGAGGAGACCGACCGGAGACTCAAGCTCTTCTGGTCCATCCTCTTAATTCTGTTGCCGATTGCGCTTCTCTTCTCGGAGAGCTCCATGGCGAACCTGCAGACTGTCTCGATCATCGCGGCCTTCCCGATCGGCTTTATCATGATACTGATCCTCGCCTCCTTCTTCCGGGATGCCTCGGACTACCTAAAGGAGCAGGAAAGAGATATACGCTTGTAACTTATCTATATATCAAATCAACTAAGAGGTGCGACAAAAGTCGCACCTCTTAGTTATGTCCTGCCTCAGCACTCCAAACCAGATTTATGGGTTAATATACCCATCAGGGAGTATCCTATTACTTAGCTAGAACCTAGACTCATCAATATAGAAATCAACCTTCATTTAAAACAGAACCTTCGGTACAGCTTTTAATCCCTGGGTTTTTCTGAACATCATATTACATTTAAATCTCTCCATCGCATTCGTTGCATCAATTCCTTCAAAATCTATATTATCAACTTCATCCCTTTGAATAACTACAGACAAAACTATCGCATCACAACTACATCCACATCTATCGACAACTGTATCTACCGCATGAATAACAACCTGCCGCACTGGAAGGAATGCAAAGGTTTCTCTCGCAATTCTAAGTGTACAACCACATACATAGTCCTGCACAATACTATGATACATTGATTTAGTCATCTGCTTCGACGAGAACCTGCCGGTTTCCGTCAGCGACAAAACTCTGTTCGGAACCACTTCCGTTGTTTTGGCATGGAACTCTATCTCTATGACCTCGGGAGATACAATTTTTATATTAAAGCTATCACAAAACTCTGCAACCACATCAAATGGATTCATTTCTGCTATAGCTTGCATATAACTTTCAATATCACCTTCGGCTATCTTTTTAGCAAGCTCTTTCGAATTAGACCAGCTTTCATAATCCTGTAAATCCTTTTCTCTAGCCTCTGTCACCGCATCGAATAATCTATTTATTTTTCTTTCATATATTGCTGGAAAAATTCTCTCCAATAAGTTAGGCTTTGAAGTCTCCAACTCTTCCTGTGCCATCATTTCAAATGGTCCTGGAGATCTGCGGTCAAACGGTTCTGAACTATCCCTAAGAGCCTTCCAATTTACAGACGCACTGCATTCGATGTGAATAGAACGGAGACTTTTAATCAATTTGTTATACTCATCGATTATTTCGTAATAACTACTATATTCATCTTCTATTTCACACCGTTCCACAAATACATCAGAATGGTTTGTTTTCTTAATTGCTCTTTTCTTGCCTCCACCTTCTATACTAACAAATGATACCCCTGTGCCTGGAATACCCACAGAAGTAGTCATTCTCCCACTCGTATGGATTGTATGACGCATCCCTTTAGCACCAAAAGACAAACTTGCACCTGTTTTTCCTAGATTGATTCTCATGGATTTACCAAGTTTAACGCTCTTTCTAAACCGCAATCCCATGTAACTTGCCTCCAGCTCATTCATAATCTACGTATTCCTCCAAATAGGAGGATTTCCATTTAAAATTACCAAATAACGCACTTCAAGATTAAATCAATTTTCAAACTCAAGCTTGCCATTGACTAACTCTACTTGATTTTACACCCATTTCAGTAAAACGTGAAGAAATATTGTTTGCATTCAGACAATATCTTCAGCTTATATTATGCATCATTTCCAATTGTACCTTGTCTTAGCGCAAAAAAGGCGCCGCAGTCTTCTGCGACGCCTTTTTTGCTTTCGTGTTTTGATGCCGTTTTTGTCACCGCTCTCTTATGCGAGTACCGCCTCGTACTTCTCCGCGACCTTCTTCCAGTCGAGCACCTCGAAGAATGCCTTTACGTAGTCCGGACGCAGGTTCTTATACTTTAAGTAGTAAGCGTGCTCCCAGACGTCGATGCCGAGAATCGGGACAAAGCCCTTGCTCTCCATGAGAGGGTTATCCTGGTTTGCGCTCGCAGAAACCTGAAGCTCTCCGTCCTTGTTGGCCGAGAGCCATGCCCAGCCGGAACCGAACTGCCCGACCGCCAGCGCCGTGAGCTTTTCCTTCAGCGCCTCGACGGAGCCGAACTGCTTCTCAATGGCCGCCGCGAGCTTGCCTTCCGGCGCGCTGTGCTTCTCCGGGCTCATAATCTCAAAGTAGAGATTGTGGTTATAGTAGCCGCCGCCGTTATTCCGGAGTGCCTTGCGGCTCGCCTCGTCCTTCACCTCATCGAGGGAAGAGAGAATCTGCTCTGCGGACTTGCCCGCAATGCCGGCAGCCTCGACCGCCGCATTGAAGTTCTTAGTGTAGGTCGCGTGATGCTTGGAGTAGTGGGTCTCCATGGTCAGGGCGTCGATATACGGCTCCAGTGCCGCGAATGCGTAATCCAGCTTTACCTGCTCAAACATAGTGGAACTCCTTTCGTTGGGTTCCTGTAATACAGGAATCATTCTTGTTATCATCACTATAGCATATTCCGAAAAACTTGCAAGGAGAATTCCCAGTATTTTACTGGGAATTCTCCTCTTCTTGTTACGCTTCTGTTTTTTTGTCTGTCAAAACACCGTGCTCCGCCGCCCGCGCGCCGCGCTCTGCCGCGACAATGTAAATCGGGCGCCCCTTCACTTCCTGAAACAGAACGCCGATGTACTGTCCCATGATGCCGAGAATCAGAAACAGCATGCTGAACATGAAGCAGATCACGACGATGATGGTTGTGTAGCCGTCCGGTGCGCCGAAGCGGAGCTTCGTGAAAATCGAATAGAGGAGCAGGAGGACGCCGAGCGCACCCGAGGCGATTCCCGCATAGATGCCGAGCCGGAGCGGCAGGTCGGAAAAGCTCATAATCGTATTCATCGAAAAGCGGAACAGTTTCCGGATCGAATACTTGGAATGTCCCGCCGCGCGCTCCGCAGCCTCATAGGAGAGGGTCGTGCTCCGGAACCCGAGACTCTGCACATAGCCGCGGAGAAAGCGCACCCGCTCCCGGTAGTCGTGCCGCAGCACTTCCGCCGCGCGCGCCGAGATGCCGAAAAAGTCCGATGCGTTTTTCTCGAATCTGGTGCCGCTCAGCGCATTCATAACGCCGTAAAATCCGGCGGAAGTGATATTTTTGATGAACCCCGCCGAGCGGTTTGCGGTACGCACCATGCTGATGACATCGAAGCCCTCGTCAAACGCCCGCACAATCTCCGGAATACACTGCGGCGGATGCTGGAGGTCTGCGTCCATGCAGATCACATTGCCCTCCGCGTAGTCGATACCCGCGATCATCGCGGCCTCGTGCCCGAAATTCCGCGAGAAATGCAGGACGCGGATGCGGGCGTCCTCCGCCGCGAAGCGGTCCAGAAGCTCCGCGCTTCGGTCACTGCTCCCGTCATTGACAAAGAGGAGGGCATAGGGTCTGCCGCTCCTCTCCAGCACTTCCGTGAGGCGCTCCCGGCAAAGCGGCAGGGCCTCCTCCTCGTTAAATACCGAGACCACGACGGTCAGGATATTTGTTCTCTCAGCCATAAATTTGAATCCCCGTGCTCTCGTGGGACGGCCGCCGCTCTTCCTTCGGCGGCAACTGCATATAATCCCCGTAGATTTTCGTGAGTACCTCGTCGTAATGCTTCGGAATGCAGAGCGTGCAATCCTCAAAGCGAATCTGAATCCGCTCCTGCGCGACGGCATCCGGCAGGCGGATGTCGATGTAGCCGGGATCGTAATTCGAGTAGTACCACTCCGCTGTCTGCTTTTTGTTGGCCCGCCGCGCAACTTTGTCCTGGAGGGCAAAGAGCTTTTTCATCGGCACCAGTTTTCCCGCGCTGCTGCCGAGAAATACCGCGCTCTTCTGTCCGAGGCTGTACTTCCCGTAATTGAGTGTTCTCCGGTGTCCCATCGCGAGCGCGTAGAGCGCCTTCTGTTCGAGCAGCGTATGTGCGCCCGCCCGTCCGTCCGGCAGACGGTCCAGGATAAAGATATCCACCCAGAGATGGTTTAACTTCTCCTCGTAGTAGGCAGTCTCCGCATCCGGGTTCCGCCGTCTCGAGTACTCGTAGATGATGCGCGGCGTGAAGTCGTAGAAACGCCGTCCGCCCTGAAAACTCTCCGGCAGCAAAAGATGCATGCCCTCACAGAGTTCCCGCGGTGCAACCTTCCGGAACGCCTCCCACTGGTTCCGCGTCATCACAATATCGGCATCGTCGTCCCAGGGAATAAAACCGCCGTGGCGAATCGCACCGAGCAGGGTACCGGAGTCCAGCGCATAGGAAATCCTGTACTTCTCACAGATTCGGTGTATCTCTTTTAAAATTTTCAAGTTCGCTTCCTGCACTGCCTGCAGGCCATAGGCATTATTCATGAGGCGATTCTACTCCTTTTTTTCATAAAACACATTTAAGTTTTTATGTTGTAACAGAGACAGTGCTTTCCGTATCCGGACAGGATCATGGTAGGAAAGAACCTTGACGAGGGTCTCATCGCTCTCGGCCTCAAAATTTTTTGCGACCGTCCGCATTGCGAGAAAGTTTTCTTTCCGGTAGGGTGCCATGTGAATTTCGTGCGCTGTCGTGGCGAGATTGCCGAGGCAAAAGACAAGCAACGAAACGGCGGCGAGACGGCGCGCGCCCTGCCTCCCGCTGTCCCGTGCCGCTAGAAAAAGGATCAGCAAGAGCCCCAACATGCCGACCTGATACTGGAGCGCATAGCGGGAACTCATGCCGTAATTTTCCCGGAGAAAAATCCAGCGGGAGGCCGTGACCAGCAGATGGTTCAGAAAGCCCGAGGCAATGAGGCAAAGCGGAAAGAGGCTCCGCTCCTTCTCTATGAGTTTTGCCGCGCGCCGAAACGCAAGGGCGTAGAGCGCGAGCACCAGAAGGCCGAGTCCCGTGAAGACAAAGCCCGGCAGCTGTCCCGCACTCTCCTGCCCGATGATCTCGGAGGCAAAAGAGCGCACAAAGAAGCGCGGCAGGAGCAGGGGATGCGCCCGCACAACCGTGAAAATCGAGTCCGTCGTCGCGCCGTGTCTCTCTTCGACCGAAAGGCTGCGGCTGATGAGATAGAGCCCGAACGGTAGCAGCACCGCGAGCACGCGAGCCGCGCTCTGCCGAACATCCCGCCGAAAGCGAAGCACGATAAAAAGTTCCGCGAGCACGGCGGTCAGCGCGTAAATCGCACAGTAAGGTCCCGCAAAAAAGAGAATCGTGAGCGAGGGCAGCCAGAGCAGGCGCCTTGCCGCCTTCCTGTCTCCGGTCTTTTGCAGCAGTGCCTCGAGACTCAGATAGTGGCAGAAAAAGAGCGCAAAGGCCGCAAAGTGCACCCAGCCCGAGCCGTTGGTCAGCATCTCCCACTTGTTCAGCGAAAACACGAGGAGCATGAGGAGCGCCGTCACCGCGAGCGGCAGCCGCTTTCTCTCGCAGTAGCGCCCCAGGAGATAGGCATTCAAGGAGAGAAAGGCTGCGCCGAGCACCATGTCGAACATCGTGCTGTAGTGAAAGAAGCGCACATTCACAATGCGCTCTAAGTAGTTGACCGGAATCCGGGTCAAGACATCGCCGTGCAGGTAGGGCGACAAGCTGTACACATTTTCAAGATAGCTGTTCACGAGGCGGATGTAGTCGGTGTAGACCACATTCACGCTCGCAGACCGGAGATAGGCCGTCAGAAAGAGAAAGCCGAAGAACGGCAGGAGCCGAACCGTTATTTTTCTTCCCATGTCTTCTCTCCTTCTCCCGCATCGACATCAAAGCGAACCAGCAGCGCGAGCGGCGTATCGCCGCGCTGTTCGGCGGCATTCTCCACCTGAAAGTTCGTCGAGAAGCGGAAGGCATTCAGTGCCCAAGGCGTCCCTGCGACCGTGAAACTCTCGCGATTTTTCGTGAGCGGGAAATGCTGCACGCTGTTTCCGCTCTCGACCGTGATTTCCTCGCCGCCCCGCAGGGTGCCGGGGTAGGTCACACGGAAGTGCAGTTCGCCGCTCTCCTGCAGCAGAATGCGGAGGGATGCGCGCTGATCCATCCACTCGTCTTCATAGTAGCCGTAGTCGACCGCGCACTGCAACTCCCGCACCGCCTTGGTCTCATCGAGAAACGCATTGTGTGCGGGATCCTCAAAGAGCACGAGCATATCCGGATGCACGAGCCCGATGTCATAGACCGAGGCCACATGCCGGACCACCGTGCCCTGCCCGGTGTGCGCCGGATCAAAGGTCTTAAAGAAGGTGCGCCCCGTGAAATCGCTCATCTCATAGCTGTTGCCGACAATCACAATGTCCTTGCCGAGCACCTCTCTCCCGTACCTGCCGTAGGTCACGTCGGCGAGGGAGTTATAGCGCGCCTGATCCGGAAAGAGATAAATCTTCGGGATAAAACGGCGGTAATACTGCTGCATCACGAGACTTAACAGGGCAACAACCGAGAGCAGCGCAAGCGGCACCGCATTGTCAAACTGATAGCGGCGCTTCGCCTCGGGGTCCGCGTTCCGCGCCTCGCAGGAAGCCCGCCGGATTCCGTAGAGATAGGCGAGTAGTAGGAGTTGAAACGCATAGAGCACATAGACCCAGCGGAGCTCCACGCGTATCGTGACCGCCGAGGCAGCCGCGGAGCCGATCCAGAAACCGAGGAAAAAGACGAGGTCCCTAAGGAGCTTCATGCCCTCCGCCCCGCGCTTCCGGTACCTTCTCGACAAAAAGAGCTGGTAGAAGCTGATCAGCAGGTAAAAGAGCATCGCGAGGTTCCAGAACAGCACCAGCACTTTGACGCGGAACGAAGTGTCCTGCCAGGGGCGGCCGCAGAGGTGCTCCGGCCCCGCATTTACCCCGATCGAATACAGCGCTTCGAGCACAAAATTCGTAATCGCCCCCTGCACGGTGAAGGTGTCCTTTAAGCTGGTGCCGCCGGTGCCCTCGGGCGAGACCGTCCCTATCATCAAAAGGCGTATGCTCTGCATCAGCAAAAAGACCGCGACGACCGCGAGATAGCGGTACCACTTTTTGTCCCGTCTAACGAGTAGGCAGTAGAAAAACATGGGCAGCAGCACCATGTAGCGCTCATGCGTGAAGCAGTTCAGAAAATAGACGAGCAGCGCGAGGCAAAAGTTCTTTGTCTCCGCCCGCCCCCTCAGGTAGCGGTACAGGAAAAAGGCCTGCAGCACCGCAAAGAAGACGCCCATGGTCTCCATGAGGCCGAGCAGCTGCCCGATCTGGTAGTAGGCAAAGTGAGAGCCGAGAAACAAAAAGCCCACGGCAAACGCAACCGCGCGGTTTCCGGAGAGACGCTTGGCAAAGAGATAAAGGAAACCCGCGAGTCCCGCATTCAGCAGAATGTTGACCGGGACAATCCAGTCAATGTGGTGGCCGATGAGTTGCAACTCCAGCCAGGACGCCGCCCAGTAGACAAAGCGGCAGCGGGTCGAGCCCTGCGGAAAGGCATATTGCCAAAAACTCTGCTCGCCCCAGCAGGACCAGGTGTAGAGGTCATCCTTGTAGAGGCCGCTGATCCGGAACTGCCGGTTCACAAAGAACGCCCAGGCGATGAGCGCGGCGAGCAGCAAGAGATCGCTGCGGATATCCTGTTTCTTTTGCTTTTCTCCCATGGCTCCTCCTTGTTTTGGCGCGCTAGCGCACGCGGTGGTAGCGATAGAGGGCATTTCCCTCCTGCCGTATCACGACTTCAATGCTCCCCTCTTCCTCGAGATAGCGGATGATATCGGCCGCGCGGCTGTGATCCGCCAGAAACATATCGTCCGTATAGAGCGCGTCTATGCCCGCACAGTCCAGAAATTCCTTAAAAAGATCCAGCGTCTTCACGAGATACACATTGCCGCCGCTCCCCGCGAGGTCGGTGTAACTCTGCGCGTCACAGGGCAGCAGGTAGCACTCCGGCTCGGCCGCCAGGGTCAGAAGGCGCATGCGCGGCGCATTTTTCACATAGCGGTAAATGGGCTCGCCGCCGTCGAGAATCAGCGTCTCTTCGGCAAGCCGCCCGTGCGGATAAAAAAGGCCGGCCCGCTCCTCATAGCCCGTATAGCCCCGCGCACCCGCCCAGTTGGTGAGACAGAGCATCAGGACAGCGAGCAGGGCCGCTGGGCTAAGCGCCCGGAATAACAGCGCGCTCTTCTCCCGCCACAGCAGAAAGACCGTGAACAGAAGCAGCAGATAAAAGAGGCCGTAGTAATTGCCGTCAATCTGATGCAGGCGCTCGAGTGAGAGGAGCAGCAGTCCTCCCTGCACCGCGAGGAGACAGCCCGGCAGGGCCGCGCTGCCCACCCTTTGCGACGTTTTCGTGCGCCCGCGAACGCAGAGCGCAAGGAGCAGGACGGGAATCAGTGTCGTGCCCCAGGCAATCCGGATGTGCAGCCCCGCTTCCCCGACCGGCGCCAGAAACAGAAGGCGCAGGCGCAGGAGAAGCGCAAAGAGACGCGCTTTCCCGGAGAGCTCTGCCCCGGCGTCCGGGAGACTCTGCACGGCGAGCGGATATCTGCCGCGAAAACCGAGTGTTTCAAAGAGGCCGGTGAAGACCGAGACCAGCGGATAACCGGTCAGATGCAGCGTCCGAAGCGTCACGGCCGCAAGCGCTGTCAAGGTAAACAGCGGCGGGAGCAAAAGCTGCCGCCACGGTGTCTTATCTTTCTGTCCGCCCCCGGCAAACAGCGTGATATGTCCTCTCCGCCGTCCGTATAACAGCGCGTAGAGGAAAAAGCCGATGAGTAAGCCCCCCGAAAAGACCGGCGCCGTCGGTTTCAGCATGAAGGTAAAGAGCAGCGCGCTCGCGGCAAAGGAAAAAGCGACACGGCGCTCCGTTCCGCGCCGCCGTTCCGCGCGGCGCACTTCCCGCACGGCATAGAGCTGAAATAAAATCGTGATGAGATCGGTCTTCGCCGAGACGCTTAAGTTCATGACGCCGGGCAGCAGCGCGGCGACAGCGACCGGGTAGAGCGCGCTCTTCTCTCCGATTTCCGCTCTGCAGAAATCATAGAGAAGAAATAAGAGCAGCAGCCCGAGGCAAAAGGAAAAGGCAAGTGTCGGGCCGTAACTTTTCCCGAGGTATAGCGGCAAGGTCAGAATTTCGAGCCCCTTCGGGTAAAAATAGACCTGATTCACCGAGCCGAGCGCCTCGAAAATGCCCCTGCCGTTGTCGAGCACAAAGGGCGAGCGGAGCGCATAGCGGAGGGAATCGTAGTCGACTGCGAGATTCAGGCGTCCGAGCTGCACGAGTACAGCCGTGATTGTGAGCGCCCTGACAGCGCTCTCTCCGACGCTCCGCCGCACATCCGCCGCCGCGCCGGAAAGCGCCCTGCTTCGAAGCCCCCCGGTGGCAAGCGCCCGCCCTGCGGTGAGCAGCGCAAGCAGCGAAAATACGCCCGCCAGCGCGCGCCAGGTGAAAAGGCCGCCGATATGAAAGCCTGACAGCAGGCCGACCAGCGCAATCCAGCACGCCGCCCCCGTCAGAAAACCGCGATACAGCTTCTCCGCCGTGGCGGCGATCTCCGCACGGCGGTATAAGAGCGCCATGCCGGCAAGACTCAACATAAGAACCCAGAGTCCCGCCATGAGCACACTGCACAGTGCCAGATGGCGAAACGCGAAGCTGAGTAGCAGGAGAACACGCGCTATCTTTCGCTGCCCGCTCCCGCAAATCCGATCGACACAGAAAAAGAGCAGGTATACAAACGCGGTCTCGAGGAGCATCGCCGCCGTCCGTGGGTCCGCGAACTGCTCCGCAAAAAAGCCGTCCCCGGCGAGGCCGTGCGCCGCAAACAGACTGAGTCCCGCAGCAGCTGCCGCGAGCAACCCCGCCCTACGCCCCGTAGTCCACATAGGCACTCCGGTAAACGCGCATCAGCAGTTCCGTGACGGGTTCCGGCCACATTCTGCGGAACATCGCTCTCTCCTCCCGCTCCCGTACATGATTCTCCGTGAGCGCCGCGGTCGCCGCGCCGCTGTGAATCCGATAGAGTAACAGGCTCTGCTCCGCGACCACCCAGCGCCCGCCCGCCGCCGCGAGCTGCCAGAGCAACTCCCAGTCGAGCACAAAGCGGCGCGAGGTCGAAAAGGGCGCCTCACCGAGCGCATCTCGCCGATAGGCGCAGGACGGGCAGACAATCGGATTGCCGAAGCGAAGACTGAGGCGCTTGCCTGCCGTACAGGTCGAAAGCAGCGGGAGCCGCAGCGGAACGCGCAGCAGTTTTTTCACGAATTCCGCCTTGCTCCGCGGCTGAATTCTGCCGTCCCGGAGGATGCGCGCGTCCGTCGTAAAGAGCGTGAGATCCGGATATGCCTCCGCCGTGCGGTACAGGGTCTCGGCATAATGCTTTGCGTAGACATCATCCTGGTGGGCGAGCGTCACAAAGTCGCCGGAAGCCTGATACAGCGCAAAGTTCCAGTCCGCCCCGATGCCGGGTTCTCCGTCCCGCACACAGTAGCGAAAGCCGTACTGTGCCGCGAGCCGCTCGAGGAAGGGACTCGGCGTCGCCGTGCAGAGCAGTCTCTCCGAGGAAACAGTCTGTCCGGCGAGCGAGCGGAGGCAGCGCTCCAGATAGGGCGAATCCCCGTAGGCACAAACCGCAAAGCTGTGCGTCATTTGTTTGCGTCCTCCCCAAAGAAGGCAGTCTCGAGCGCGAGGCAGAGGGCGTGGTAAATCGGCAGATGCAGCTCCTGAATCCGGTAAGTTTCCTGCCGCGGCACAATGAGCGCCACATCCGCGATTTTTGCGAGCGCGCCGCCGGTCTTACCCGTGAGGGCAATGACCTTAAGGCCGAGCGCCCGCGCGGTCTCCGCCGCATTCAGAACATTCTCGGAATTGCCGGAGGTGCTGATGGCGAGCAGCACATCGCCCGCTCTGCCGTAGCCGTAGACCTGCTGCGCCATGGCAAACTTCCAGTCGCCGTCATTGCCGAAGGCACTCTGCAGCGCATCGTGTCCCGTGATTGCGATGGCCGGAAGCGCGCCCTCCAGCATCGCAGCGACGCGCGCGCCGCGCTCCCCCTGCGCGCTCAGGGTCTCACGCACCGCAGTCGGAATGCTGCGGCGAAAGGCAAAGCTCTTCATGAGTTCGCCGACCATGTGCTCGCTGTCGGCCGCGCTCCCGCCGTTTCCGCCGACCAGCAACTTACCGCCCGCCGAAAAGGCGCTCCGCAGCACTTCCAAGGCGCGGTAGAGCTCTGCCCGGAGGGGGGCAAGTTCCGTGTAATGCGTGAGCAAAAGCTCCAGGTTTTCTTCTCTCTCCATCTATCTGCTCCTCTCTGCCTGTTTCCGTCTTTTCGGGTCTGTGCTTACAGCTGTAAGACCTGTATGCGCGCCATCGCTTCGACTGTGTCCTCGTAGGTGCCGAAAGCCGAGAAACGGAAATAATGCTCGCCGTGCGGTCCGAAGCCGGAGCCCGGCGTGCCGACCACCGCCGCTTTCTCCAACAGTGTATCAAAAAACTCCCAGCTCGTCATATTGCCGGGCGTTTTCACCCAGACATAGGGCGCGTTCACACCGCCGTAGACCGAAAAGCCGGCCTTTTTCAGGGTTTCGTATATGTAGTGCGCATTCCGCATATAGTACGCGACCTGCTCGGCGGTCTCCCGCTGTCCCTCAGCGGAGTAGACGGCCTCGCCCGCGCGCTGCACAATGTAGGGTGCGCCGTTGAACTTGGTCCCGTGGCGTCTGCTCCAGAGCGCGTGCAGCTCGACTTCCTCGGTCGTGCCGTCCGCACGCTTCACCTTTTTCCGGAGATCATGCGGCACCACCGTCGCGCCGAGGCGAAGCCCCGTAAAGCCCGCCTTCTTCGAGAACGAGCGGAGCTCAATCGCACAAGTTCTCGCCCCCTCGCACTCGTAAATCGTGTGCGGGACATCGGCTTCGGTAATATAGGCCTCATAGGCCGCGTCAAAGAGAATCACACTGCCGTTCTCGTTGGCGTAATCCACCCAGCGCTGCAGCGCTTCCTTCCGCATGACCGCACCGGTCGGGTTGTTCGGCGAGCAGAGGTAAATGAGGTCCGGCGCCTTGCCCGCCGGGAAGGCCGGTATGAAATCATTTTCCGCGGTGCAGGGCAGGTAGGTGATGCCCGCATAGACGCCCTTCTCCGCGTCGTAGTCACCGCTCCGGCCCGCCATCACATTCGTGTCGAGGTACACGGGATAGACCGGGTCGCAGACCGCGACTGTGGAATCGAGACTGAAAATTTCCTGGATATTGCCGGAGTCGCTCTTTGCGCCGTCCGAAATAAAAATCTCATCCGCCCGGATCTCCGCGCCGCGCGCCTTATAGTCGAATTCGACCATCTTATCCCGGAGGAAGGCATAGCCGTTTTCCGGCCCGTAGCCGCGGAAGGTCTCCGCTTCTCCCATCTCGTCGACCGCCTTGTGCAGCGCCTGAATGACCGCCGGGCAAAGCGGCTTCGTCACGTCGCCGATGCCCATACGGATGACGCGCTCGCCCTGATGCGCGTCGGTAAAAGCGGCGACCTTCTTCGCAATCGTCGAAAACAGATAGGAACCCGGAAGTTTCAGATAATTCTCGTTGATTTGATACATACAATACTCCTTCACTGCAAAACCTGTGACTGCTTTCTCTCCCGTGAGGCGCACGCCGAAAACGCGAAAAGCCGCAGGGCTTCTGCCTGCGGCTTTTCTTTCTAATGGAGATGGAGGGATTCGAACCCTTGACCCCCACGTTGCGAACGTGGTGCTCTCCCAGCTGAGCTACACCCCCACGGGATTTGAGCGGTACTACCGTACTAACAGATAATATCTTACACCCAATCCCAAAACTTGTAAAGCTATCTTTCGTTTCCTTACAATTTTATTTCGCCTTTTTTCCGATCATCTCGGTGACAAGGGTCTTCAGGACCTCAATCATGCGGTAGAAGTCGGTGACATTCAGGTACTCGTAGATGCCGTGGAAGTTCTCGCCGCCGGTCGAGATGTTCGGGCAGGGCAGTCCCATGTAGGAGAGCGTTGCGCCGTCGGTGCCGCCGCGAATGGCCACCGTGCTCGGCGTGATGTCGTTCTTCCGGAAGGCTTCGCGCGCGGTCTCGATCAAATACGGATAGGGCTCCACCTTCTCCTTCATGTTGTAGTAGCTGTCTTTCACCTCTGCCGTGAGCTTCGCCTCGGTGTGCGCGTACTTCCGATTCAGCTGCTCCGCGACTGCGAGGAAGGTCTTCTTCATGCCCTCAAACTTCTCGCGGTCGTGCTCGCGGATGATGTAGCGGAGTTCCGCGGAGCTCTCATCGCCCTTCATCTGGCAGAGATGGAAGAAACCCTCAAACCCCTCGGTGTTCGCCGGGGTGCAGGGCGGCAGGAGGGACTGGAACTCCATGCCGAGCATGACGGCGCTGACCATCTTATTCTTCGCGGAACCCGGGTGCACATTCACGCCCTTGATGTGCAGCGTGCCGGAAGCCGCATTAAAGTTCTCGTACTCGATGCCGCCGATCTCACCGCCGTCCACCGTGTAGGCGACTTCCGCGCCGAAGCCCTTCACGTCGAAGAACTTTGCGCCCTCTCCGATTTCCTCATCCGGCGTGAAACCGATGCAGAGCTCGCCGTGACGGTGCTCCGGATGCCCGTGCAGATATTCGACGAGCGCCATGATCTCCGCGACACCGGCCTTGTCGTCCGCGCCGAGCAGCGTGCTGCCGTCCGTGACCAGGAGCGCATCCCCCTTGGCGAGTTCCAGCTGCGGGAAGGTCTTCGGCGAGAGCACTTCGCCGTGTCCGAGCGCAATGTCCCCGCCCTCATATTTCTCGATGAGGCGCGGCTTCACATCCGTGTCGCTCGCCGCGGGCGAGGTATCCATGTGGGAGATGAGACCGAGCGCCGGTGTCACCGCATTTTCCGCCTCTGTGAGATTCGAGGGAATGCGCGCATAGACATAGCATTTGTCCGTGAGACGCACATCCTTTGCGCCGAGCTCCTTTAAATCCGCCTCGAGCTTCCGCGCAAGGTCGAACTGCTTCTCGGTAGATGGGTGCGTCCCCGACTCCTCCGAAGACTGGGTGTCTATTTTGATATAAGAAATGAGTCTCTCCAATGCATCCATATTCCTGCCTCCTTCGTTTTCGGTCATAGTTTTTTCGTAGCTTTTACAGTTTCCATCCTACACGATAGACTTTCATAACTCAACCACCGGGGCCAAGGTTCCGGCCGCCAGTTTGAGATAATAGTACAGCGGGTTTACGAGCTCAAGCGCGCGGATGCCGAGGTCCAGAAATACAGGCGCGCCGAGCAGGCAGAGGAGTAAGAGCGGCAGCAGAAGCGCGAGCAGGATTTCCTGCCGTCCCCGGGTCAGCGCGCCGATTACCGACACAAAGAGCAGCACCAGGAGATTCAGGCAGAGCAGGGACAGGGCCTCCCGCCCCGCACTTTGCATCAACCCGCCCGCAAAGAGCAGCGCCAGGAGCCCGAGACTCGCCACCGCCTGTACCGCGAGCAGATAGCGGAGCGCAAACCGACGTTCTGCCGCCGCGGGCGCAAAGGAAAACAGCCCTTTCCGTCTGTCATCGAGAAAGTAGAGCAGCGCGACAAAACTCATCAGCAGCAGCCAGAGCGCGCCGAGTCCGCGGAGCGGCGAGCGGAGGTAGCTCTGCCGCCGCACCGTCTGTCCCGCCGCATTCTCGTACGAGATCAGCTCACCGCCTATTTTCACATCCGCATAGCGCGCATCCAACTCTTGCCGGACGGTCGGACTGTCCGGATGCAGCGAAAACTTTTCCGTGAGAAAGCTCCGGTAGACGGATTCGGAAATCTCGGGGTAGAGCGCGCGGTACAGCACTTCGCGGGACAAAAGCACAACCGCGCTGTCCTCCCGCTCGAGTACCGTGACCAGCGGAATATTTTTGCCGCCGGCGCGCTTCTCAATCCGCGCTTCGAGGTCGGACGGCAGAATCCACGCGGCGTCCAGTCTGCCGTTACGGAGCTGTTCCCGCGCGCGCCGTTCATCGGCGACTCTCTCGATGCGGAGCACCGTATCACCGGTCAGCAGTCTGTCCGCGACCCTCCGATTCACTTCCGGCTGCTGCCCTTCCTTCTCTTCCGTGACCAGACCGATTCGCAAAATACCGCTCTCCCCGCGGCTTCCGAGCCGCAAAAAGAGTCCGAGCAGCGGCAGAAGCAGGCAGAGGAACAAAAAACTCTTTTTTCGGAAGAAGCGCTTTACAAGCAAGAACTCCCAGCGAAGTATCTGTCTCATGCCTGCCTCCTTCCCGCACGGCAGAGCGCCGCGAGCAGAAGAAACAGCAGCGCAAAGAGCAAAAGCCATGCTCCCTGCCAAAGAAGTGCTTCGACAGAGCTCCCCGCTGTGAGGTTCTGCAGATAGGAAAAACACTGTCCGCTCGGGAGCGCGCGGCTGACCCGCTGCCAGCTGTCGGGAAAAAAGGCGAGCGGATAAAAGCAGCCGCTCACAAAGGAAACGGTGATTCCCGCGAGCAGCTGTAAAAAAGCGCCCGCCAATATCCCCGTCGCGAGCTCATAGAGCAGGAACTGGAAGGCTGTCGATGTGCAAAGCACCGGCAGAATTCCCGGAAATTTTCCCCGCAGGATGACGATGAGCGGCAGGCACGCGAGTAACTGCAACAGAAAGTAGGCCGCGTATTCCGCGAATAGCTGGCGGGTGCGGGATACCCCCTCCGCCGCGAGCAGGTTCCCGAGCACCCGGGAGCGTCCCGCCGCAAAGGGCAGTGCACTGACGCCCGAGGAAAAGAAAAGAAAGCAGAGCAGTGCCGCCGCATAGTAGCGCGCTATCGAGACATCCCGAAGCGGCTCAACGCTCTCCGTCCGGTAAGCCTGATTCCGGTTCAGGACCAGTGCGAGATAGCGGAGATTCAGCTCTGTCAGCAGCTTCTCGTGCCGTGCAGCCGCGCCGTGGGCGTCAAAATAGCCCTCCGCCGCATAGATGCCTCTCTCGGTCTCTTTTAAAATCACCTCTGCCGCACTGCCCGCCTCGCGAATCAGCGCGCTGTTTAAGCCCGCCTCGAGGCCGCCGCCCACATAGCGTATGGTCTTATTCTCGCCGTCGGCGAGCGCGGAGAGAAAATCATCCGGCACATCCAAATAGGCCTGGATTTCACCGCGCCGAAGAGCCGTCTCCGCGGTCTCCCGGTCCATCTGCTCATAGGAAATCGCAAAGCGGGAGCTGTCCATATTGTTCAGCATCCCGAGCCCCGTCCCGAGATAGGTCTCACCTCTGCCGCCGACAACACCGAGTTTCAGCTTGGCGCTTCCCTCCGCCGAGGGCGAAAAGAGCTTTGTCAGAAAGAACGTGAGCAGCGCCGCCGACAGCAGCAACAGGACATTCGCGCACAGCGCTCCCGGAAGGCTTCGCAGCGCTCTCTTCCACTGCGCCGAAAAATAGCGTCTCATAAAAACAGTGCCTCCGCCGCCGCCTGATTTGCCGGGTGCGGAATATCCCGCAGGATGCCGTCCTTCAGAAAGACAAGCTGATCGCAGTGCGCAAATTCCGCAAAGTCGTGGGTCACGAAGAGTGCCGTGCCGCCTCCCTCCGTAAAGCGCTTTAAGTAGGCGTAAAACTTTGCCTTTCCCTCCATATCGAGCGCCGCGGTCGGTTCGTCGAGTAAGAGAATCTTCGGCGCACGCAGCACGGCAATCGAGAGCGCAAGGCGTTTCTTCATGCCGCCCGAAAGTTTGGCGACCGGCTTTTTCAGAAACGCGGTCGCGCCGAGCGCCGTAATCGCCCCGTCTTCCGCCATGCCTCTCTCTATGGCTTTTCTGTCATGCCAGAGCAGTAAATTGTCAAAACCGGACAGTTCCTCCATCAGCGGATTCGCCTGCGGCGAAAAGCTGACCAGCGCCCTGCGGCGCGCCTCATGCCCGAAGAGCTCTTCCCCGTCATAGGTAAAGCTCCCGCCGTCCGGTCGCAGAATTCCTCCCAAAACGGAAAGAAGTGTGGTCTTCCCGCCGCCGTTGCCGCCGAGAATGCCCACACAACTTCCGTTCGCCGCCTGCAGGTTAATCTCCCGCAGGACAGCGTTCTTTCCGTATTGCTTTTGAATCTTTGTTAAAACCAGCATTGCTTACTGCATGTAACCCGCGCTCTTCAGCGAATTCTCCATGAGGTCCAGATAGTTCGACGGGATATCCGTCTGACGAAGCTGACCGAGGAAGCCGTTCCAGTTCGCGCCCTTCACAAAATTCTCGGCCTCTGTGTTGTTCGAGACATCCACACTCGCATCCTCTGCCGGTGCCGTCGGCTCCTCGCCGCCCTCGCTTCTGGTCGAATCCAGCGCCACGGTCACAAACTCGTTGTCGTCCTTGTTCACCGTCACGGTCATCTTCGTGCTCTTCTCGGTCTCCGCGACATCAAAGCCGAAGCTGAATGCGCTGAGATCCATGACACTCGTGCTGCTGCCGCCCGCGAGCTTGAACTTACCCTTTGCCGTGAGCTCACCCTTCTTCATCGCCGCAAGGTCAAGCTCGTCCAGCGTGAGCACGCCGACCTGCTCGCCGTTCTGCGTGAAGGTGAACACACCGCTCATCTTCTTGCCGTCATTCGAGCCGCTGCCGCTCACATTGAACAGCTCCTTGCCGTCCTCCGAGAATGCGACCTCCGACGCGAACTCATTGCCCTTGTTCGGCGCCTTCATCGAGAAGACATAGTTCTCGTTCGAATTCGGGTTCTCGATGCGAATCTCACGCGCCACAATCTTGTCGCCCTCGCCGAGCCAGATGGTCGAAATCAGCTTGCCCTGAATCTCGGTCGGGTTGCTCTTTGCCTTGTCGACTTCGTCCTTGAACTGCGCATAGCCGTCATCGCCCACAAAGCCCTTGACCACTGCCGCGAGATCCTGGTCATCCGAAGCGGCTGCGACAATCTTCTTCTGCAGTTCGGTCAGCTGCTCGCCCTCAAAGGTCGCCTCGAGCTTGGTCGCATTGACGGTGTGATTGCCGACCGTCACATCCTCTTTCGATTCCTGCACATTCTTTGCCTCGTCGGTGATCAGCTTGCTGTAGCCCGTAATCACCTTGTCGAGCTGCTTGCCCTCCGGCATCTTCTTATACTGCTCGAGCGCGCTCGCGAAGCTCTCCGTGCCGCCAAGCGCCGAAGCCGGAATCTTCATATACTTCTCGGCGAGTTCCGGAATCTGCAGGTAAACTGCCTCGTCCGACATGAACAGGTTCATCGTGCCGAGCGGCTTCTCGTTCAGGCTGAGCGCCACATTCTCCTCGAGTGCGGTCTTGCCGACCTTGGCTTTCATCTGCATGCCGAGCTTCGTGAGCCAGGAAAAATCCGTGCCGCCCGAGAGCGCCTGCAGCGTCTGCTTTGCGCCATCCGAGACGGTAATCGTCATCGTGCCCTCGCCGCTCGCGACCTTGTCGCTCGCGAGCTTTTCCCGCGAAGTGTCATAGGCGCCGAGGAAGCTCTCGCTGAACTCCTTGACCTGCTTCTGCTCTGCCTCCTTATAGCGCTGATCCGGCGAAGCCGCCGCCTTTTTGCCGCAACCGGTCGCCAGTGCCAGTGCCGCCGCTGCGCCGACCGCCGCTCTCTTCCATCTTCCGAACAATCTCATTGGTTTCCTCCCTTTCCGCCCGATTCCGGGTCATGTGAGCAGTATATCATGTTTCTTTTGTTCACGGAATGTTCACAAAATATATTAGGATTTTCTTTTGCTTTCTGTAAGAACTGCTTTGCGTAAGAACGGTCAGGCAAAGTCATCCTTCAATTCCGCCCAGACTGCGTCCATGCTGTTGTGCGCCCGGATATAGCGCGCGGCGCGTTCCGCCATGGCCGTGAGCGCGTCCCGATCCCGGTACAGCTGCAAGGTCGCGGCCGCAAAGTCCGCGGCATCCTCCCGGATTTCCATGACGCTCGCCGCGTCCGGGATACCCTCCGCGCCGATCGGCGTCGTGAGCACAGGCGCACCGTAGTAGAGGGCCTCGATGACCTTCCCCTTCACACCGGCGCCGTAGCGGAGCGGCACGACGACAAGACGGCAACTTTGGTAGAGCTCCGCAAGCCGCTCGTCCGAGACAAAGCCGAGAATGTGAATGCCCGCCGCCGGGTTGTCGAGCGCCTTCAGTTCGTCCGGTACCTTGGAGCCCGCAACATAGAAGTTGACCGACTCCTCCGCGCGTATCCGCGGAAACACTTCTTTCAGGAACCAGAGCACCGCATCCAGATTCGGCGGGTGCGCAAAGCCTCCCACAAAGAGCAGCCCCTCGCGCTTCCCATAGCCGAAATCCTGTTCCGGCGGGAAACTGTCCCAGACATAGGCGGTCAAGGGCTTCACGCGTATGGTCTTGTCGATTGCGTGAATTGCCTTGCACTCGTCCGCCGAGGGATAGAAACTGAGCGCTGCCTTCCGGAGCAGCGAGAACTCGACGCCCTTCCAGTAGGCCGAGGCATCCCGGTGCTCTGTCTCCCCGGTCAGCTCGTACTCGCGGCGCTCCCGCAGGAAGTGGAGGTCGTGACCGTAGTAGAGGACGCGGACGGAAGTCCGCTCCTGGATGAAGTCGATGTACTTGCTCGCAATGTGCGGGCGGTTCAGATAGACAAAGTCCAGATCCGCCGCGTGTTTTTCGATCCAGTCCCAGATGCCCTGCTGCATCGCCGGGCCGTAGAGCACCTCAATGCCGAGCTGCGTGAGCGCCGTCGTGTAGGGCTCCTCCGCCGCAAAGTTGTCGCCGAGGAACTTGACCTGATAGCCCTGCTTCACGAACATTTTCAGGTACTGCCAGGTCGTGCGGCTGCCCGCGTCCTTGTCAAAGGTCGGCACATAGTGATCCACCACGAGGATAATCTTCTTGCCCTTGCTCCGCTCGCGCGCCCGGAAGGGATCCGGATTGCCGTTGTTCTCAAACTGCTTGGCGAGCTCTTTCTTCCACTTCTCCTTTAATTTCTCGGTGTTCTCGATCTGATAGCGCTTTAAGCCCGTGCCCTGCACATCTGTGCCGTTCGAGATGCCCTCAAAGTGAATGACCACCGACTTCGGCTGATAGACCACGCGGTAGCCGTGTGATCGCACCTCAAAGGCAAGATCCGAGTCCTCGCAGTAAGCGGGTGCATAGCGCGTGTCAAAGCCGCCGATTTCCTTCCAGAGCGCGTGCCGGATCAGAATCGCCGCACCGGACATGTAGTCGACATCCTTCACATAGTTGAATTCCGGAAGCGAGGGGTCCTGAAGCCGCCCGTAATTCCAGCCGGAGGCATCGCTCCAGATGATGCCGCCCGCCTCCTGAAGCCGCCCGTCCGGGTAGACGAGTTTCGAACCCGTCATACCGATGCCGGGGTCTTCGTCCATGAGTTTTAAGAGCCAGGAGAGATAGCCCTCGGTGACTTTGGTGTCGTTGTTCAGGAAAAAGAGAAACTCACCGCGCGCCTTTGCCGCCGCCTGGTTACAGTTCTTTAAGAAGCCCTGATTTGTCTCGTTTCTCGCGATCACGAGTCCCTCCGCGAAGTCCGAAAGGCGCTTGGTCGCGTCGGTCGAGACATCGTCCGCGATAATGACCTCATAGGAGATGTCCGGCGTGTGCTCGAGAATCGAGACCAGGCAGGCGTAGGTATACGCAATCTGGTTATAGCAGGGGATGATGATAGAGACCCGCGGCGCGTCGAACTGCGGGAACGAAAGTTTCCCGTGCTCGCGGTAAATGTCGCCGATTGCGAATTCGCCGTCAATCAGATTTCTGCCCTCCGGCGTGCTGACAAGTTTCCGGTGCCGGATCGGATGCCGGATCGCATCGAGGCGGAACAGGAAGCGTTTCCGCTCGCCGGACCCCTTCGGATACTTCGCGTTGAAGATGGCGCTCGCCTTCCGGCGCAGGCGGGAGTAGAGCGTCTGGTGGCGACTCAGATACTGTAGGGTCTCCGCGAGCTGTCCGTTCTCCCGGCGGAGATCCCGTATCATGGTCTCGAGGTTCACGACATGATTGTCCGTCAGGCGCTTCACCTCGGTAATTTTCTTGATTTCCGCATCGCGGATGCGAATCTCCTCCCAAGAGGCCGCGAGTTGTTCTCTGGTCTCCTCGAGCGTGCGCTCCGTCCGCGCGATGATTTCCGCGTTCTGCTGCGAGACAATGAAGCGGTCCAGGAAGCGCGCCTGCTCCTTGCCCGCGACGCCGCGCTGAAAGCTCTCCTCTTCCGCCGCAAAGCGTTTGCACTCCGCTGCCGTGACACCGAAGCGCTGTAAAAATTCCGCCTCTGTGCCGAGCCCGAGGCTCTCCCGCTGCTGTTCATAGAAGGTGCGAAGCGCGCGGTAGCGCACATAGTTTTTGTCGAGCGCGGTCTCCGAGACCCACTCGCAGTCGATGCCGGTTAGCGGAAGGCTCTCGATTTCGGTCTCTGCCGTGCCGCCGGTCACGAGGAAGTTATCGAAAATCGCATCGATATTGTGGACTTCACCGCCGCCGATCAGCCGGTCCAAAGCCCGCTCGAGCGTGTCCTCGAGCGGCGCCCCCGCGGCAATTTCGCGGCAAATGCGCTGCGAAAAATTCTCGCCGAGCACATAGGGGAAGCAGGCACTCGTCAGACCGTTTTCCGTCCGTATCTCCGGGGCCGCGTAGGAAATATCCCTGCCCTCTTCCCGCAGGCAGCGAAGCCGCTCCGCAAACGCCGCGATGTGCGCGTTGCCGTCCGCACTCAGCGCACGCTTTTCAACCAGACGCGTGCCGTCCGCCTTTTCCCAAATAATTGTGACCAGGCGGTAGCGCGCATCGCGGTTTCGGTTGTATTTCACATAGACCGGGCGCGATTCCGGTGTTGCCGCCCCTTTGGTCCAGCAGGCGAGGAAGGAATCCGCAAAGCGCGGGTAGAGCCCGTCGCGACACACTTCGTTATACTTTGCGCCGACATTGATTGCGACATAGGTCGGGAAACCGTAGGCCGGTATCACGCGGGACAGTTCGCCCTCTTCCGGAAGGCGGCGCTCCGAGTAGACCGTATCCGCCAGATTTTTGAGCGGCTCCGGGAAGTAGAAAAAGCTCTCCCCGCCCTCCGCTTCCGTGAGCGCCGAGAGGGCCTCGTAGCTCAGCGCGTTCTCGCCGAGTTTTTGTCCCGCAAAGGCGCGGACGCCGTAGGCATTTTCCGCGGCAATTAAAAGTGTGCCGCCGGGCGTAAGCAGTTTCCGCGCGGCGAAAAGTGCCGCCGCTCTCTCACTTCCCAGCGTTCCGTCAAAGAGAATGTAGTCAAACGCCCCCGAGAGCGCCGTGCTCTCCGCACCGAGTTTTCCGGACACCGTCTCAAGTTCTCCCGGCAGCCGAAAGGTCTCTTTTCTCTCCCGCAAAAAGGTGAGCGCTGCCTCGTCCGTGTCGAGCGCCGTAATCTTAAGGCCCTTCCGAAGAAGCAGGGACAGGAGACCGCCGTCGCCCGCACCGGCGAGCAAAAGCGTTGCGCCCGCACGGAACGGGTACCAGTCGAGGAGACTCTCGCGGCGGTCGGAAAAGAACTCTAAGGTCTCAAGCTCCGGGTTTTCGTCGAGCATGCGCGCTGTATCGTTCCCGTAGCGCTCGAGCAATTCCTTGGCTTTTTCAATTCTCTCGCTCATGCCTTCTCCTCCCTCACAGCCTCAACTTCCGAGTCCATATCATAAAAGCCCACGGTATTCTTATTCGAGATGACCGTCAGGCTCAGCACATTGTAAAGTCTGTGGTAGACCACATGCTCGCCGTTCTCATAGCCGGTACAGCTCATCGAGAGCAGGTATTCGCCGCCCTGCAGATTCATCTTCTGCCGGAACGAGACCGTATAGACATCACCGTCCTTGACCGGCTTGATGTCCGCACCCTCGAACATCGTATTCGTGCCGGTGATGTCGGTGCCCTTCTTGTCGCGGAGCGTGTAGGTGAAAATCGGCATCTCGATTGGCGCGTGGAAGCGGATGCGCTCCCGTATCGTGAACATCTCCCCCTTTAAGAGGAGGTTCGTCACATTGCCGCGCGCGTCAAGGGTTCCGAAGTCCTCAAAGCTCGCTCTGCCGTCGCCGTACTCCTGCACCTCGGGGTTTAAGTTCATCCGCTCCTTCATGCTCTTGTCCGTGTGCACCTCCCCGACCGGCAGGCCGAGCGCCTCTTTCTTCTGTTCGATCAGGGCCTCGGCGAGCTCGTCGGTCTGGTTCGCCAGTATTTTTTTGTAGAGGTCCACCATCTTCCCGGCCTCACCCTGCGCCACGAAGTGTCCGCGGTTTAGGAGCACCACCTTGTCGCAGTACTTGATGATGCTGCCCATGTCGTGACTAACCATCAAGATAGTCGTGCCGTTCTTCATCATCTCCTCCATACGGCGGTAGCACTTTGCCTGGAAGAAGACATCGCCGACCGAGAGGGCCTCGTCGACAATCAAAATCTCCGGATCCACATTGATCGCGAGCGCAAAGGCCAGGCGCACGAACATACCCGAGGAATAGGTCTTGACCGGCTGGTTCACAAAGTCCCCGATATCCGCAAAGCGGAGAATGTCATCCATTCTCCGCTGCATCTCCTCGCGCGAAAAGCCCATCATGGTGCCGTTCATATAGATATTTTCGAGGCCCGTGTATTCGCTGTTAAAGCCCGCGCCGAGTTCGAGGAGCGCCGAAATATTGCCGGAGACCTCGGCTGTGCCCGTGGTCGGGCTCAGCACGCCGGTGATAATCTTCAGTATGGTCGACTTGCCGGAGCCGTTCGTCCCGATAATGCCGACGGTCTCGCCCTTCTTCACATCGAACGAGATGTCCGAGAGTGCGAAGAAATCCCGGTGATAGGACTTGTGGGTCAGGCTCACCGCCTCCTTCAGCCGGTCAATCGGCTTGTCGTAGAGCTTATAAATTTTGCTGACTCCCTGCACCGAGATTGCCAGATTTTTATCCATGAATCAGTCTCCTTTTTCTCACAGCACGTCGGAAAAATGCGGTCTGAGCTTCCGGAACAGGCGCAGTCCGAGCGCGAGCAGCGCCAGGGTTACGACCCAGTAATACACAGTCTGCATGGGGCGCTCAAAGAACCAGTTTCCGGCGATCATGCTGTCCCGGTATCCGGTCACGATGTAATGAATCGGATTCAGCTTCAAAATCGGCAGGACTTTCGGCGGGAAACTGTCAAACATCTCGGGCGCCCACATGATGGGCACCAGCCACATGCCGAACTGCAACAGAATGCTGACGAGCTGCGCCATGTCCCGGAAAAAGACCTGCACGGACGCCGTGATCAGGGTCAGCGCGAGAATCAGCACGGAGAGCGCCGCGCTGTAGTATATAAGCTGAATCCAGGTTGCGAGCGGCAGTCTGCCGTAGCAGAAGAACATCGCGATCATAATCATCACGAAAATCGCGTGCACGAAGAGGCAGGACACGAGCTTGATGACCGGCAGCACCTCCACATTGAAGACCACTTTTTTGACCAGATAGTGGTATTCCTGTAGACAGCCGGTACCGGCATTCATCGCCTCCTGGAAAAAGAACCAGGGGACAATGCCGGGCACCAGCCAGATCACATAGGGCACGCCCGGAATCGGCGGCACCGACTTAAAGCCGAGCTGGAAAATCATGAAATAAATTAAAACCGTCACGATGGGCTGGACAAACATCCAGATGACACCGAAGTAGGAGCCGACAAAGCGCTTCCGGAAATCCGCCTTGGCGAGTTCAAAAATGAGCTTCCGGTTTTTTACGAGCTCCCGCATGAGTTTTGTCATACAACAATCTCCTCAGACTCTCAGCACGGCAAGCGCAAAAATGCGGATTCCCACGCAGAGATTTAATATCACAAAGCCGTAGGGCACGAGGCGCTTAAACGGCAGTCTGCTCTGCAACACCCGGCTCTGCAGGCTGAATAAAAAGACCGGCAGAAGGGGCAGGAAATATCTGCCCTGTACGCCCTCAATCCAGACGGCGTCGCGGGAGGTCCAGGCGAGCAGCATGGCCCCGAGAATCCCGAAGAAGCTAAGCGTGCCGACCAGGAACGCAAAGAGCCGCGCAATGCGGCCGGGCACGCCGACTTCGATATAGTGCGGCAGCGCGTTCTCGTCCACCTCTTCCGCAGCGCTCACGGCCTCGCTTGCCGCTACCTGCGCAGCCACAGCCGCCTCGGCCTCCCGGAGTGTCTCCGCGGCCTCTGCGACATGCTCTCCGAGCAGTGCGGTCAGCACTTCCCCGGCAGCGGCCTGCTGCGAGACTGCATCGAGTGCCGTCTCCATCTCCGCCTGCGCGCTGTCCTCGGCCTGTGCCGCCTCCTCTGCGCTTGCCCCGACAGCGCTTGTCCCTGTCTCGGGCAATGCTTCCGCACTTGCCGCCGCTCTCTCACTCTCTTCTCGCTCGCGCGCCGCGCGTCTTGCGGCCCGCGTGCCGGGCACCAGGATTCGCACGGTTTCCCTGTCACTGTCGGCAACGGTCAGGCAGAAGAGCCCGAGCGCAAAGAACAGAGTCTGCAACCCGGATGCGCCGAGCAGCGGATCCAGATTGCCGAGTTTCGTCCCTATCATCTCGCCGCCCCAGGTCAGAATGCAGGCCGATAAACTGTTCAACAGCATGCGGAGCGTGAACAGGGGGTGCGAGAAGAGTTCCGCGGCCGTAAAGCCCGCGTGGCGCAGGTCGGCGCTTCCGTTGCCCGCCTGCGCCGCAACAGCCGGGAAGAAGTAGGCTTCCAGCACGTCCGCATTGACCGCGAGCACCGCCGCAATCAGCGAGAGCAGAAGAATCAGGAAGCAGAGCAGCTTTTTGCCGCCCCCGCCGAACACGCGCGCCGGCACGAGCCAGAGCAAGAGAATCAGCGGTGCATAGACCAGCTTGCAGGGCCCGAAGAGCGCCGCGAGCGCGCAGAGCGCAAACAGATCCCGCGCGCGGATTTCCTCCGCGCCGTAAGCGAGTTTAAAAATGAGCGCCGTGAAGAGAAACACGGTGCCGATTAAACCCGCGTCATAGGAGAGCGAGGCCGCGAGACTTACGCTCATCGGCAAAAGTCCCGCCGCCGCAAACCAGCCCTTGCCGAGCGGCGTCGTCCTGACCGCGAGCGCGGTCAGCGCGACATAGCAGCAGAGATTTAAGAATTTGCCGAGGAACAGAAGTCCCATGGTTCCGAGCCCGAGCGCGCGCGCCAGTGAAAAGCCGATGGCCTGCGGCAGGTAGAAGACCGGCGTCGTGTGCACATCCGGAATCGCCGAGGCGACCGGCTTCGTCGAAAAGGCATAGCGCCGATTCCAGTCCTTGGCGGCGCGGTATGTGGTCTGCTTGACCGGATTGCCGAGCACTTCCGGCACGCTCTCCTCGTCGTCCGGCACCAGCGGCGTCTTGACACCGTTCATATCCTCGAGCGGATAGTCGACGGCGCGAACCGCCGTGAGTCCGGCCGGGCGAATCAGCGGATCCTCGAGCATCATGTTCGAAGAAATGCGATAAGCAGTGCTGTAGTGGCTCAGCTCATCGGGCGCCGAGAGTCCCGGCATCACCGCGAGGTACATGACCCCGAGCACCATCGCCGAAAAGGCATAGACGCGGTACATGCGGTCTCCCTTCCGGCTCCAGAGCAGCGCGGCAAAAAGCGCCGTGATGACGGAAGCCGGAAACAGAAGCTCGTAGAGGACAAAGAGCAGATTGTCCCCGAACTGTGCCGCCGCATTCAGCGCGGAAATTGCGCCGTAGAGGCCGCAAATGACAACCAGAAAAATGCCGCAAAGGAAAAACGGCAGCGTCCGCACGGCTTTCTCATTGTTCCGATTCATGATTCCCCCCGTTCTGTCGGTTCAGACTCTCCTGCTGTTCCTCTTCCCGAAAGCGCTCCCTGAGCGCCATGGTCTGCGCGAGCGAACTCAGCTTTTCCTCGAGCAGTGAGACCTTCAGGCTCAGCGCAAAGACTTTCATGAAGAGCAAGGCAATGACCAGCAAAAACAGAAGATTTGCCGGTGACTGCACGCCAAACAATTCCGTCAATTTGTAAAGAATAGGCGGAAAGGCCGCAAGCAGAATGAAGAGCAGCGCGCAGAGCACCCAGAAAACGCTGTCTTCGATCTGCATCTTCGACTTGCGAATCCGCGCCAGCACCACGGCGCCCGCGAGCAGCGATACCGCCAGTAAAAACAGTCTCAGTCCGACACTCATGTCTCTTTCCCTCCGCCGCGCTTTTGTTCCGCCCGGAAGCTCTGAATCAACAGAATCGAGAGCAGCATGCGCGTCATGTAGCGCACGGAAATCCAGGGCGTTAGGTAACTGGTCCCCGCCGTCCGGAGATCCATCTCCGCCTGAATTTCCCGGAAGCGGACACCGTTCTTCGCGAGAAACGAGAGCGTATCCGGCTCCGGCGGATAGTTAATCTGCCGCGAGAAGAGCTCTATCATGCGGCGGTTGTACATCCGCATGCCCGAAGTCGGATCCTCGATGCGCACCCCCGAGGCGAGGCGTATGGCCGCCGTAATCATGCGGCTCCCGAGCATGCGGAGCGTGCGCGGCTTTTTCTCCGTCACAAAGCGGGACGCAATCACAATTTCGGCGCCCGCCTTGATTTCCTCGTACATCGCGGGGATGTACTCCGCCCGGTGCTGCCCGTCGCCGTCAAACTGAACCGCGGCGCGGTAGCCCTTTTCGTCGGCATAGCGCATCCCCGCGCGAAACGCCCCAGCAAGTCCCAGATTGACCGGCAGATAGAGCGCGCGGTAGCCGTTCGCGCGGAGTATCTTTGCGGTGTCGTCGGAGGAACCGTCGTTCACGACCAGATAGTCCGCTTCCGGGAGTTTCTTTCGACAGCCTTCCACGACGCGCTCTATGCTGCCCGCCTCGTTGTAAGCCGGAATAATAACCAGGATTTCTTTCATACACACTTCTCCCAGTAACTGCGGTTCATCGTACAGCGCGCTCTGAGCCACTTCGGCAACAGGCGGTAGTGCTTGCCGAGCGCATAGCCGAAATACTTTGCCGCGCTCAGCGCAAAGAGCCGCGGAATTTCACGCCCCTCGCCCTGCCGCTTTAAAAAGCGCGCCGTGCGCCGCACCATGCGTATGCCCTCCGCCTCACTTTTTAGATCGGCAAAAATTTCGGGGTGCTCCGCCTGCGAGACCGCAAGGTCAAAGTTCCGGTGAAACTGCTGCGCCGGAGTATAGCAGTGCGAGTGATAGACCCGCGCATCCGCGCAGTAGGCGAGCGTGCCGCCGCTCTGTAAGAGCCGCGCCGCGTAAATCATGTCCTCGTTAAAAATCGCGCGTGGCGGGAAACCGCCGAGCGCATCAAAGCGCGCGCGGACATAGGCCGCGCAGACATTCGAGGCAAAATAAGTCTTGATGCCGAGCTTCTCTTTGTCCGCCTCGGTCTTCAGAAAAGACTGGTCGCCGTAGTTATAGCGCCGCGTGAATTTCTCGAGAATGTCCGCGTCCGGGCTCGCGACCTGACGGCCGTAGCTCATCTCGGCCTTGCCGTTCACGAGCGGAAACAGCAGGCGCTCGAGGAGCTTGTCGTCACAGGGGACGGCGTCCTGCGTCATCATCACAAAGTAAGGCGTCTCCGAAAATAAGACACCCGTATTCCGCGTCCCACCGTGGTCAAATTCTGCCTTGGAGAGATGATGAATCTCACAGCGCTCCGAGATGCCGAGCGTCTCAAGCTGCCCCTCGGCCTCGGCGGCGTCCCAGTAGGCGCGCTCCGTATTCATGAGAATAATCCTGTGCGGCGGAATGCTCTGACAAGCAAGCTGTGCGAGCAGCCGAAAGAAGCGCTCGTCCGGGCGATAAACCGGAATGATCACATCGAGTTCTGTCTCTCCCATTATTATTAAGCTTCCCCCCTGAATTTACTGTCCTGCCGAAGCGCCTGCGCGGTTGAAATTGCAAAGAGCAGCGTGAGTAAGAGCATCATGCCGCAATATGAGAGCGCCGCACCGCGCATACCGAAGCGCTGCACCCCCTGCTCCGCGCTGAGCCAGGCGAGTCCCGTCCCGAGCACATAGATGAGGAAAATCAGTCCCTGCCGCTCGAGAATCACCAGACAATAGTATAACAGATTTAAGAGCGCATAAAAGCCGCCGCCGAGAATCACGAGTAAAAGTTCCGTCCTGAGCCCCCGGAGCGCTTTTCCTGCCTCTGCGCCGACTAAGAGAGATAGCACCGGGATGCCGAGCAGCCAGGCAAGTCCTGCGCCAAATAAGGTCAGCACGAAAATCAGGCCGCCGATTTTCGCGACCGTCGCCTGAAACGCTGCCTTGTCGCCCCGCTCCCGCTGCTCGGAGAGCAGGGTCAACACCGGGCGAATCACAAAGTTCGCCATGAGGTTGATGACGGAGGTAGGAATGAAAATCGTCGTATAGTAGCTGTTGTCCGCCGCCGTGAGATAGCGGTTCACCGCGTACTTACTCGCCGCAAAGATATAGAGATCCAGAAACGCGCCGAGAAACAGCCAGCAGCTCTTTGCGAAGAGCTGCCGGATATACCCCCTGCGGCGCTCCATTCTCACATTCGGCAGGCAGGAAAGCGGCGCGACGCAGCAGAGTAGAATCATGCCCGCCTGTCCGATGAGGGCCGCTAAGCAAGCGGCAACCAGCGAGCGTGTCGCAAAGAGCAGTCCCAAAAAGACCGCGACACTGCCGAGCGTGCGGAACGCATTGCTCTTTCCGGCGAGATACAGTCTCCCCTGCCGCTGAAATTCCGAATCATAGCAGTCGGCAAAGCCGTCCAGAATTTTATAACCCGCGGTCAGAAAAAGCACAGTCCGCGCCTCGCCGGGCGCACTGAGCAGAAAACCGTAGCCGAGTGTCGAAAGCACCGCCGCCGCGCAGCTGAGTAACCGGAACGCCCGGTACTCACCGAAAGTCGCCTGCTCGCCCGCATCCGTCACCTGCACCGGGCGCATGCCGAAGTAGGCGACAATGAAAATCTGCTGCCCGAAGGTCGAAAAGGCAAAGAAAAAAATGCCGCCGGCCGCCGCGCCGAGTGTCCGCGTGACCACCGCGCCGAGCAGCATGCTGGTCAGCGCATAGATAAAGGAACCGGCCATGTTCCAGAGCACATTGCGCTTTGCGATATTTCGATCGCTCCCGATAAAGAAACTGCCGATTCCGTTCATTTTCCCCCGCCCGTCAAAAAGATTTCCAGCCGTATCAGTGCAAAGCAGAGTTCCGTGAAAAGGAGCTTTCCTCTCCCGCAGCCGAGGTAGTGCCGGAAGTAAAAGCGCATTGCCCGCTCCCTGAGCCTCTGCCGGTCGAGTGCCCGCCGGTAACTCTTACCGATGCTCGCCGCATGGCGGTGAAGGTAGCGCTCTGTCGTGAGCAGCGCTGTCTCCGCCCCGATGCGCCGCATCCGCTGTCCGAGAATATACTCTTCCTCGTAGAGAAACACGCGCTCGTCGTAGCCGCCCGCCGCGAGAAAACGCTCTATGTCAACGAGAAGCAGCGAACCCGGCACACAGTCGACCGGCGCCAGTTTTTCGCGGTAGTGGCTTTTCGGATAATGCAGGAGCGGCGTAAACAGACGCCGCGCGACCGGCTCTGCCTCGAGGAGGTCCGGGAGCCATGACCGGAGCGGAAACGCCGCCGCGCCCGAGAGCACATTTGCGCGGCTCCCCGGCTGTTCTGCCGCTTTTCCGTGGGAAGGATTCACCTGCACCGGCGATAGCACGGCGATTGCCGGATTTGCCCGCATCGCCGCGACGAGCGCAGCGAGGCAGGATGCCGTGAATTCCGCATCCGGATTCGCAATCAGCGCATATTGTATGCCCTTTTTCGCCGCATAGCGGATGCCGAGATTATTGCCCGCGCCGTAACCGCCGTTTCTCTTTGCCGCGAGCACTGTGACCTTCCCGCCCGCAACCGCCCGAAGCGCCGCGAGGCTCCGGTCCGTCGAGGCATTGTCGACCACGATAATCCGGTCCAGCGCCGCATAGTCCCGGATGCGCCGTATCTGTGCGAGCGTAGTCTCGCTGTCATTATAATTAACCACTACGGCCGCTGTGCGCTCTCTCATGCCTTTCCCGCCTCCCGCATCTTCCGCCTTCTCTCCTCCGCGCTCTTTTTCATATAGCGCCGTCCGATGGCAAAGCGGAGCGAGGGGAAATGTCGCGTCAGGAGATTCATGCCGTGGTAGCAGAGAAGATACGCCTGCTTGCCGCCCTCCGGCGCCGCATCCTTCCAGGGGGTCCGCGCAAGATAACAGAGATAGGCCCTCCCGTAGGGGTTATAGGCGCCCTGCCGCCAGGGTCTCTCATCTCCCGCGTAGTGAAGAATCGCCGGGTGGCGCTTTGCCGCCTCGAAACGCCGCTCGCCGATTTTCCGGTAGGCCGGCGAAAAGACCTCGAGCGACGCATAGGAGAAGTAATAATAATTGGTGATGAAATTATAGGCAGGGTGCAGGGTCGCAATGCGTCCCCGAAGGAGCCCGTTGATTGCGTCCTGATCCTGAAAGAGGCAGTAGGGCGCAATGGTCCCGTAGTAGTCGAGCAACTGTCTGCCGATGTCTTCCGCTCTCCAGCGCGCGAGGTCCACGAGCATGACGCCCGCGTTAAAATACGGCGCCTCCGGCAGTATCCCGAGATAGGCCTTGACCTCGTGGTAGATGGTCGGTTCCTCTGCCATTGCGAGCAGCGCGCCGCGAAGATCCGCCGTATACATGCGGTGCAGGCTCCGCTGCACCACGGTGTCGCAGTCCAGATAGAGGACACGCTTCACATCGGAAGGCAACAGTTCCCCAAGGAAAAAGCGCCCCAGTGTGCTCAGATTGAATCTCCCGGTGTCGGGTCGCTCCGGGAAGCGCTCTTCCAGATTCTCACAGGGCAGAAGAATCAGTTCCCGCCCGAAATCGGCCGCGAGTGTCCGTAACTTCTCCGCTGTCTCTGTCCGTATGCCGGTGTCCAAGAGATAGACCGTGAGCTCCTCTTCGTCCGGATTGCAGTCGCAGAGAGAGGCGAACGAGACCGCAAAGTGCTGTGCATAGGCTTCGTTCGAGACATAGACCACATTCATCCGCATCCCCTCCTATGGAAACAGCCCGGAACGCGCCGGGCTGTATGAAATCAGCTTTTTAGTAGAACAGACGGTTGACCGCCGAGAAAATACCGCGGAGCGAAGCTCTCGTGATGTTGCTCGAGATACCGACACCGTAGGTCGTGCGTCCGCTCTTCTCATCCAGCATATGGATGTAGGAAGCCGCCTGCGCGTTGGAACCTTGGCGCAGCGCGTGCTCGGAGTAGTCGAGAATGCGGATCTGCAGACCGAGTGCCTCCGCGAGGCCGTGGCGCACCGCGTCGATCGGGCCGTTGCCGACGCCCTCAAACTGCCGCTCCTCGCCGTTCAGCGTGTAGGTGCAGACAGCGCGGGTCGAGAACTCGCCCTCCTCGAGACCGTTGTCCGAAATCACGCACTTCTTGAAGTGCACCGGCTCCTTGCGGTCGAGGTAAGAGCGCTGGAACTCGGCGTAAATCTCCTCCGGTGCAATCTCACCCTGCTTCTCGGAGAGTGCCTGGATGATATCCGCGAACTCCTTGTGCATGCCCTTCGGCAGCCGGAAGCCGTAGAAGGTATCCATGATGAAGGCAACCCCGCCCTTGCCGGACTGGGAGTTGATGCGGACCACCGGCTGATAGACTCTGCCGATGTCGCTCGGGTCGATTGGGAGATAAGGCACCTGCCAGTAGGGGTTGTTCCGCTCCCGCATCGCCTGCATACCCTTGCTGATGGCATCCTGGTGAGAGCCCGAGAAGGCCGTGAACACGAGCTCGCCCGCGTACGGGTGGCGCGGCGGAATACTCATTTTCGTGCAGCGCTCATAGACCTCCGCAATCTCCTTCTCATTCGAGATGTTGAGCTGCGGTTCTATACCCTGCGAGTACATATTGTAAGCCACGGTCAGAATGTCCACATTGCCGGTGCGCTCGCCGTTTCCGAAGAGCGTTCCCTCGACGCGGTCCGCGCCCGCAAGCAGCGCGAGCTCGGTCGCCGCAACGCCGGTGCCGCGGTCGTTGTGCGGGTGGATGCTGACCACAATCGAATCGCGATTCTTAAAGTGACGCACCATCCACTCAATCTGGTCCGCATAGACATTCGGCGTGTTCATCTCGACCGTCAGCGGGAGGTTGATGATCACCTTCTTCTCCGGTGTCGCCATGCCCCACTCATCGAGTACCGCCTCGCAGACCTCGAGCGCAAAGTCGAGCTCGGTTCCCATAAAGCTCTCCGGGGAGTACTCGAGGATGATGTCGTCGCGCCCGAACTCTTTCATGCAGGCCTTGACCATCTTGACGCCGTCTATGGCAATCTGCTTAATCTCCTCGCGGCTCGCGTGGAAGACCACGTCGCGCTGCAGAGTATTGGTCGAATTGTAGATGTGCACAATCGGGTTCGGGATGCCCTCGATGGCCTCAAAGGTTCTGTGAATCAGGTGCTCGCGGCACTGCGTGAGCACCTGGACATGCACATCCGACGGAATCATCTTCCGTAGCGCAAGCAGACGAAGGAAGTCAAACTCAATCTGAGAGGCCGCTGGAAAACCGATCTCGATTTCCTTAAAGCCCAGCTTTAACAGGAGGTTGAACATCTCTGTCTTCTCCTCGACAACCATGGGCTCCACGAGCGCCTGGTTGCCGTCCCGAAGATCGACCGAGCACCAGATCGGTGCCTTTTCAATCTCACGATTCGGCCACTCGCGCTCAGGGAAATGAACGACCGGGTTCCGTTGATATCTCTCGATATGATACATAACTCTCTCCTTCCGAAATTCTGTAAAACAAACTACTTTGACTCCGATTCCTGTATTGCGGTCTCAGGACTCGAGCGTGAGTCCCTCGGCCGCCAGCACGCCGACAAGGCGTTCGACCGTCTCGTCGCAGAGCGCTTCGCTCGACGCCTCGACCATCACGCGGATCACCGGCTCCGTGCCGCTCGCGCGGAGCAGCACTCTGCCGTCACCCGCGAGGGCCGCTTCTTCCTGCTTGACCGCCGCGAGCACAGCCGCATTCGTCTCGGCCGCCGCCTTGTCTCTGACCGCAACATTCTTAAGACGCTGCGGATAAATCGTGACCTCTCCCGCGAGTCTCGAGAGCGGCGCCTTGGTCTCCATCAGCACTTCCATGAGTTTCAGTGCCGTCACCATGCCGTCGCCCGTCGTCGCGTACTTTGCGAAGATGATGTGGCCGGACTGCTCGCCGCCGAGGCGGTCGCCGCTCCGCTGCATCTCCTCGTAGACATACTTGTCGCCGACCTTGGTCTTCTCGTAGGCAATGCCCTCGCGCTCGAGCGCTTTGTAAAGTCCGAGATTCGACATAATCGTCGTCACGATGCGGTTGTTTGCGAGTTCGCCGCGCTGCTTCATGTACTTGCCGCAGATGTAGAGAATGCGGTCGCCGTCCACAAGCTCGCCGTTCTCATCGACCGCGAGGCAGCGGTCCGCATCGCCGTCAAAGGCAAAGCCGATGTCGCAGTGCTCCCACTTGACAGTCTCGATCAGATTCTCGATGTGCGTCGAGCCGCAGCCGAGGTTGATGTTCGTGCCGTTCGGCTCCGCGTGAATCACAACCGTCGTCGCGCCGAGCGCGTCGAACACATTTTTCGCGATGCTGGACGCCGAGCCGTTCGCGCAGTCGAGCGCGACTTTCACATTCTTAAACGAGCGTGTCGCGAGCGAAATTAAATGGCCGATGTAGCGGTGGCGTCCCGCCGAGAAGTCCGTCGTGCGGCCGATATTCTCGCGGCGCGCGAGCGGCAGTTCCGCCGGCGCCCCGTCAATCCACGCTTCGATTGCTTCGATGACGGACTCCTCCATCTTCTCGCCGTTGCCGTTTAGGAGCTTAATGCCGTTATCATAAAACGGATTGTGGCTCGCGCTGATCATGATGCCGGCGTCAAAGCCCTCGGTCCGCACCACATAGGCGACACTCGGGGTCGGCGTGACATGCAGGAGGTACACATCCGCGCCCGAGGCCGTGAGCCCAGCCGAGAGCGCATCCTCGAGCATATAGCTCGAGCGGCGCGTGTCCTTGCCGATTGCAATCTGGCAGCGCGCGCCGTCCGTGTGCTTCTGTCCGTAGTACCAGCCGAGATACCGTCCCACCTGATAGGCATGCATCGGCGTGAGCTCAACATTGGCCTCGCCGCGAAAACCGTCCGTTCCAAAATACTTGCCCATTACGCTTCCTCCCGGAGCAGTTCCACATAGCGGTGCAAAGCGTCCCGCCAGTCGGGCAGCGGTGTAAAGCCCTGCTCTCTTAACTTCTTCTTCTCGAGGCGGCTGTTAAACGGGCGCATTGCCTTTGACTGCCCGTATTCCGCCGTCGTGACCGGGGTGACCTTCGTGTCCATCCCCGCCTCTTCGAAAATCGCCTTTGCGAATTCGTACCAGGAGATGTAGCCGCCCTCGTTGGTCGCATGGTAGGTGCCGTATTTCTCTGTCTCGACCATATCCGCGAGCAGAACCGCCAAATCCAGCGTATAGGTCGGCGTGCCGATCTGGTCGTCTACTACGCGGAGCTCCGGGTGGGTCGCGCCGACGCGGAGCATGGTCTTGATAAAGTTGTTGCCGTTCACGCCGAAGACCCAGGCGATGCGGACAATGAAATACTTACTGAGCTGCTGCCGCACCGCTTCCTCACCGTAGAGCTTGGTCATGCCGTAGACATTTTGCGGATCGAAATCGCGGCAGTCCGGCTCCCAGGGCGCCGTGCCCTGCCCGGAAAAGACATAGTCGGTGCTGATGTACATCATCTTCGCGTCGATTTCGCGGCAGGCAGCCGCAAGATACTCGGTGCCGAGCCCGTTGATTTTCTGTACCAGCTCGCGCTTGTCGGCATCTTCCGCGGCATCCACAGCCGTCCAGGCCGCACAGTGAATCAGCACATCCGGCTTTACTTCGCGCATCACGCGCTCTACCGCCGCGCGGTCCGTGATGTCGAGCGGCACATAGCGGCAAGTCGTGACCGCCGTGCCGTCCTGCACGCCGCTGTATGTCGCCGCAAGATCGGAGCCGATCACCTCTTCGCCGCGACGCAGCAGTTCATTCACGACATCGTGGCCCAGCTGGCCCGCGACGCCGGTCACCAGGGCGCGCATCAGAGGCGCTCCCCATACATTTTCTCAAAATACTTCTGATACTCGTCCAAGGTAGTGGCACCAATGGCACGGAGTTCGC